>ENA-OQAS01000484-OQAS01000484.1-human-gut-metagenome-genome-assembly--contig:-NODE-484-length-20606-cov-9.416768_pt1 | contig 20606 bp, 19 predicted proteins | sample MGYA00242733_ERZ504523 | MGnify/ENA primary metagenome ERZ504523 (study PRJEB26092, sample SAMD00036239) | human gut metagenome | host: Homo sapiens | study: EMG produced TPA metagenomics assembly of...
TTTTGCATAATCAAGAGCTGAAAGTGAATCTTGATTTTTAAGTTCAAAGCACAGTTCACGCATTTGACCGTACTTGTGTTTCAAATCATTGATAGGGCCGTCATAAACCTTTTTGCCCTTGTCAATCATAACAATTCGGTTGCACAGAAGTTCAATATCGGAGAGGTCGTGGGTTGTGAGAATAACGGTTGTTCCCTCTTCCTCATTGATTTTCTGAATGGCTTTTCTGATGTTGTCCTTAACCACAACATCAAGACCGATTGTCGGTTCGTCAAGGAAGAGAACTTTTGGGTTATGCAGCATTGATGCGGCAATGTCTGCTCTCATTCTTTGACCGAGTGAAAGTGTGCGGACAGGCTCGTGATGAACGATTCAAGGTCAAGCACTTCGTTAAGAAATGACATTCGCTCTTTGTAGTCCTTATCCGAAACTTCATAAATTTCTTTCAGCACAGCGTAGGTTTCACGCAGTGCCAAATCCCACCAGAGCTGCGTTCTCTGTCCGAACACAACGCCGATTTCTTTAACATATTCTTTTCTGTTTTTGTAGGGAATCTGACCGTTAATCATACACTCACCCGAGGTCGGGGTAAGAATACCCGTGAGCATTTTGATTACGGTGCTTTTGCCTGCACCGTTAGGTCCGATAAATCCCAGAATTTCGCCCTTATCCACCTCAAAGGAGATGTTATCAACAGCCGTTATAATCTCCGTTTTGGGTTTGAACAGTGACTTTACGCTGCCCTTGAGGCCGGGTTCTTTGATAGTCTTTTTGAACTCTTTTCGTAAATTTTGAACACTTATCATATTCTTCTCCTCATTAACCAGTTGCCCCATTGAAAAGACACGAGTTTCAAAAAGGATACTGTAAATTTGCAGCCTTTTATGAGGAATATTGTAACATTCAGCCGAGTAGCAAAGCAAGTATATATCAGTTTACATTTTGCCGAAAAAACCGCTTTTACGGCAACTTTCGGTTGCATTGCCAATGTTTCAACATTCAAGGCTGTTTGTATTGCTTTTAACGGCTAAGCAATATTTGCGCAGACAACCGCAAGTAAAAGTCTGTACAGTTTAATTATACAGGAATTATATGGCATTTGCAACACTTTATTACATATTTTTAAGATTTTTTCGAACAAAGGTTTTTATTGTTATATAATTTCTTAACGGTGGTTTACATTCATTTGTCATTATGTACAATTTATGATTGACACACCACTGTTTGTTTACAATTTAACAATATTTTTGTAATAATATTGACAATATTGCAACATAATAGTATTATTATCTTGTGACCGGTTGTTATCCGGAGGGAAAAATGATAACCTACAAATTGAATCATACACCGAAGACGGGTTTAACACCTTTGGGATAAGCGCATTGCGGCAAAAAGCTTATAAAATCCGTGTCGGGAATCAGCGAAAGCTTTCGTGAAATGACGGAGCTTGTCGAAATGTGCAACGAACTTGAGCTTGAACTCTGCCAGCTTGACGACATCATCGAAGATTATCTTACTGATTTCACACTTTAATTTGCAAAGACTTTAACTTTTGTCATAATCGTGGTACAATAGTGTTTAGTGTTCTATCAGACATTATATATCAGACAATAAGGTGATATCATGATTTGCAATTTATGTCCGAGAAAATGCGGTGCGGTTCGTACTGCCCACAGCGGAAACGGATTTTGTAAAATGGGAGAACTGCCCGTTGTTGCAAGAGTTGCTCCGCACTATGGCGAAGAACCGTGCATAAGCGGCACAAAGGGTAGCGGAACTGTTTTCTTTTCAGGCTGTACAATGAGATGCGTGTACTGCCAAAACTACGAGATTTCAAACGAGGACGGCGGAAGAACAATCACTCCCGAAAGACTTGCCGAATGTTACAAAGAACTTGAGGACAAGGGAGTGCATAACATCAACCTTGTAACGGCTGACCATTTTGCACACGCTGTTGTTAAAAGTCTTGAAATTTACAAACCGAGAATTCCGATTGTATATAACTGCAGCGGATACACAAGTCCGAAAACTCTCAGTATGCTTGACGGACTTGTTGACATTTATCTTCCCGACTTTAAATATGCAGATGATTTTCTTGCGGTAAAATACTCTTCTGCACCGAATTATGTCAACACGGCTGTTGCCGCAATTCACGAAATGACTTTTCAGGTTGGTCTGCCTCAGTTTGACGATGACGGCATTATGAAAAAGGGCGTTATCGTAAGGCATCTGATTTTGCCTGCCCACACAAAGAACAGTCTTGAAGTGCTTGATATTGTAAAACGCAGATTCGGCGATCAGGTTTTGTTAAGTCTTATGTGTCAGTACATTCCTATGGGCAAGGTCAGCGACAGGGAGTTTTCACGAATTAACCGTAAAATCACACGCAGAGAATATGACAAGGTAAAGCTTGAAATGATGCGACTGGGAATTGACGGCTTTACACAGGAGCTTTCTTCCGCAGATGAAAGCTATGTCCCCGAATGGATTTTGAAGGATGATTTTGTCAGTTCGGTCATCTGAATTCCTCTTCATTTTTCAATTGGTATTGTTTACTTGGTATTATTCTCTTAGTCTTTTTCTATGGGTATTATTAGGCTTCAAATTCTGAAGTAGTCCCCTTCAAAATCTGAAGGGGGCGGGTTCAAATTCTGAAGGGGGCAGGTGCAAATTCTGAAGGGTATGAGTTCAAATTCTGCACCCCTAAAATACGAATTTTTACATTCGATTTTACCGCCCGTTAAAAACAATTAAATTAACATAAAAACGGAGAGCGTCTTGCCCTCCGTTTAATTTTTATTAAAATATTTTACTGCTTTTCAACCGTTTGTGACGGTTTTACATACAGGGTTTTGTTGTTGACATAAATCACCATACCCGGTTTTGAGCCGTTTGGCTTTGACACATAGCGAACAAGTGTGCAGTCAACGGGAACCTGACTGCTGTTTCTCGCCTTACTGTGATATGCCGCAAGCCGTGCCGCCTCATAGATTGCCGTGTTGGAAATCTCTTTGCCGTCCGAAACAACAATTACATGAGAACCGTGAATATCCTTTGTGTGCAGCCACATATCGTTCTTTGACGCTGTTTTCAAAGTCAGCTTATCATTCTGGCGGTTGTTTCTTCCTACAAGGATTTTAAAACCGTCGCTTGATTCAAATTCGAGCGGTGGCAAAGTTGTCTGACGGGGCTTTTTGCCCTTTTGAACCTTGAGATAGCCCTGCTCGGTAAGTTCCTCACGAATTTGTGCAAGGTCTTTTTCATTTTCCGCACGGTCAACCGTATCGAGAACCGAGTTAATATAATCAAGCTCTTCCCTGCCCTTTTCAAGCTGTTCTTTGAGCATAATTTCGGCATTTTTAGCCTTGCGGTAATCCTTGTAATACTTCTGAGCATTTGCCGAAGGTGAGATTGCCGGATTAAGCTTTATGCGTAAAATTGCGTTGTTCTCATCGTAAAAGTTTTCAACATCAACATACTCCGCACCACGCTCAATACGATAGATATTTGCCTGTAAAAGGTCACCGCATATGCGAAGATGCTCACGGTCTGCACAGCGTTCAAGCTCACTCTTCTGCTTTGCAATTTTTCGGGCAAGCCTTTCAAGTGTGTTGTTCAAAAGCTTTGTAAGGCTTTGTGATTTCACCCTCATTCTGTCACGACTGTCACGAGCCTCATAGAATCCGTCAAGCAAATCGGAGAAGCTTTCCTTACTCTCAACCTTTGCAAAATCGCCGTACTGCTCAACATTCATAAAGCAGAGGTCCATAGGCTTGCCGTCCTCACGATAAACCACAACAGGCTTGCCCGAACAATCGCTGCAAACGCTTTTCAGCTTTTCAATTTCAACTGCGAGTCGGTCAAAAAGCACACCCTCAATTCTGTTTGTTGTGCCTCCATAACCTTGTATTCAATCTCACGGCATACAATCGGAGAAACGCCCTCAATTGTCCTTAACAGCGCCTTGTTAAGCGGCATTTCCGTGTCAAGATTTTTTACGGCTGTACACACATCAAGCACCGAACATTTAAGGAGATTCAGCTTGTTCTGCGATTCGGGAAGTTCGTATTTTATATTCGGCAGTACAAGTCTTTTACTGCTCATTGTAAGATCTACACGCTTTAATGAATCAATGATGACGCCGTTTGAATCGACAATAATTATGTTGCTGTACATACCCATAATTTCGCATACAACAGTTATCATCACAGTATCGCCGAGTTCGTTCACGCACTCGAAATCGAGCATAAGAACACGGTCGCAACCGTTCTGGCGAAGTCCCACAAGCTTTCCGCCGCCGATTCTTTTTCGCAAAAGCATACAGAACATCGGAGGTTGTGCAGGATTTTCGGGTGTTGAGGAACAAAAGTTCACTCTCGGTGAATTTGCTCGTGCAGAAAGCAACAGCTTTTTGTTGCCGGAAAATGTTCTCAACCCAAACACAAGCTCCTCTCTGTTCGGCTGATAAATCTGCGACACCCTTGCACCGAGAGCCTCTTTTTCTATTTCACTTTTAATATGTCTTAAAAAAATTCCGTCAAGCGCCATAGTAACTCCGTAAATTATTTGTGATATTTACCGTTTGATGAAATCTCAAACGCACGGTAAATCTGTTCGCTTAAAATCATTCTTGCCATTTGGTGAGGAAAGGTCATTCTGCTCATTGAAAGACGGACATCTGCCCGTTTTTTAACCGATTCGTCAAGTCCGTAGCTGCCGCCGATAATAAAATCAACGGTGCTTTTTCCGCTTACGGACGCATTGTCAATCAGCCTTGAAAGCTCCTCACTCGACATAGACTTTCCCTCAATACACATTGCAACAACATAATCCGAAGGCGAAATTTTTTGCATGATTCGTTTTCCCTCAGAGAAAATGACCTCATCAATCTGCGACCTATTCGGTATGTTGCTCTTAATGCGTTCTTCCGAAAGCTCAATAATATTGAATTTACAAAATGCGGTCAAGCGTTTTGCATACTCTGCAATTGCGTCGGTAAAATATTTTTCCTTGATTTTGCCGATACAAATTATGTTAATCTTAATCATATTTCTCTTGTTTGTTTAAGGTTAAAAGATGATGGCTTTTGTTGTGCTTACACTCGGAGCAACATCAAGCGAATAATCGCTTTTGTACTTCATTCCGTTTGATGTGAGCAGGTCTACGGATGTTGACATTGCAAGCGGAACGGTATTATTTTCTTCGCTGAGATGGCCGAGCATAAGTCTTAAAGTTCCCTTCTCAACAAGGTTAACAAGTTCTTTTGCACAAGCCTCATTTGAAAGATGTCCTCTGTTTGAAAGGATTCTCTGCTTGAGCGGATAAGGATAAAATCCGTTTTTGAGCATATTGATATCGTGATTTGACTCAAGCACAACAAAGTCGCTCTGCTCTGCGGCAGTTCTGACATCGGGCAACATAACGCCCATATCGGTTGCTATAAGTGCGGATTTTCCATCGGGAGCAGTAACACGGTAACAACAGCTTTCCGCCGCATCGTGGGGGGTGTCAATTCGCTGAACACGCATATTGCCGATTACAACCTCGTCAGTTATAACATCTGCATCTGTGTTTGGATCAAGCTTATTACCTGCCCTCAAAGCATTGAGCGTACCAAGACTTGAATACACCTTAAAGCCGTAACGCTTTGCAAGCACACGCAACGCACTGCAATGGTCAGTGTGTTCGTGAGTTATAAAAACCGCCCCGATACTGCCCATATCAAGTCCGTTTGCAAGCATGGCATTTTCAATCTGCTTGCATGAACGACCTGCGTCAATCAGTACGCCTTCGCTTGCCGAACCTATGTAGTAGCTGTTACCCTTACTTCCGCTGAACAGCGGTACTGCTCTTGCCAAAACAATCAATCCTTATCTTTAGTATAACGAATATGATAACACAAATTTTAAATTGTAAATTATCTCACAAAAAAGCCGTTCTCACAAAGAAAACGGCTTTGATTTCTAATTAAATTTTAGTTAGGCACCGAGCTCCTGCTCGTTGTCACCTGTAAAATACACCTTTTTGATATCTGCACCAAGTCCTCTGAACTTTTCAACAACATCTTCATATCCACGCTCAATGAACTGAATATTAGAAATCTCTGTTGTACCGTTAATTTCAAGAGCGGCAATAATCATAGCCGCACCTGCACGAAGGTCGGTTGCCTTAACGGGAGCCGCTGTGAGCGGAACACCGCCTTCAATGATTGCAAGTCTGCCCTCAACAGAAATCTGCGCACCCATTCTGATAAGCTCGCTGACATACTGATAGCGATTATCCCAAACATTCTCGTTGATGATGCTTGTTCCGGGAACGCTCATAAGCAATGCAGCAAACTGCGGCTGACAGTCTGTCGGGAAGCCGGGATGCGGCATTGTCTTGATATTACAGCGCTTTAGCGGAGCAGATGACGCATCAACTTGAGAGCCTCATCATATTCCGTAATCTTAACACCCATCTCACGCAGCTTTGCGCTGATTGATTCAAGATGCTTCGGTGTAATATTCTTTACCGTAATACAACCTCTTGTTGCGGCGGCGGCACACATATATGTTCCTGCCTCAATCTGGTCGGGAATAATCGAATAAGTAATGCCGTGAAGATACTCAACGCCACGGATTTTGATAACATCCGTACCTGCGCCTCTGACATCCGCACCCATTGAATTAAGGAAGTTTGCAAGGTCAACAATATGCGGTTCTCTTGCGGCATTTTCAATAATGGTCTGTCCCTTTGCCTTTGATGCGGCAAGCATAATGTTCATTGTTGCACCAACGGACACAACATCAAGTACACATGTGTACCGACAAGGCTGTCGCATTCTGCCTCTATAATCGCACCGTCAACAAGCTGAGTTGTCGCACCGAGAGCCTCAAAGCCTTTAAGATGCTGGTCAATCGGACGCACGCCAAAGTTACAGCCGCCCGGAAGAGCCACCTTAGCCTTGCCGTACTTGCCCAAAAGTGCGCCGAGGAGATAATATGACGCTCTCATACCTCTTACAAGGTCGGTCACAGCATTACATGTGCGGATTTTTGTAGGATCAATATATAAGGACGAACGGTTGATTCGTCTTACATTAGCACCCATCTGCTGAAGAATTCTGCTGATAAGTGATACATCGCTGATGTTAGGAATATTTTCAATCTGGCACGGTTCATCACAAAGAATAACTGCCGGAATAATTGCAACGGCTGCATTTTTCGCACCGCTGATTGTCACTTCACCCGATAATGGCTTTCCGCCGGTAACTACGAACTTCTCCAATTGTTACACCCCAATTAATGTGTAGAAGATACTTTTAACTAAATAAGCTAAATATCTGAAAATGTATATCTATATAGTGTATAAGTAAAAATCAAAAATTATACGAATCTAAAATTCATAATGAGAACTAATTTGTTACATTTTATTAAAAACGAACCCACTCGGTTACGCAGATGTAATTTAACAATTCTCTTACAGAAAATGATACTACAAAATTGTAGTAAAGTCAACGGAATAATAAAACTGTAATCTATTTTTGGGCAAGTTGTACTCAAATTATTAATTTGTTGCTTTTTTTGTTTTTAATATAACCAACCATGCTTTTTAAAACCGTTTTTTCCTAAAAAGAAGTAATTAATCAAAGCGATTTTTTGTAAAATTATTACAAATTGAAACAAGTGTTATTTCATCAGACATCTGAGCATTTTACAATTCAAATTGAACACAGAAAAATATCGTTCCGTTATTCCTATGATAATTTTACACCTTCAATCTTCTTTTTTCAAATTTAAAATTAACTTTCTATACTATATATACTTTCCAAACGGACACAATAAACAAGTGAAACTTTGGGGCAAAAAAACTTGAAAAACATTACATTTTTTCGTGTGTGTCTATTGACTTTTTAAAAAGTGAATGCTATATTATAATTAACATATGAGCATATCTTCATATGTTCAAGTATAACTATTAACCTGAGATAAAATTAAAGGGGACGCCTATGGAAAACAAAGAAAAAACAACTACTCCCGAAATGCCCGACATTGATGTGCTGTTTGAGCTTGCAGACCTTTTTAAGGTTTTCGGTGATTCAACCCGACTTCGCATTATGTACACCATTTCGGAAAATGAAATGTCGGTGCTCAACATTGCTGAAGCTCTCAGCATGGAGCAAAGCACAATTTCCCATCAACTGCGTGTGTTAAGGCAGAACAAGCTGGTGCGTGTTCGCGTGAAGGAAAGCAGATTTATTACAGCCTTGACGATGACCATGTGAAACGAATCATAGAAATGGGACTTGACCATGTTCTTGAATAAGGAGGGAGACATATGAGGTACAAATATCAGCTTGACAATCTCAACTGCGCTCATTGTGCAGGCAAGATTGAGGCTAAAATTGCAGAAACAAACGGCTTTGAGGATGTGAGTTTCAATTTTGCGACAAAACTTCTCAATTTCAAAAGCGAAAAGCAGAATCCTGTTTCCGAAATTCAGGCAATCTGCGACAGCATTGAGGACGGTGTAACCGTTGTTGACAAAACTCCGAAAACCAATCTCAAAAAATACACCTACACTTTAGACAATCTCAACTGCGCTCATTGTGCAGGCAAGATTGAGGCTAAAATTGCAGAAACAGACGGCTTTGAGGATGTAAGCTTTAATTTTGCGACAAAACTTCTCAATTTCAAAAGCGAAAAGCAGAATCCTGTTTCCGAAATTCAGGCAATCTGCGACAGCATTGAGGACGGTGTAACTGTTGTTGACAAAACTCCGAAAAATGATATCACAACAAAGGCAGAACCCGAAATCACAAAAAAGAAAATCAACCATGACACAATCTTCCTCGCAATTTCAATTGTACTTGCTGTAGTGTCCGAAATTCTCCACCTTACACTTGACGGTGTTACGGCTGTTCATTATGTTGTACTCGCAGCGTGTTTTGTTGCAACACTTCTTTCGGGTTACAAGGTATTTATCAAGGGTGCAAAAAACATTCTAAAGCTAAGAATTGACGAAACAACGCTTATGGCTGTTGCGGTAATTGCGGCATTCTGTCTTGGAGATTTTGTTGAGGCGGCAATGGTAACAATCCTCTTTTCTATCGGTGAAATTTTTGAAGATCGAGCAGTTGACGCATCCCGCCGTGACATTGAAAAGCTTGCAAACATTCGTCCCGATACAGCAACAATTATTGTTGACGGTGCGGAACAGATTGTTCCTGCCGAAAGCGTTGAAATCGGAAGTATCATTGAAGTCAAGCCATACGAAAGAGTTCCGCTTGACGGCATTATTATTAAAGGTAAAACGACTCTCGACACATCTGCTCTCACAGGCGAAAGCCTTCCTGTTGATGCAGACGAGGGCAGTGAGGTACTCAGCGGCGCAATCAACGGCAGTAACCTTATTACCGTCAAAACCACAAAGCATTTCGGCGACAGTACCGCAACAAGAATTCTTCAGCTTGTTGAAGATGCCGCCGCTCAAAAGGGCAACAGCGAAAAGCTTATTTCAAGATTTGCCTCTGTTTACACACCGGTTGTTGTACTCATTGCAGTTGCAATCGCAGTAATCCCTCCGCTTTGCGGACTCGGAGCATTCAGCGAATGGCTATACCGTGCACTTGTTTGTCTTGTAGCGTCATGTCCGTGTGCTATTGTTATTTCCGTACCTCTCTCCTACTATTCCGGTATCGGTGCGGCATCCGAAGTCGGTGTACTCATCAAGGGTGGAAAATATATTGAGGCTCTTGCAAAAGCAGACACATTCGTATTCGATAAAACAGGCACGCTCACAAGCGGCAAGCTCAGCGTAAACAAGGTTAATACGGTCGGTTCATACAGTGCTGACGAAGTTCTTGCCCTTGCCGCTGCAAGCGAAAAATATTCTGCTCATCCGATTGCCTCCGCAATCAGAGAAAAGGCAATCGGTCTTGAACTCCCCGAGCTTTCCGACTACAGCGAAAGTGCCGGTCACGGAACAAGCGCAGTTTATAACGGCAAAACTATTCAGTGCGGCGGTTCAAAGATTCTTTCGGACGAACAGAAGAAGATTGCAAATAAAGACGATTCTGTTTTCGTAATTTATGACGGTCAGCTTATCGGTTCGCTCAATGTCAGCGACACAGTAAGACCTGAGGCAAAAGAGGTTATCTCACAGCTTAAAGCGCTCGGTGTCAAGAACACGGTAATGCTCACAGGCGACAGACAACAGCCTGCCGAAAATGTTAAAAACGAACTCAGACTTTCCGAATGTCACGCAGAGCTTCTCCCTGCTCAAAAGCTTGAACTTTTCAAGGGCTTGAAATCAAAATCCAAGGGTGCTTGCTTTGTAGGCGACGGCATCAATGATGCCCCTGTTCTTTCGGCAAGCGACTGCGGTATCGCAATGGGATTCGGCAGTGAAGCCGCTATTGAAGCGTCAGACGCAGTTCTCGCATCAGGCACACTCAAACAGCTTCCAAAGGCAATTAAAATTGCAAGAAGTGTTATCAACACCGTCAAAGGCAACATCATCTTTGCCCTCTCAATCAAGGCTCTTGTAATTATCCTTGCCGCATTCGGTCTTGCACAAATCTGGATGTCCGTTATCGCCGACACAGGCGTCAGCGTAGTCTGCGTCCTCATAGCCGCAAGACTCCTCAAAAAGAAATATTGATTTTTTGCAAATCATATCATTTATTATGATAAAGCACCGTGAGCTTTCACAAGTTTCACGGTGCTTTCATTTGCCAAAATTTTTCTAAACATAATCTTATATTATAGTATTTTAAAATCATTGACTTTTATAATTATGTAAATTATAATATTTTTGTCAGTGCTTGCAACTGATAAATAAACTTCGGAGAGATTAATTTGAAAAAGATATTTTTATTATTAGTAACCACTTTATTTTTACTTTCATTATATGGATGTAACACTTCTTCATCAAGCAATAATTCCACTGAACAAACAACCGTAACGAATACAGATGATTTATCTCTTGATACAGATACAGATTCTGAAACAGAATTTAATTACGATTTGGAGATTTACAACAACGATAAAAAAATAGATACCTTAAATCTTTTCGATGCACTTATGCCAACTGAGGATGGACTCATATATTCAAAAATCAATAAAGACTCTCCAAATGAAATGGAATATTACAGATATTATTTTGATAAAAAAAACAGTGTAAAACTTGGTTCAATAAAAAACTGGTCTATGCAAATTCACGATAAAGCTTATGTAAATAATCACCTTTGCTTTACGGCAAGCACGGGCGACATTACCAACGAAGAAAACAGAACTCTTGAATTTATTGATATAGACCTTAATAAAAACAAAATGACTACTGTCTTTTCTGGCAAAGGCGGTTTTCCCTATGATACCGTTACAGGTGCAGACAATCTTGTCATAATTACAAAAGTATTAAACAACGGTACTTCTTTGGAACTATATGACACCGAAACGCAAAAGTTTAAACAACTGAAATATTTAGAGTTTGATGATAAGAACTGTGTAGGAAAAACTATAAGAAAAGTTTCAATTGACGACAAAACAAAAACAATCTGCCTCTTGGTTTTGGACTGTGTTTCGGAAACAGATGTTTCTTTAAAAATAGAAACCTATGACTATGATATGAATTTTCTCAAAAGCTATGATATATCCGATATTTCAGATGATTCAAATGAACTGATTCAAGGTGTACAGTTCTTTGATTTTAGAAACAACTACCTTATCTATCAAAATTTTAGTATGACAAGATGTATAGGTTATATAGGGAACAAAAAATTGCAAAAATCCGATATGATTGACAACATTGACGACACCTACTCTATGGCTCAAACTCCACAAAAAGGATATGATACAATTTTATCATATAAAGGAATTGATTCAGACCACAAGATATACTCATTAACACCATTGACAAAACAATGAAAAAACAACATTCAAGCCTGAAATCAAAGACTACACTATAAATAGAATATCACGGATAGGAAAAGATAATTTGATGATAATAATGTTCCCTGATAATGCAGACAAAAAAGCAACCTTAATCCAAGAATATACTTTACAAAACTAAGCGACTTAAATTTTCAGTAAACAGGCGGTAAAAATCAATTAAAATCCATTTTGCAAATTATCTGTCAAAATCCTGCAAAAAATTTAATTTATGGGCAATACTGCTCTTTACTTTTTAAGGTATTTATTGTATAATTAGCGGTAAAGCAAAAAGGTATATTTAATGTTACAAAACACCTTTTGCTCACAATAAAAAGGATAGGAGGGACAAAACATAATGATCAGCGGTGCTGAAATTATGGTAAAATGTTTGGAAGCCGAGGGCGTTGACATAGTCTTTGGTTATCCCGGTGCGGCTATCTGCCCATTTTACGATAAAGTTTACGATTCGAGCATTACCCACATTCTTGTTCGTCAGGAACAGAACGCTGCTCATGCGGCAAGCGGCTATGCAAGATGCAGTAATCGTCCGGTGTTTGCGTGGCAACTTCCGGTCCCGGTGCAACCAACCTCATCACAGGCATTGCAACCGCCTATACGGACTCTATTCCGATTGTTGCCATTACAGGTCAGGTTCGTTCCGACCTTCTCGGCAGAGATGTCTTTCAGGAAGCTGACATCACAGGAGCTTGTGAACCGTTTGTAAAGCACAGTTATCTCGTCAGCAAAACAGAAGACCTTCCGAGAGTTTTCAAAGAGGCTTTCCATATTGCCTCAACCGGCAGACCCGGTCCTGTACTTATCGACATTCCCGTTGATATTCAGGAAAATGAAATTGAAAGTTTTGAATATCCCGAAAGCGTAAACATTATCGGTTACAAGCCGAACACTAAGGGACACGCAATTCAGGTTAAAAAGGCTGTTGAGGCCATCAACGCAAGCAAGCGTCCTGTTATCGTATCAGGCGGCGGCGTGCTGAGTTCGGGTATCAAGCTTAAACTTCAAAAATTTGCAGAAACTACGGGTATCCCCGTTATTTCAACTATGATGGCATCGGTGTTATGCCCAGCGAGCATGAGCTTTATCTCGGAATGCTCGGCACTCACGGCAAGGCTGTTGCCAACCGTGCTCTTCACGAAGCCGACCTTGTAATCGTATGCGGTGCAAGACTCGGTGACAGAGCTGTTGCGGCTCCCGACCAGATGAGTGAAAACACAAAGGTAATTCACATTGACATTGACCCTGCTGAAATCGGTAAGAATGTTAAAACAGAAATTCCGATTGTAGGCGATATGAAAAATGTCATCAATATGCTGCTTGACAGCATCGGCGATTACAAGGTTACAACAATGTGGAGCGAAACCGTAAAGAACTGGAAAAAAGACCTTTACCGTGAGCCTCCCGTATTTGACGGCTTTGTTGAGCCGAGAACACTTGTCGGTCATCTCAGTGCAATGTTCCGCTCAAAGGCAATTCTCGTTGCCGATGTAGGACAAAATCAAATCTGGTGTGCAAACAACTTCCGTATTCGTGAGGGCAGATTCCTCACAACAGGCGGTATGGGTACAATGGGTTACTCAATTCCCGCTGCAATCGGTGCAAAGTTTGCAAGACCCGACCGTGATGTTATTGTAATCTGCGGTGACGGCAGTTTTCAGATGGGGCTTAATGAGCTTGCGACTATTGCAGGCAATCAGCTCGGAATTAAAATCATCATTATGAAAAACGCACGACTCGGAATGGTTCGTGAACTTCAGGACAAACACTACGGCGGCAGACACTCCGCAACAATTCTCAACGGTGATCCCGACTTCTTGAAGATTGCCGATGCTTACGGCATTGACCATGCAGAGGCTCATTCAAACAAGGAAGCCGAAAACATCATCAAGGGTATTGTTGATTCGGAAAAACCGTTCATTCTTGTTTGCGATGTTCACCCCGACACTCCGTCAATTTAATGAGGTGATAAAATGCAGTATACATTATCAATACTTGTTGAAAATCAGGCGGGCGTTCTTTCAAAAATTTCGGGACTTTTCTCTCGCCGAGGTTTTAACATCGACTCACTTGCAGTAGGTGTTACTCAGGAACCGTCGGTTTCCCGAATCACAATCGTTGCAAACGGTGACGAGTACATTGTTGAACAGCTTGAAAAACAGCTCAACAAGCTCATTCCCGTTATTAAGGTAAAAAGGCTTAACGAGGGCGAATTTATCAGCGTGAGCTTGTTTTAATCAAGGTTCACTGCGCCGCCTCCAAAAGAGCCGAAATTGTCAAAACGGTTGAAATTATGCAGGCGAAAATCGTTGATGTATCCCCTTCGTCAGTTACCGTTGAGTACTGCGAATGTGCAAGCCGCATCAACACGCTTGTTGACTTACTCAAGCCTTATGGTATCCGTGAGATTGTAAGAACAGGTACTGTTGCCATTGACAGAGGCACAGCTTCGGTTTCCGTTTAATCTTACAGTTAGCATATATTTTAATTTATATGCCGCGTTTGCGGTAAGGAGGACTTTAATATGAAAGACTACACAAAAAACATGACAGCACCAATCTACTATCAGTCAGATTGTAACCTTGACCTTCTCAAGGGTAAGAAAATTGCTATTATCGGTTACGGCAGCCAGGGTCATGCACACGCTCTCAACCTCAAGGATTCAGGTTGCGATGTAATCATCGGTCTTTACAAAGGCAGCAAGAGCTGGGCAAAGGCTGAGGCACAGGGCTTTAAGGTATATACATCGGCAGAGGCTGCAAAGCAGGCTGACATCATCATGATTCTTATCAACGATGAAAAGCAGGCAGCTCTTTACAAGAACGACATCGAGCCAAACCTCGAAGCAGGCAATATGCTTATGTTCGCTCACGGCTTTAACATTCACTTCGGTTGCATCAAGCCTCCAAAGGATGTTGATGTTACAATGGTAGCTCCTAAGGGACCGGGTCACACAGTTCGTTCAGAGTATCAGGTTGGTAAGGGTGTACCTTGCCTCGTTGCTGTTGAGCAGGATGCTACAGGTCAGGCTAAGGATCTCGCACTTGCATATGCACTCGGTATCGGCGGTGCAAGAGCCGGCGTTCTTGAAACAACATTCAGAACAGAAACAGAAACAGACCTCTTCGGTGAACAGGCTGTTCTTTGCGGTGGTGTTTGCGCACTTATGCAGGCAGGTTTTGAAACACTTTGCGATGCCGGTTACGACCCAAGAAATGCTTACTTTGAGTGTATCCATGAGATGAAGCTCATCGTTGACCTTATCTATCAGTCAGGTTTTGCAGGCATGAGATATTCAATCTCTAACACAGCTGAGTACGGTGACTACATCACAGGTCCAAAGATCATCACAGAGGATACTAAGAAGGCTATGAGAAAGGTTCTTTCTGACATTCAGGACGGTACATTTGCTAAGGACTTCCTCCTTGACATGAGCGATGCCGGTTCACAGGTTCACTTCAAGGCTATGAGAAAGATCGCTGCCGAAGCTCCTGCCGAAGTATTCGGTAAGGAAGTTAGAAAGCTCTACAGCTGGTCTGACGAAGATAAGCTCATCAACAACTAATGCGAGTGTCTCGCACACAGTTCGTGAAGACAGTTTGATGTATTCAAACTTCTGTCACCCGAGCATTACATAGTACGAATTAACGGTTCAGTCAATTTGCCTGAACCGTTTTTTGTTGTGCAATAAAAGGGTTCAGCTTTTTACGGCTGAACCCTTTTGCAGTTAAAACTTATTAATTTTTAAATAATCAATACTTCTCATAGGAGAAAGAATTATAAGCGTCAAGCAAAGACTGCTTATTCTCAGCGGTAGTTTTCTCACCCCATACGCTGGTATCACCATAACCTGTCGCAATAAATTCGGTAAACATATGTGCATTTACGCAATTATTAAACTGTTTAAGGTTAATTTCGTTATATTTTGCCCGTGAAATATTTTTGTCATTACCGTCAAAATAACTATAATAAATATTATTATTTGATTCTTCGCTTACGCCTCTTGACGAATACATATTTGCAAAAAGATTCTCTCCGTCGTATGTGATTATTGAATTACCCGACCAATAGTAACCGTCATCTACATTTAAATATATATCCAGGTCGTGAACCTCATACTTTTTGGCAGTTTTATTATAGTATATCGAAAAACCGTCGTTAACATTTCCCACTCTTTTTAACTTACCGTCTTCAAATTTGTAAACAACGGAATGGAAACCATACTCCTCGGAATCAGCCTTTTGTGCAACAAGTTCCGGAACTCCGTCAAAGTCGAAATCCAAAAACATAACACCTGACAAATTGTGATTACTTCCCAAGCTTGGCATCCATTCATCAGTGTGATTCATCATATAATTGATATAAGCGTCCCTTGTTTTATCGGATGTCTTATATCTGTATGTTACACCGGTTGGGTTAAACATCGTAGTAAACTTTTTACCGTCTTTTGAAACACCTCTTACCGTATAAGTGTTACTGCCGGACTTTGCACCTTGTGAACATAATAGTTGTCATAAGTTTCTGCTATCCTCTTCCAAGAACCGTTTTCTTTAATATAAACACGGAACTTTGGCGCATCTCCCGTCCAATGCATTTCAACACCGTTGTTTACTGCACCAATGCTGTAAATTTCGGGACAATCCTGATGATTGCCAATAGGCGTACCCTTTGAATCGTAGCCGCTTGTAAAACTCTTGGCATCCTTGCTGATACAACGAACCGTGTAATAAATATCATCAATGCTTAAATCAAATTCCTTTGAAACAACATTCATATCAAGCATAGTCGTGCCTGTTGTATCGGCAAGCTTTGTCCAACCGTTTCTGTCCTTGTAGTACACACGATACTTCTCTGCACCTGCAACCTTGTTCCATGTCAGCTTTACGCCGTCATATGTGACCTCAAGTTTTGAAATTTTCGGTGTGGCAACATACTTTACCGACTTGCCTGTCGGGTTATAACCGCTTGTAAATTTCTTTGCGTCGGATGTAATGCATCTAACCGTATAGGTGTAATTTCTGCCCGATGAAACATCCTTGTCGATATATGAGGTTGAAGTTGTATCAACCATTTTTGTCCAGCCTTTACTGCCCTTGTAGTAAACTCTGTATTTAGTTGCACCGTTCACTTTGCCCCAAGAGATTTTTACACCGCCGTTTACGCTTTCAAGCTTTGAAATTTCGGGGGCAGCAATATATTTTACGGTTGTCCCCTTTGAATCATAACCGCTTGTAAAGCTCTTTCCGTCAGCAGAAATACATCTTACAGTATAGGTGTAATTCCTGCCAGATGAAACATCCTTGTCGATATATGAGGTTGAAGTTGTATCAACCATTCGTGTCCAGCCTTTACGGCCCTTGTAGTAAACTCTGTATTTAGCCGCACCATTCACTTTGTTCCATGTAAGCTTTACACCGCCGTAACGCTTTCGGCTTTTGAAATTTTCGGAGTTGCCAAGCTTGCCCTTGCAACCTGTGTATACTGCACGGGTGTGTTAAGTGGTTCAACCGCATTTGCAGAAACTGCCGAAACCGCAATCGCAGACATCGACATTACCGCCGCCATAGCTATAGGTAAAAACTTTTTCATATCTATCCCTCGCTTTGTTCAAATTCTACGCATTTCAAAATAATTCGTTTGTTTTTTTATGCAAGTTAATTGTAACATTAAATTGTTAAAAAAAACAATACTTTTCAATACACTTTTTCATTTATTTTATATTTCAAAATATTTAAAATAGCAAAAACCGCTCTCAAAAATGAGAACGGCTTTTATTATGTCAAGCATATGAGCATCAACATAAAATTTCATCAAAGCGGGCGGATAATATCCGCCTCTACAGAATTGTTCTAATGGTAGCTATATTACGCTCGGGCATAAATATTTTTTATTTGTCAAACTTCTGTCACCAGAGCGTTGTATAGTACGAATTAACAGTTCAGTCAATTTGGCTGAACCGTTTTTTGTTGTGCAATAAAAAGGTTCAGCTTTTTACGGCTGAACCCTTTTGCAGTTAAAACTTATCAATTTTGACAATCAATATTTGTCGTAAGAAAAAGCGTTATATGAATCAAGAAGGTGCTGTTTCTTCTGTGTTTCACTATAATTATTCCAAAGTTTTGGATAGCCGTCAACAGAACAGTAAACAAACTGACTGTACATATGTGCATTTACACAATTACCGAGTACACTCACATTTGTGGCATTATATGCCTGTTTTGTTGTTCTTCCGGTATTATTGTAATAATGGTATTCCAATCCCCGACTTTCAAGAGCCAAATGAGCAGAAGAGTATCCACGAACAACCAAAACTGTGCCGTCATAATTCAATGTATAGTTTTCGCGTTCAAGATAACGGTCAACATTTGAGGTTGACAATTCAACGGCATTAATTATATATTTCTTAGCAGATTTGTCATAGAAATAAGTCAGTTGATTCGGGATATAAGTTCTATAATCATCAAATCCGACTAACGAGAATTTTCCGTCCTTAAAAGTATATACTTTTGCATTCAAATAGTATTCCTTATCTCCTGCTTCCTGTACTATAAGCTCGGGAACACCGTCAAAATCGAGATCGGCAAACTGCACACCAGCCAAAGCAACATTTCCTACCTTGAGTTCAGGTAACCATTCCGATTCATGCTTGAGCAGATAATCTATGTATGCATCTCTTGTTTTATCTGTAGTCTTATACTTAAATGTCACACCTGACGGATTATAGATACTTGTAAATTTCTTGCCGTCCTTAGAAACACATCTTACGGTATAAGTGTAGGTCTGTCCTGCTTTTACATTTTTATGAGTGTAATAATTATTTGTTGTATCAGCAAGCTTTTTCCACGAACCTTTTTCTTTTACATAAATACGATACTTTGAATTATCTTCGCAAACATCTGTCCATGAAACTGTAATTCCGCCATGCATTGAGTCAACACGAACAATCTCCGGACATTCATTGCCTAAATTCGCCTTAGAACCTTTTGTATCATAACCACTCTGAAAAACCTTGCCGTTACTTGAAATACAGCGAACAGTATAAATATACTGACCGTTTACAGAACTATCTTTTACGCTGAGTTCTCTTGAAACAAGTCCCTTGTCAAGATAACTTGTACCTTTTGTATCTACAAGTTTATTCCAACCGGTAGCATCCTTATAATATACACGATATTTTTCAGCACCTGCAACCTTATTCCACGCAAGCTTGATACCGTCATATGTATATTCTGCCTTTGATATTTTCGGTGTGGCAACATATTTTGCGCTCATTCCCACAGGGTCATAACCGCTCAAATACTTTTTAGCGTCGGAACTGATTGCTCTTACAGTGTATGTATAGGTCTTATTCGGCTGTAAATTTTTATGTGTCACAACACCTGTTTTGCTATCGCATACTTTTGTCCAGCCCTTACCTTCTGTTTTGCAGTACAATCTGTAATTTGTATTTTCTTCAGAATCCCAAATCACCTTAATACCGCCGTTTACAACATTGGTTTCAAGTATTTTAGAAGCTTGATTATATCTGATACTTAAGCCTTTTGGGTTAAATCCACTCTCAAAACTCTTTCCGTCATCACTTATACACCTCACGGTATAAGTATATGTTCCCATACCAACAGATTTATCAACTATAGAATTAGAAGTCGTATCTGATACTCTGAACCAATCTGACGAATTTTTATGATAAATTCTATACTTTGATGCACCGTTTACTTTGTTCCATGTAATTTTCACACCGCCGTTTACATTTTCAAGCTTTGAAATTTCGGGGGCGGCAATATATTTTACACTTTTGCCCTTTGAATCATAACCACTTGTAAAGCTCTTTCCGTCAGCAGAAATACATCTTACAGTATAGGTGTAATTCCTGCCCGATGAAACATCCTTGTCGATATATGAGGTTGAAGTTGTATCGACCATTCGTGTCCAACCTTTACGGCCCTTGTAGTAAACTCTGTATTTAGCCGCACCATTCACTTTGTTCCATGTAAGCTTTACACCACCGTAAACGCTTTCGGCTTTTGAAATTTTCGGAGTTGCCAAGCTTGCCCTTGCAACCTGTGCATACTGCACGGGTGTGTTAAGCGGTTCAACCGCATTTGCAGAAACTGCCGAAACCACAACCGCAGACATCGACATTACCGCCGCCATGGCTATAGGTAAAAACTTTTTCATAGTTATCCCTCACTTTGTAAATATTCTACGCATTATTAAGAACTTTTGCTAAATTTTTATGCAAGTTAATTGTAACATTAAATGATATAAAAAGCAATACATCTTGATAAACTATCACAAATTTTTAAGCTAAAATAAATAAACCGTTCACAAAAGCGAGAACGGTTTATTTTATATATTCTGTTGATGTTTTGAATTATTTAAAATAATTTCTGCGTTTTGCAAAAATTACTGCACAACCTGCAAGCATTGCAACAAGAAGAATTACAGCAACGCTGTTCTGTCCTGTCTGTACAGCACCGCTGTTATTCTGTGAATTGTTCGGTGTGTCATTTGTAGCTGTGTCGCTTGTTGAAACAGGCTTTGTTGCCGAAGTTGCAGAAGTTGTATCGGGTACTGTTACAGGTTCGTCAACTGTTGCAACCGTAGTTGTAGGCTCAGTAGGAACAGTTGTATTCGGTTTATTAGATTCCAAACCAAAATTCATTTTTGACAATT
>ENA-OQAS01000485-OQAS01000485.1-human-gut-metagenome-genome-assembly--contig:-NODE-485-length-20601-cov-4.371398_pt1 | contig 20601 bp, 24 predicted proteins | sample MGYA00242733_ERZ504523 | MGnify/ENA primary metagenome ERZ504523 (study PRJEB26092, sample SAMD00036239) | human gut metagenome | host: Homo sapiens | study: EMG produced TPA metagenomics assembly of...
AATAGTACAAGGCAACTGGCTATCAGATCCAGTTTGCAGCAGACAGCAGATTTACAAAAGAAGAAAAACGGCCACAGTTGGAAAACAGTCTGCGACCAGATATAAGATATCAGGACTGAAAAACAAAAAGACCTATTATGTCCGCATCCGGTCATATAAAAGAGTCGGAAAAAAGGTTCTTTACAGTAGCTGGAGTACGGTAAAGAAAATCTGGGTTTGATCATAAAGGAGTGGATCTTAGATTTATATAAATGGAGCAGAATGCTTCTGTGACAGAATTAAGCCTTGTAATTATAAAAAGAGCGCGTTATAATGAACTCATAAAAAAGAAAATTTCTTCGGGGCAGGGTGTGATTCCCTACCGGCGGTATAGTCCGCGACCCGCTTTGGCGGCTGATCTGGTGAAATTCCGGAACCGACAGTAAGTCTGGATGAGAGAAGAACGCGCAGTATTTAAAGAACGTGCTCAGTGCCCCGGGAAGAAGCTCCCGGGGCTTTTTATGTGAAGAAATAGAAATTTTTTCGCATAAGATTTCTTGTGGAAATTTTCTTTGAATATTTCTGAAGAAGGAGAGAGAGTTATGAGTGAACAGATATTACAGAGAGGAAATGCCGTGGAAAGAAGCAGAACAAGGACCATCGCGCAGGTAGCCATGCTTGGTGCTGTGGCAGGAGTATTAATGAATCTTGAGTTTCCGATCCCGTTTCTTGCACCGTCTTTTTATCAGCTTGATTTTTCCGAGGTACCGGTTATGGTAGGAACCTTCGCTATGGGACCTGTGGCAGGTATCCTGATCGAACTTGTGAAGATTCTCGTACATCTTGTGACGAAGGGAACCATGACTGCCGGTGTTGGTGATGTTGCCAACTTCCTGTTTGGATGTGCCTATGTGGTACCGGCCGGTCTGATCTATCGTTTCCGTCACAAAAAGAGCAGAGTACATGCAGTTGCAGGTATGGCAGTGGGAACAGTTCTGACAGCGATCCTTGCATGCTTTGTCAATGCCTTTGTGCTGCTTCCAGCTTACGGTAAGGCGTTTGGAATGCCGATCGAGACCTTTATCCAGATGGGAAGCGCAGTACACAGCTCCGTAAACGGACTGCTTACCTTTGCACTGCTGATCATTGCTCCGTTTAATATCTTTAAATATGCACTGACATCTCTGATCGTATTTGTAATTTATAAGAAGATCCGTGTTGTACTGAAGGGTGACTGATCATAAGCAGCTGCCGGAGGATGAAGAAAAGATCAGAAATTGGTGGTTTCAGATAAATATCTGAGAATGTGAGAAATGCCATGTAATATATTGCCGATGGGCAGTAAATTACATGGCATTTTTTATGTCAGGCGTTTTGTTCTGCAGCTTTCATGACTCCAAGCTCACGTCTGGCAAAAACAACGGCCAGCACAAATGCAGAGGTATCTGCAATTGGTCCTGCGTACATGACGCCATCGATTCCGAAGAAGACCGGGAAGATGACGATCAGAGGCAGCAGGAAGAGTACCTGCCTTGTGAGGGACATAATCACACCAAGCCTGGCTTTTCCAATGGAGGTAAAAAAGCAGGCGGACATAGGCTGGATCCCGTTGGCAAAGGTCATCAGCATGAAGATGCGGAGATATTTTTCTGCAAAATGAAGTACAGGTCGCTGCCGTTTCCGAAGATGCCTACGATCTGATGCGGGAAGAACTGGAAGCAGATAAAAAATATGGTTGCGATCACAGTACATAAGGTTACGGAATAGCGGTATGTCTGGCGTACACGGCTGTATTTTTCGGCACCGTAGTTAAATCCCAAGATGGCTGGGAGCCTGGGAGATTCCGATGCAGATGGCCATAAATACCTGATTGACTTTGGAAATGATCCCTGCACAGGCGATTGGAATATCACTCCCGTAGGCGGAGAGTGCTCCGTAATGGCGAAGTGTGTTGTTCATGACGATCTGCACTGCAGCAATGGCAACCTGATTGATACAGGATGCCATTCCCAGAGAAAAAATGGCAGACAGATTGCGTGCCTTAGGAATCAGCATGGAGTGGTCCAGGTACATTTTCCGGAGTCTGGAAAAATAAAAGATGATCAGAAGTCCGGATACGATCTGGCCGATCACGGTTGCCCAGGCTGCACCTTTGATGCCCCAGCCGAATCCAAAGATGAAAAGCGGGTCCAGGATGGTGTTGATGGCGGCACCGGCCAGGATGCAGGCCATGGAATAGGTAGGACTCCTGTCTGCTCGGATCAGGTGGTTGCCGCCTGTGCTTAAAACATAAAAGGGAAGTCCAATGGCGGTGATCCCTATGTAATCAATGGCATAGGGCATGACGTCCGGTGTTCCGCCGAAAAAATGAAGCAGTGGCTTCAGGAACAGAAGGACAATGACAGAGAGTATCGTACCGGAGATTATCAGCGTGGAGAGTCCGGTTCCTGCAATGGAGCTGGCTTTTTTTTCGTTTCCTGCGCCCATTTCCAGGTTGTAATTGGAGGCGCTGCCGATTCCCAGGAGCAATGCAGCAGCAGTAGAGATAATGGTTACGGGAAATGCGATGTTTGTGGCGGCGTTTCCAAGCATTCCTACGCCCTGGCCGATAAAGATCTGGTCAACGATATTGTACAGAGCGCTGACCAGCATGCTGATGATGGCGGGAATGGCGAATTTGGCGATCAGGCTGCCTACAGGGGCGGTTCCCAGAGGGTTTTCGGCCTGGGCAGCATTGGTCTGATTTTTCAATGTTTTTTCCTTCTTTCTTGTCTACAGTAGCTGTTTGGTAATGTAATAAGTAAATTTAAATTTTATAGCAGGGTATTTATTATAGCACTATTGTGAAGGGAGTGTAAGTATAAAAAATTGACCTTTGGTTTTGGATGGGATAAAATGTTTTTAGAAAAAATTTTCGGGAAGGAGTTTTTCAGATGGGTAAGATCAATAGTGTGAAAAAACTTACAGATAATAAGTTCGTGAATCTTTATGGAGTGGATGCGACAGTGTACATGATACGCCGGTTTCTTATTTTGTGGCCTCCAGGGCGAAGTGTGTGGAGGATATGAAGCTTTCTACAGGGGAGAATCATCCGGATGGGGTGATCATTTACAGTGTTTATGGAGAGAAGCGGGATAAGGTTGTGCTGATCCGTCAGTATCGGTATACGATCGGCGGGTATATTTATGAGTTTCCGGCGGGGCTTGTGGAGCCTGGGGAGGATTTCCATGAGGGTGCTGTGCGGGAGATGTTTGAGGAGACCGGGTTGAAGCTGGAGCCGATCAAGGTTGCGGAGGCTTTTGAGAAGCCTTATTTTACGACGATTGGGATGACGGATGAATCCTGTGCTACGGTTTATGGGTATGCCAGTGGTGAGGTTAGTAAGGCTGCTCAGGAGGATAGTGAGGAGATCGAGGTTGTGATCGCGGACCGGGATGAGATCAGGAGGATCCTGAAGGAGGAGAGGGTTGCGATCATGTGTGCTTATATGCTGATGCATTTTTTGAAAGATGAAGAACCATTTGATTTTTTGAAAGAAATCTGAGAAAAATCAAGGGGAATCTGCCGTTGGCGGATTCCCCGTTTTGATCAGAGTTCTATGAGTTTTCCCAGGTCTTTGTTGTATTTGCAGTATTTGCCGTTTTCGGAGATAAATGCTGGTAGGTGTCGGTCCGGTTGTCTTTGACGTAGACGATTCCGGTGGCGATCATTTCTACCAGGGAGAAGCGTTTGCTTAAGCTGGAGATCCAGCGGTAGGTTTTTTCGTTGCCGGAGTCTGCCATGAGGAGGTTGTAGCCGCTGGGCAGGCTTCCAGGGTGAAGTAGACTTTCTGGGACCGGATGGAGGTGTTGAAGACCTGGCCGGTGATGTAGGTGGAGAAGTTGGTTTCTACAAATTGGCGGAAGGTGTAGAAATCGTAGATCACGCCGGTGGTCTCATCTTTGATCTTGTCGCCGCGTTCGATGCGGGCTTTCAGGAGCTTGAGGACTTCGATGGTCCAATTGATGAAGGAGATGCTGCTGTAGGTCATGCTTTCCTGAAGTTGATCGACCAGCTGTTTTGACAGGATGTTGGATTTTGATGCTTCATTAAAAAGTTCTTCGTTCATAAGGTTCCCTCCAGTGTTGGATTTTTATATGGTTTTCGCTCTTTTTTTGTATCTTTTATTATAAGTCTGAATTATATATAAAGCAATAAAAAATGCATAAAATACAAAGATGATTATCGGGAAATGATATATAATTGACGATTATGTTTTGAAAATGTCAGTGCTTTTGAGGGCTGGGTTAAATGTGGACTTTAAATATCGAGTTAATTTGGATAACTATAAATAATTATAAGGAAGAGTTTTACCAAATATTCTCATTTTATTGATAAAATTTTGTTGTATATCTCCCTTGACATAAAGCCTTCCTCCGGGTGTATCATAGTGCTGTGCTAAAGGAGGTAGACTATTATGTTTGAGACATTACAGGAGAAGACGGAAGAGAAAGCAATGGTGCAGTTCCTTGAACGCTTTACAGATTATCCATTTCTGGTAAAGTTCAAGAATTCCGAGTATCACATCGGAGAGGGTGAACCTACATTTACGGTGAATTTTAAGAAAGCGATTCCTCTGGCGGATCTGATGAAGAGCACATCCCTTGCACTGGGTGAGGCGTATATGCGTGGGGATCTGGATATCGAGGGAAATCTTTATGAAGCGCTGGATCATTTTCTAGGTCAGATGGGGAAATTTTCTACCAATGAATCTGCTCTGAAAAAATCATGTTCAGTTCAACATCAAAGAAGAACCAGGAAAAGGAAGTGACCAGCCATTATGATATTGGAAATGACTTTTATAAACTTTGGCTGGATGAGACTATGAGTTATTCCTGCGGGTATTTTATCCATGAGGATGATACGTTGTATCAGGCACAGGTAAATAAAGTTGATTATATCCTTAAAAAATTACATCTGGAAGAGGGTATGAGTCTTTTGGATATCGGCTGCGGCTGGGGTTTTCTGCTGATCGAGGCAGCTAAGAAATATAAGGTTCATGGTACCGGTATCACCTTAAGTCATGAACAGTATGCAGAATTTCAGAGACGGATTAAGGATCAGGGGCTGGAAGATTATCTTACGGTAGAGCTGATGGATTACCGTGATCTGCCGAAGAAGGAGTATCAGTTTGACCGTGTTGTCAGTGTCGGTATGCTGGAGCATGTTGGACGTGATAATTATCAGCTGTTTCTTGATTGTGTGGAAAAGGTTCTGAAGCCGGGCGGACTGTTTCTGCTTCACTTTATCAGTGCTCTGAAGGAGCATCCGGGTGACCCGTGGGTCAAGAAATATATTTTCCCGGGCGGAACTGTTCCGAGCTTACGTGAGATCCTGAACCATATGGCAGAGGACAATTTCCATACCCTGGATATCGAAAATCTCCGTCTGCATTACAATAAGACATTGCTTCACTGGGAAAAGAATTTCCGGGACAATATTGAAAAAGAAAAGACTATGTTTGACGAAGAGTTCCTGCGTATGTGGGATCTGTACCTGTCAGCATGTGCGGCAACCTTCCACAACGGAATTATCGATCTTCACCAGATTCTTATGACCAAGGGTGTGAATAATGATCTGCCGATGACACGCTGGTATTGATAAAAGCCTTTACAAACCTGCCGGAAAGGAATATCATACTTCTATAAAATTATTTATTAAAGCGTATAAGGAGCCTGTGGATTCAGCATATGATTACAGAAATGCTGAATCCGCAGGCTTTGTTTTTTAACCGATAAACCGCGAAGGAGTTATTCGGTCATGAGCAAGTAGCGAAGCGTATTGCGAATATTCGCTTGACTATTCCGTTTACCGATAATTATGGAATGTGCATAAAAACAAAGCTGCAAACTTGTTCAATAAGCAGAATCATAGAAAACTATCTTGACAGATCAGAAGAAAAGAATAATAATGTAATTACTTTAATAAAATAATTAATAAAAGATGATATGCAATAGAAAGAAATTAGAGGAGGAGAATAAGATGCTTCAACAGGTAATGACAAATCCCGGAGAGATTATTTTCAGAGAGGTTCCGGTTCCGGAAGTGGGAGATGACCAGGTTCTGGTTAAGATCATGAACATTGGTATCTGCGGATCAGATATCCACGTATATCACGGTAAGCATCCTTTTACAAAATATCCGGTAACACAGGGACATGAAGTATCCGGTGAGATCACGGGGCTTGGAAAGAATGTGACAGGTTTTAAGGTTGGCCAGAAAGTAACCATCGAGCCTCAGGTATACTGCGGACATTGCTATCCGTGCCGCCATGGAAAATATAATCTCTGCGAGGAACTGAAGGTTATGGGCTTCCAGACAACAGGAACAGCTTCTGAATTCTTTGCAGTAGATGCATCTAAGGTAACACCGATCCCGGAGGAGATGTCTTACGAGGAAGGTGCAATGATCGAGCCGCTGGCAGTTGCAGTCCATGCAGTGAAGCAGATGGGCGATGTAAAAGGGATGAACATCACAGTGATCGGTGCAGGTCCCATCGGAAATCTTGTTGCGCAGACAGCCAAAGGAATGGGGGCAGCCAGGGTTATGATCACGGATGTCAGTGACCTTCGTCTTGCAAAAGCAAAAGAGTGCGGCATTGATATCTGTGTAAACACAAAGGAGAAAAATTTCGGAGAGGCACTGGTAGAGGCATTTGGTCCGGATAAGCAGATGTGATCTATGACTGTGCCGGAAATAACATCACCATGGGACAGGCCATCCAGTATGCGAGAAAAGGCAGCGTGATCGTACTGGTAGCGGTATTTGCGGATATGGCAACCGTTGACCTTGCTGTTGCCAATGACCATGAGCTGGATATCAAGAGTACTATGATGTACCGTCATGATGATTATGTAGATGCCATTGATCTTGTAAATGCGGGAAAGGTTCATTTAAAGCCGCTGATCTCAAAGACATTTAAGTTCGCAGATTATCTGAAGGCTTATCAGTATATTGATGAGAACCGTGAGACAACCATGAAGGTTATCATCAATGTGCAGGAGAAATAATTTCTGAAGATTATAAGTGATATAAGAAAAACTCCCGGATGTTTGGCTGTCCGGGAGTTTTCAGATGGTGGCGGTGTCAGATTATGGGAGAATTTTTGGAACAGTTTTGAGTGATTTGTTTATTGATGTGTGGTATGGTTATTATATCTTATAGGATTCTTGTCTGTATGGACATTCTGAAAGCTTCGTATTCTGGAGCGTTTTCCATTTTAAGTTCCTGTAGAGTTCGTAAAAATACGTTTTATGGGGTTTTTATGTTTTGATGATGTGGTATAATTTGGATATACCGGTGGGAGTGATCAATCGTTTGTTTTGGATGGACGGTCGGATGAAGTGCAGCGTGTGATGACGGATGTAAAATGGCGTCAGAAGCTGTATGATGAGTATGAATTGTAACAAGTGATATGAGTATGACGAGGAGGAATTAGCATGGAGAATATTTTTCACAGAGTAAGTATTCGTAAATATGAAGATAAATCCGTAGAGAAGGAAAAGATCCTTCAGATTTTGAAGGCAGGTATGCAGGCGCCAAGCGCGTGTAATCAGCAACCTTGGGAATTTTATGTTGTGACAGATAAGGAGAAGATCCTGGAGCTTTCCAAAGCCACTCCCTATTCCGGATGTGCAGCAGGTGCACCGGTTGTGATCGTTCCGGTATATCGGAAAGAGGGATTGCCTGTTCAGGATATGGCACAGATCGATATGTCTATCGCACAGGAGAATATCTGGCTGGAAACGGATGCACTGGGACTTGGCGGCGTGTGGATCGGAATTGCACCGCTTAAGGATCGTATGGCGTTGGTCCATGATATTCTGAAGCTTCCGGAGAATGTGGAGGTATTTTCTCTTTTTGCCCTGGGGTACCCGGCAGAGAGCAGAAAGCAGCAGGATCGTTTTGATAAGAGCAGGATCCACTTTGTAGAATAAAAAAAGCCTTCTTTGAGGAAGATAACATCCGGAAACAGAAGAAGTCTGAATGCAGTGAAAAATACCAATAAATCCTCTGAAAATTTGTGCAGAACGCATTTTGCATGATCGGGATTTTTACGATAAAATGTAAGTATAAGAACTGAAAAACTGCATTAAATGAAGAGTGAAGGGTATGAAGGAATATGAGATCATTATTGAAACCATTAATCCCTGCGGCGGCGATCGTCATTCTCAGCAGGAGATCATTGAAGCAAATATCGAGAGCCCGGAAGCTTTCGTAAAAGAAAAAGGAAGATTTCCGATCATTGATAAGATCGAGAATCCCGATGGCGGAGTCGTGATCGTAACCGGTGACGGAAAAGGATACATGGTAAGATATACATTTTCTGAATAATGGATAATGCGGCGTATGTGACGGAAAAAGGATCGTAAAGCAGAGCTGGGATCAGATCTGGCTTCGTTACATACGCCGTGTTTTGGCTTTTACCTAAAAAATGCATAAAAAAACATATGTAAATTTATAAAATATATATAAATTATTTGTTGAATTTTTATAAAAAAAGGAGTAAAACATTAGATAAATAAAAAAGAGAAATGCATGGAACAGGACAGATCACAAGAAGCAGACCGGATCACAGAGAGCCGCAGCTGGTGAGAAGCGGCAGAAGGTATTTTGTGATATCACTTGGGAGCATCCCGCTGAATAGAAATCTTTAAGTAAGCCGGGACGTAGTCTTCACGTTACAGAAGAGGCTGTTTGATATGACAGTAATAAGTGGTCGCGTTTAGCAATAAATACGATAATACAAAGTGGTACCACGGAACATTCCGCCTTTGTTATCCGAAAGGATAGCAAGGGCGTTTTTTGATGCAATAACTGTTTTACGGTCATTGTATCATGTATAAAAAACACAAAGGAAAGAGAGTTGATATTATGAACGGAATCACAATGATGATCATAGCCATTGTAGTTCTCGGAGGCGCATATCTTCTGTATGGCCGTTATCTCCAGAACAAATGGGGCATTGATCCGAAAGCAAAAACTCCGGCATACGAAATGGAGGACGGAGTTGATTATGTACCGGCTGATACAAATGTAGTATTTGGACATCAGTTTGCATCCATAGCAGGTGCAGGTCCCATCAACGGACCGATCCAGGCCGCAATTTTCGGTTGGCTGCCGGTTCTGTTATGGATCCTCATCGGTGGTGTATTTTTCGGAGCTGTGCAGGATTTTGCATCCATGTACGCATCTGTAAAGAATAAAGGACGTACCATCGGATATATCATCGAAGCGTATATCGGAAAGCTTGGAAAAAAATTATTCCTTTTATTCTGCTGGCTGTTCTGTATCCTGGTCGTTGCAGCATTTGCAGATGTTGTAGCAGGAACCTTTAACGGATTTGTCGCAAATGATGCAGGAGCTGTTACAAAGGTAGCGGCAAACGGAGCTGTTGCAACCACTTCCATGTTATTTATATTTGAGGCTGTTGCACTTGGATTTTTCCTTAAATATACAAAGTTCAATAAATGGATCAACACTGCAGTTGCAATTTTACTTCTGGTAGCAGCAATTGTACTGGGACTTAATTTCCCGATGTATGTAAGCCTTGGAACCTGGCATATCATTATTTTTGTATACATCCTGATCGCCAGTGTCGCTCCTGTATGGGCACTGCTTCAGCCACGTGATTATCTGAACAGTTATCTTCTGATCTTTATGATCGTTGGTGCGGTTATCGGTGTATTTGTAGCCAATCCTTCCTGTAACCTGAAGGCATTTACAAGCTTTAACGTAGACGGACAGTATATGTTCCCGATCCTGTTTGTAACCATCGCCTGTGGTGCTGTTTCCGGTTTTCATTCACTGGTATCCTCCGGTACTGCATCCAAGCAGATCAAAAATGAGAAAAATATGCTTCCTGTTTCCTTTGGAGCAATGCTGATGGAAAGTATGCTTGCCATCATCGCGCTGATCGCAGTTGCATCCTTTGCAGACGGCGAGGCAGCAGCACAGGGGCTTACAACACAGCCGCAGATTTTTGCAGGTGCTATCGCAAACTTCCTTTCTGTAGTTGGCCTTCCACATTCACTGGTATTTACCCTGATCAACCTTGCAGTATCTGCATTTGCACTGACCTCTCTTGACTCTGTAGCCAGAGTCGGACGTCTGTCATTCCAGGAATTTTTCCTTGATTCTGATACAGATGAGGAAAACATGAGCCCGTTCCTGAAGGTGGTAACAAATAAATATTTTGCAACAGTTATCACACTGGTACTTGCCTACATGCTTACAAAAGTAGGCTATGCGGAGATCTGGCCGCTGTTCGGTTCCGCAAACCAGCTGTTATCTGTACTCGCTCTTGTAGCCTGCGCGGTATTCTTAAAGAAAACAAAACGTCAGGGCTGCATGCTCTGGATCCCGATGGTATTCATGATGGCAGTTACCTTCACAGCACTTGGCATGACCATCACAAAGCTTTCAAAGGCACTGGTAACAACAGGGCTGGATCTTGGAAACACCTTACAGCTTGTATTTGCAGTATTACTGCTGATCCTTGGTGTACTGGTAGCGATTCAGGGTGTGAAGAAGTTGCTTGAGAAGACAGATGATAAAAAAGCAACAGCATAATATTATCGGATAAGATACGTATTTTTGTTTGGCTGAAGAGGCGTGAGTCACATAAATGCTCATGCTTTTTACATCCATGGAATTTTGAGATATCTAAAGACGATTTATGACCCCATGCGCCTGCATTCATTGGGAGTCATTCCGAATTGCTTTTTAAAAGCAGTCTGAAAGTGGCTCTGGCTGGAGAAGCATAAAAAGGTACTGATCGTACTGATGGATTTGTTAGTGTATTGCAGCAATTCTTTACCTTCCTCCAGCTTGCAGCGCAAAATAAATGCACTGACAGAAAAACCAAGGGTCTTTTTAAATAATCAGGAAATGATGGCTGCGATGATGGAAGGAATGCCGCTTCGTCAGTTGTTAAGCTTCGTTCCCGGAATTAAAAGAAAAATGCTGGAACAGATGGTTGGTGCTTTAAACGAAGGCGTTGCATATAATAAAAAAAATGTATCAATGGAAATGAAAGACTTATGCCAGACCAGAAATTAGAGAATCTACTTAATCTTGCCATGAATGCCCTGCCGCAGGAACGGGCGAAATCGGAAAATCTGAATGTGGGATATGATCCCACCACCAGGCTGTGGGATGTGATCGTGAAGTACAGTGGCCCGGAAAGCGGACTTGGTGGTGAGAGGATCCAGGTGGTCCCGCTGCTTGGCAGCTATGCAGTAGTGACATTGCCGGAAACGGAAATTTCTGCATACGCAGTCAGAGAGCAGATCGAGTTTATAGAAAAGCCCAAGAGACTTTATTTTGAGACCTTTGAAGAGCGGGAGGCAAGCTGCATTTTGCCGGTGCAGAATGGAGCCGATGGCTTAACCGGCAAGGGGATTTTGGTGGGTATTGTGGATTCCGGGGTGGACTATTTTCATCCGGATTTCAGAAATGAGGATGGAAGTACCCGGATCCTGCGACTGTGGGATCAGAGTGTAGCTGGAAATCCACCGGAAAACTATGTATCAGGAACTGAATATACGAAGGAAGAAATTGATGAGGCGCTTGCACTCGGGGAAACCGAAGGCAGGCGCCTTGTTCCGTCTGGGGATTTCAGCGGACATGGAACAGCAGTTCTTGGAATAGCAGCAGGAAATGGGAGAGCATCGGAGGGAGTGAATCGAGGCGTTGCGTATAGAAGTGATCTTCTGGTGGTAAAGATGGGAAATCCGCGGGAAAATTCATTTCCGCGGACAACGGAGCTGATGGAGGGTATTGATTACCTGATACGGCAGGCAGTGAAGATGAGAAAACCGATCGTCATAAACATTAGCTTTGGGAATAATTATGGTTCCCACAGAGGGGATTCTCTTTTGGAAAACTATATTGATACAGTTGCGGCCATGGGGCGGACTGTGATTGTTACAGGAACCGGAAATAACGGCAGCCAGCCTGGCATGCAGGAGGAATCCTGCAGCAGGGGAAAACAGAAGAAATCCAGTTGGCGGTGGGAGCTTTTGAGCCTACATTAAATGTACAGTTATGGAAGGATTATGAAGATGAGATGGAAATTTATCTGGAAAGTCCGTCCGGAGAACGGATCGGTCCATTATATGAAAGGCTGGGGCCACAGCGGCATCTGCTGGAAAATACAGAGCTTCTGATCTATTATGGAAAACCCGGTCCCTATCAGCTGTCCCAGGAAATCTACATAGATTTCATTCCTGAGGGTAATTATGTGGACAGCGGTGTCTGGAAAGTTCTTTTAAGTGGAAAACGTGTGCGCTCCGGGCAGTATTTCCTCTGGCTGCCGGGTGGAAATGTACTGAATCGCGGAACCGGGTTTTATTCTCCGCGGGCTGTGGGAACTTTGACGATTCCTTCCACTGCCGGAAAAGTTATTTCTGTTGGAGCTTATGATTCCAGACAGAATGCCTACGCAGATTTTTCCGGAAGGGGAAGTCAGTTCCTGCCGATCCGGAAGCCTGATCTCGCAGCTCCCGGTGTATCCATCTCCGCCCCGGTTCCCGGCGGAGGCTACGCCACTGTCACTGGTACCTCCTTTGCGGCACCCTTTGTCAGCGGAAGCGCAGCTCTGCTTATGGAATGGGGGATCGTGAAAGGAAATGATCCGTTTCTTTATGGGGAAAAGGTGAAGGCGTATCTGAGGAAAGGCGCACAGAGTGTGGGCGGATATGAGGAATATCCGAATGTGGAGGTGGGATGGGGACGGTTGTGTCTGGCAGAGAGTATCCCATACGGCATATCCTGAACATATAGAAACGGACAGGATTTTCAGATACGAGCCTTATGATCCTGACATTGATATGAAGATGAATTCAGTTACTGTCAGAGATGCTAGTGCAAATGGCGAAGCATTCACGCATAATGTAGATAAACAAAAACACAAATATAAAAAGAAGGAGGATTGGGTATGGGATTATTTGATAAGAAGATCTGTGATATCTGCGGAGAGAAAATAGGTTTATTAGGCAACAGAAAACTGGATGACGGAAATCTGTGTAAGGATTGTGCAAAAAATTGTCACCATGGTTTGAAGACCGGCGGCACAGTACGGTAGAGGATATAAAACGTCAACTGGAATATCGTGAAAAAAACAAAAAAGCCGTAATGGATTTTTGTATAACACGTCAGATCAATACCAGAAATTACAATGTTTTTATTGATGACAATAAGGGGAATTTTACTGTTGCACGGAAGCTGGATGTCAATGAAAATCCGGATATAGTTCCTTTATCCGCTGTTGTGCAGTGCAGAGTTGATGTAGAGCGACAGCAGAACGAGGAAACATATACAACAAAGGATGGAGAAACCGTAAGCTATCAGCCACCGGTATATAAGTATGAATTTGATTATACTATGCGTATTAAAGTAAAAACTCCATGGTTTGATGATATGGATTTTCGTTTGAATACTTTTTCCATAAGCAGCGATAACAGAGGTGAATTGATGGAAGTGGAGCAGACAGGTCATCAGATCATAGCCGCCCTGACACCAAATGCGGCTGGAATGCAGCAGCCCGGAATGAACATGAACAGCGGAATGCAGCAGTCCGGGATGTACATGAACAATGGAATGCAGCAGTCCGGAATGAACATGAACAGTGGAATGCAGCAGCCTGGGATGAATATGAACAACGGAATGCAGCAATCTGGAATGCAGATGAACAACGGAATGCAGCAGCCCGGCAGTTATGGAAATGTCAGTGCGGTGCAGAGAATACCGGAAGGTTCTGCGAATACTGTGGCCAGCCAAGACCATTTTGAGTGATGATAGACAGAGTGGACAGAATTGTTCACTCTGTTTGTGATAACAGGGTTGAGAATGGATGATTTCTCTGAAAACTATATAATAAAATAGAGTTTTATAGTATACTTATCACAGAGGTGTATTAATGAGAGAGGAATTTTCATGACATACAATAAAAAAAGGGCACTGTCGTATGGAGGAATCCTGATAAGTGTATTTCTGGCGTATTTCTGCAGGCTGGGAAGACCGGAAAATGTTTTTATGAGAAATCTCGCAGATCAGTGTCGTAACTGTATTTATCTGGGAATGTATTGTGCCTGGGTGATTTATCTGGAAAAGCATGTAGTGCATAGAAAAACGCGCAGATGTCTGACTGCAATTGGCTGTCTGATGGTCTTCTGGTTTTTTGTACGGACAGTAAAATTTCATATTTTTCATGATCGCTTGGAGAACATATCTGCTGGTATCTGTATTATATCCCGATGATCCTGATCCGGTCCTTGGACTGGCAGCAGCGATGTTTCTAGGGGAAAAGGATGGAGAGAAAACAGTCAGAAAAATTATTGCCTTGCTTGCTTTTGCGGTGGTTTTGATTATCAGTGTTTTTACAAATGATCTGCATCAGCTGGTGTTTCGGTTTTCCGGGCGGCCGCCGCTTTCAGATAGAGATTACAGCTATGGTATTCTTTTTATAGTAATCCAGGGATGGATCATATTTTGCCTGATATGGATGGAAATCATGCTGATCAGAAAAAGCAGGATTCCGGGAAGAAAGCAATTTTGGCTGCCGGTTATTCCGGGAATATTGCTTCTGGGATGGAATATCGGGAATTTACTCCGTCTGCCTCTGATCAAAACAATTGCCGGAGATATGACAGCGGTATGCTGCCTTTTGATGGCGGCAATTTACCAGGGATGTATATTATGCGGCCTGATACAGACGAACAATCGATATTTTGAATTATTCCAGACCTCCGGAGGACTGGATGCAGAGATTACGGATGATTCCTTTCAGCGTTATTATCATTCCGGTGATTTTCCTGAGCTGTCACCGGAACTGCGTAAAATTGTAATAAACAGATCAGCTGTACAGGAACAGGGAATCCGGATCAACCATATTCCTATAAGAGGAGGACATTTGTTCTGGTCAGAAGATATTTCGGTGCTTCTGGATCAGTATCAGGATATCCGGGAACAGCAGGAGGAGCTGACTGCCAGAAATCGTCTGTTGCAGAAAACCTATCAGAAAGAAGCTGAGCGGAGAAAAACAGAAGAACAGAACCGACTGCTGAACATGATACAGAATCAGACAGCCGGGCAGCTGGAATTGCTGTCACAGCTGATGGATGAGCTGGAAAGAACGGAGTCAAGGGAACACTATGACCGGATCTTGGGAAAAATCGTGGTTGTTGGTACATATTTAAAAAGAAGAAAAAATCTGGTATTGACACAATATGCATCAGACGGAAATCTGCTTACAATGGAGGATCTCAGACAGAGTCTTGCGGAATCCTGTGACAGCTTAAAATTATGTAAGATCCGGGCAGCTTATTATGTCGAAAATGGTGAAGTGCAGCTGAATGCAGATGATATACTAAAATGCTATGATACCTTTGAATGGCTTGTGGAACGATTGTTTGATACAATGCAGTCTGTTTTTTACCGTGTGTCGCAGATCGATGATGCTTTGCGGATCTCGGTTCATATTGTAGCAGAAGCAGATCTTCGGGGATTAATGTCAGAAAGACGGAATTAAATGTGCAGCAGGAAGATGAAAACGAATGGTTTATCGGATGTATCGTATTCAGAAAGAGAGGCGGAAGATGACTGATTTTGCGGAATGCAGTATGGCAATGCAGGATTTTTTGATGATCCTTCTTGAAATCTGCCTGATTCTGGAATTGATCCTTCTGTTGATCAGGATAACCTGTTTTTACGGGAAAAAGAAAATTATAACAGCAGTGACTGTTTTTGCAGTTTCTTTTATGCTTATGGGGTTCCTGATGAATGATCACAGATATTGTCAGGGGGAAAGCGCATATCAGCTAATGCTCCGGATGTGTCCGGTCAGTGTTTTGATGGCAGCGATGGTGGTATTGTTGCTTTATCTTTGCTGGGCAATCTGGAGAGAGAGACGCAGATATCATCATTCTCTGTCTTACTGGTCTGTGAATGAAGCTGTTGATGATGTTCCCTGTGGGGTGTGTTTTTCGGATCCTCTTGGAAGGATCGTTTTATGCAACACCAAGATGCATGAACTGAGCAGGATAATGACAGGCTCCTATCTGCAGGATTATGAGGCATTGCGGAAAGTAATAAATGGAGGATCCGAAGCAGAGGGACTTCGCAGATTAAACAGTGACAGTAATGTATTTTATTTTCCGGATGATTCCGTCTGGATGTTTCAGGAATATCGTCTGCAGGAGCCGGATTGTGCAGGATATCTGCAGACAGTGGCAGTTAATGTATCAGAAATTTATTACAATGGTGAAAAAATCAGAGCAAATAATGAAAAGCTGGAAATCCTGAATCATAAGCTGGAGGAAATGTATGAAAAAATCGGAGATAAAATAAGAGAGCAGGAGACACTTGCCATGAAAATGCAGGTTCATGACAATTTTGGCCGAAGCCTTCTGTCAATACGCAGGATATTGGAAAGAAAAGAAAATCAGGATAAAATGGATGAACAGCTATCTGCACTAAAGCATCTGGTCTATATTCTTACAGATTCTTCTGTTGAGAATATGGAAGAATTATGCGCGGATACGATCAGGCATGCAGAAGAACTTGGAATTTATGTTCAGATCAGCGGGGATTTCCCTCAGCATCCCTCCTACAGGCTGCTGACAGACAGAGCGATCCGTGAATGTGTGACAAATTGTGCCAGACATGCCCATGGAAGTACAGTTCTGGTGAAGATAGAAAAAGGTGCAAATGAATACAGCATCCGGATAACGAATGATGGAGATGCACCTGAAAAAAATGCAGAAGAAGGTGGTGGTCTGTCTGCACTGAGAAAAGCTGCGGAGTCAGAGAAATGTATTATGCAGGTTTCTTTTCGCCGGAGTTTTGTCTGGTGTTGAAAATGCCACTGACAGAAGGATGGGAGTCTATGGTACGGATACTGATAGTAGAAGATCAGAGGATCATGCAGAAGTATTTTGAGAGTATTATTATGCGGGAACCGGAATTCCGACATGTCCAGACAGTTTCGGATGCCTGTGAAGCTGTAAAGATCTGCTCTTACTCGGCAATTGATCTTGTGCTTATGGATGTGCAGACATTTCATAATCATGATGGGCTGAGTGCCGGAAAGATCATCAGGGAAAAATATCCATATACAAAGGTATTGGTTGTTACTTCGCTGATCGATCCCAAGGTGCTGGAAAGAGCAAAGAGCGGATGTGCAGACAGTCTATGGTATAAGGATCACGGTGAAGAGGAAATACGGAGTGTGATCTACAGAACGTTAAATGGGGAGCATGTATTTCCGGATGTGGCACCGGAGGTGGAACTTAACTGGATCACAAGCGGTGATATCAGTCCCAGACAGCTGGAGATGCTGCGCCTGTATATTCACGGGATGTCATATTCCGAGATCGCAAGGAAAATGGACTGTTCTGCTTCTGGGGTGAGATGGAATTTTCAGGAAATGATCGCCAAGGCGGGATACAGCTGCAAAGAGGATCTGATAGCAGCTGCACTGGAAAGTAAACTGATCGTAACCACACTGAAATAGAAGATCCACAGAATGCAGAAACATATTCGGACAGAGGGAGTTTGGCGTGAGCTGACGGAGCATTCACAAATATATCATAAGATTTTGAATAATAGGAAAGAGGAAACAGACATGAGCGATTTTTTGACAGAAAAAAATAAAAAAACAGGAATACTGGGGAAACTGAAATGGGTTCTTTGTGGCTTTTTTATACTTTTTTCCCTGGGAGCTATTGGCGCATCGGAGAAGTATATCGGTGAAGGGCGCTGGGGAATGGCAGCAACAGAGATCATACTTGGATTGCTGTTTCTATATCCAACCTTCCGGGAAATTCAAAAAGCATTAAAGAAGAAAAAAGCCGGAGAAATCGCCTGCTGGTTTGAATCCTATGCCCAGAATACCGTCTCATTTGAAAAGCTTGAGCAGGAACTGGGAAAAGGTGCAGTGAAAAAGCTGGAAAAATTTATTGCGGGGGGATATATCCGGAATATCCAGATAGACAGAGAAGGAAATTATATTATGATCACTGCACCGAACAGACGCGTAAATGAGAAGATCTATATTACAGTTACCTGCCCCAGCTGCGGTGCAAAGAATCAGGTAATAAAAGGTCGTCTGAGCACCTGTGAATATTGCGGACAGCGTCTTACCCCATGACAAAAGACACCTTTCGGATCTGCCCTGTTAAAGATAAAATCCTTGTGCAATATGCTCAATGCATAAAAAGGATATTTTATAAACAAAATTATATAAGTTGCATATAACTAACGCATGCAGCATAACAGAAGTTGTACAAATATCCGTACATCCATAGACGATTGGAATGAAATCATAGAATAAATTTATAAAAATAGCTAATAAAACTGGATAATATGTTCAAATTATGGTACATTTATTGTAGCAGTCAGAGGAAATATTGCGGCCTTTTTTTGGACCAGGATTTTCGAAGGGCTGAACAAATAACAAAGAACTTATTTATTTGGTTTTATTGTTTCTTTCCTGGGAGTGCAGAGAAGGAGGGAACGGATAAGAGCAGATAATCATAAGGATATAATCTTTATAAGGAAGGTGAGCAATTGGAAAACTATACTAAGTACAAGCTGAAAAGCAGTGATGAGCTTGCATCAGTGCTGAACGGCAGGGACAATCTGTTTGTAATCGCCTGTAACAAGTGTTTCAAGGAATTTGAGACCGTTGACGAACCGGATTGCGAGGAATTCCTGAAATTTGCTGCGGAGCAGGGAAAAACCGTCACAGGCAGTGCGAAATTCGATTTTCTGTGCAACAAGATGCACACAGAAAGAAAATTACAGGATCTGCTGCCGGAAGGTACAGAGAATGTAGTTGTGATCTCCTGTGGTCTTGGTATCCAGACTGTTGCAGATCTGACCGGTAAGCCGGTGATCGCAGCAAGTAATACCCTTAACTACAGAGGCCATCACGGCATGGCACTTACCAAAAAGAGCTGTGATGCATGTGCACAGTGCTATCTGAACATTACCGGAGGCGTCTGTCCTATCGTCGACTGTTCCAAGAGTCTTGTGAACGGACAGTGCGGCGGAGCAAAGAACGGGAAATGTGAAGTGGATCCTAACAAGGACTGCGCATGGGAGAAGATTTACCAGAGACTGGCAAAACAGGGTCGTCTGGAAGAGTTCCTGAACCAGCCGGTACAGGTACGTGATTACTCCAAGGTTAACTTTAAGGTGATCAATGATTACGTGAAGTCTATCAGAGAGGACAGACTGAACGGATACTATGGTGGCGTTCATCCGTCAGAGCACAAGGAATTCAGCGAGCATATCGATCTGAAGAAATTCCCGGATCCGAAGACGGTTGTGATCTCCATGTCCCAGCATCTTGGTGCACCTGCCAACCCGATCGTGGAAGTAGGCGACACAGTAAAGGTTGGACAGAAGATCGGAGAAGCTGCCGGATTTATCAGCGCACCGGTACATTCTAGTGTAAGCGGAACCGTAGTTGCTGTTGAGCCACGTATGCATGGTACAAGAGGCAGTGAGGTGATGGCAGTTGTCATCGAATCCGACGGAAAAAATACTCTGCACGAATCCGTACAGCCACATAAAGCCCTGGACGAACTTACACCGGATGAGATCATTGAGATCGTAAAGGATGCCGGAATCGTTGGTATGGGTGGTGCAGGTTTCCCGACCTGTGTTAAACTGAAACCTGCGAAGCCGGTTGATACCATCCTTCTCAACGGATGTGAGTGTGAGCCATATTTAACAGCAGACCATAAGGTTCTCCTTGAGTTTGCTGATGATATTATTTTCGGTCTGAAAGCGATCCTTAAGACAACAGGTGCTGAGAAGGGCATCATTGTCATCGAGGATAACAAGCAGGATGCGATCGAATTAATGCAGGAAAAAGTTGCCGATATCGGAAATATGGAAGTTTTTGTTGCAAGAACCAAATACCCGCAGGGTGCTGAGAAAACTCTCATCAAGCGCGTCATGGGCAGAAAGGTTCCAAGCGGCGCCTTCCGGCAGATGTTGGCGTTATCGTAGATAATATCAGTACCGTAAAGGCAATTTCCGATGCGATCCAGAAGGGTATGCCACTGATCGAGCGTGTTGCAACCGTAACAGGCGAGAAGATCAAGAATCCTGGCAACTTTATCATCAAGATCGGTACCAGCGTAAAAGAGCTGATCGATTACTGCGGTGGATTTACAGATGACGATGTTCTGGTCAAGATGGGCGGACCTATGATGGGATTCCCTCTGAACACTCTGGAGGTACCTATGATGAAGGGATCCAACGGTATCATCGCCATTGATACAGATGAGACCAAAGAGCAGCCATGTATCAAGTGCGGACGCTGTGTGGACGTATGTCCGATGGAACTTTCTCCTCTGTATTTCGTAAAATATGCGAAAGAAGAGAACTGGCAGGGCATGAAGGACATGAATGTCATGGACTGTGTTGAGTGCAGATGCTGTCAGTATATCTGTTCTTCCAAGATTCCGATCATTAACAGTATCAAAGCCGGAAAAATGACAGTAAGGGGGATGAAGTGATATGTTGATTACCCAAGTTAAAAGCAAAGAAACTATCGTATCACTGGCA
>ENA-OQAS01000486-OQAS01000486.1-human-gut-metagenome-genome-assembly--contig:-NODE-486-length-20587-cov-3.076979_pt1 | contig 20587 bp, 31 predicted proteins | sample MGYA00242733_ERZ504523 | MGnify/ENA primary metagenome ERZ504523 (study PRJEB26092, sample SAMD00036239) | human gut metagenome | host: Homo sapiens | study: EMG produced TPA metagenomics assembly of...
CCAAGTTCATCTTCTGTCAATGTACCTTTCCATGCTCGTCTGTTATCTGTAAGTTTTCTTGTTGCCATAATTCCAGTACTAGCATTTCCATTCTCATCCACATAGCGATTACTTGTAACTGCAAATCACTCAGATAATCTTCCTGTCCTCTTAATATTTGTTCAATCATATGTAATGCAAATTCTATTTCTCTTTCGTCACACCGATTCATCATAAATGCAAAACGCTCAATGTGTTTTCTGGGTGCTGCTGGCTCATCAGAACCATAGGCGATGACTCCAATGCATGAACAATATTCAAATATGTATCAAGACTCATTGCCCTTCTGCCATTTTCAACACTTTTGATAGTATCCAATGATACATCCGCCCGTTCTGCAAGCTCTGCCTGCGTAATTCCAAGCCTTCTGCGTTCTTTTCTGATATTCTCTGCAATAATTTCGTATATGTGTTCTCTTTTCCCCATAGCCCCATCATCCTTTCTGACTTATCGCATTATATCAGAATATTATGGGTTTTAGGAAACTGTAATCCTTTGACATTTTCATGTAATACTTTGCATATTCCTTCTAAACACCAATCTACTTTTACACCGAAATTTAAAATTTCAGCAAAATGTATATAACAATATGAGAAAAGCCCGTGGCAGATCCACGAGCTTTATCTCCAGTTTGAAGCATGGATATGGATAGTTCCCTGCTTTTATTTAGTGTAACATACACCTTTACTTAGCTACATGTGTAAAATCCCAGTGCGAAAATACGTCTACATAGCAGGTTTTTGTTTCAACCACATATCTCTCCATGCCGCCTAATGCTTCATTATATCTTTCTTTATATTTTGTCTCAACGACCTTATATGTATAATACATAGGACGATATTTGATTAAATAATGAGATCCTTTTGGAACAGTTACGGAGTATCCGCTACCTAAAGAATATGATTTTGATGCACCTAGTGTAACACCCAACTCACTTCCTATAGTTCCACCATTTGTATATCCACCGGAAACTGAAGCTTTAAAGGAAATATTATAAGAAGTATCTTGAGTGTAATTCAATGATAATTTTGCGCTAGATGTAGAACTACCACCACTCGTGCCATTTCTCCATGCACCACTTTTTAAACTACCTTTGGTATATTGATAACCATATACGGTAACAAAATCAGAAATGCGTTCTTCATTTTCCTCATCAGCTTTAATTTCCGTTTCAAAATATCAGCTCCATCATGAGGCAAATTTTCAGTGTCATAGTTATGAGTCTCCGCAGCAAACGCTGTTGTCGAGCACCCCAAAATCAATATAAAACTTAAAACCATACTAATTATTTTTTTCATTAGAAGTCACCCCCGCTTTGCTTTAAAAAAACTATAAACCAGATAAATAATTGCCAAAATGATACTAAAAACAAAAAAGCCACCAATATAAATAAGAAGGACTTTTAAAAAAGATAATCCATGTTATTGGTAAGATATCCATTTCCTGAACTAAATCCAGTTATTGAGTCAATATATTGGACAATAATGGAAAGAAACGGAAGCGTACTTAAACCAAATATGCCAAAAATTATCATTATTATAGCTAAAATCTTCAAATGAAAATCTTTCATCAAAATCACCCCCTATTTTAATATCATTTTGTCGTTATATGCAGATCATTCTATAAGCATATTCATAATTATATTTACTTCTCCTTTCCTCAGTATTCAATGTGCCATATAGAGCAATCTGTTGTATATTCTAAGAATAGCAGGAATCAAAGCAAAAGAAAATATCCTATGCAGAAAGTGACCTGTTTTTGCAGAAAATGACCAACAGAACAAAAATTACTCAGAAATCAAGTAAAAAACACAGCATTGATACTATTTCAAAGCTACAGTTCTGCTCTAAAGAATATATTGAGAGTACGCTTTCAACAATATTTCCTAGTCTAAAAACGGTATTAGAAGAATTTTGGTAAAAATTTAGCAGGCAATAATTTGAATATTATTGCCTGCCAAATTAATGATGAAATCATATGATTCTTCTGTCAATCAGAACCAATCTGCTTTCTCCTATCGGAGTCCAAGCATACACACTCTTGCAATATAACGTATCATCAGCTCCGAGCCTGTGCTTTCTGTATATTGTCTGACCAATACTTATTGCTGAAAAAATTCCCATTTCTAGGCAAATTTCTGAACATATCCATAACAATATCATATGATAAGCCTGATGTGTCCACAAACATCTCTTTCCCATCTTTAGATTTAACTGCAATTCCGTTATCACCCACATACGCTACTGTATTGTCATCTAATTTCTGTATTAATCCCGTCATTTCCGCAAATTTCTTTAGCGCAAACTCCCCGGATTCTTCACAAAGTTTTCGGAACTTTTCTGCATCCTCACCTACCATATACGGATATTTTCCATCTCTAATATACCATGAAATTCCCGTTTCTGAATCCGTGTATTTAGGATCAGTTAATGCCCACTCTTCCAAAGGAACACCCTGATACCATACTGTCATTTTTTCACTGGAATCATTGCTTATTTCTGGTTCATCATTTTGAATTTCTTTCTCAGCAATTTCATCCTGCCCCTGTTCATATCCTCTACATGACACGTTACACTTTAGTGCCTCATAAATTTCTTGAACATTTGCATATTTGTTAACTGCTGCAACATCCGGTGTCTCTAACACTTCCTTTTGTTGAAAAGCCTTTGATTGGTTATATTTTGAACCTGATTTTCTTCCTGCGTAAATATTGTTATTTACAGCGGTATTTACCATATTTACCATATTTATAATCCCTCCAGCAGCAATATAATCTAATTTTCTTATTATAGTATGTTGCACTTTATGCCAGATTGCTATAAAATGCAACATACAATGAAAATATTCTGTTGCGCTTGCTTAATATCCCATATTCAAGCAGCTATTATTGTGCATAAGCAGCAGAAGCAATATAGCCTACCTGCGAAGACCCAACAGAATACAACTCATAATGGAAATGGTATCTAACGCCTACCTTAACACCTGTAAATGTCAGTGTCCATGAATCTCCTGAATAGTTAGCAATTTGTACCGGTGCACTTGTTCCGTCATTTCCTACAAGAGTAATTGTTCCCTGAAGATAATCTGTTCCACTTTCATTAGGCATATAACATTTAAGCACAACTTTGTAACGCTTGAGTTATTAATGGTGTAATAATAATTTCCGTTGAATACACCGCTTCTGGAATTGCTTCTTGTAATGGTTCTATTTGCATCATACTGAATCGTATCTGCAAGAGCAACGGCGTCATCATAAGCAGGTACTACGTCCAAATCGCCACAATCGCTTACTTCTACTGCCTTATTTGCATTAGGGGCAGCCTGTCCCTGAGTGGATACTTCACTTGCAAACGCAGTTGTTCCCATTGCCAAACATAACATCAAACTCAACACCAACGCCTTTAAACTTTTTACTTTCTTCATTTTAAAATCTCCTTTCAAATTAACATCGTATAAATTTTCATTCCAACAGGAATCTATAAACAACTTTATGCTTTTTTCTGTCTTTCCAGATTTAGATAAGTATTCATATTTCGCATATAAAACATCTGCAAATCATACTTTCCTAATTTGTTCATATCCTGAATAACCTTTTCAAAGCTGGATATAAGGTCACATCTTTCATTTAATCCCATGTGACCAGTTTCTTGTGGAAAAGAGCTGAGACTATTACCCCTATCAACATCATAATATGCCTCCAAAGCACTCATTTCGACATAAGAAGCATTTCTCAAATCAATATCGTTAATATTAATCTTTTCTTCAAATTCTTTTCCATTTTCATCAATCCCTTTGGCTATCACTACAGGATTATCATCTGTTGACTCTTCTGCATACTTAATATAAAACGAAAGACCGGTTCCATTTCCGCCTGAAAACAACATATCATCCGTCTTTAAATACACTTTCATTGATGTCTGAGGAAATGCCTCATTTCCGTTAACAGATGTTTTGCTATTGTTTTGTCGCTTTCCAAATAATTCAGATACACTCTGCACTCCCGAACCAATACGCATTTAACCACCTCCATTCGCATTATAATATGTTATTTCTCCTAATTAACATATATTAGTTTGCACTAAACGTGAATACCGTTGAAAAGGAACGTGTAGTATTAGGGAAGTTTGTTGACCTGAAGTTGTATTAAATCTATAACTTCCCGCTTGCGTAATCGGACCACAATCATATGTATAATAGAAGCCATCTGCGCCTGTACCAGATATAATAAATGGCTCCTGATGTATCCACGAAATACTTCTTCCATCAAATGTTGTAGTATCGCTGCCATATCCATATACCTTGATCGTAACGCCAAAATTTCCATTTGTAAGCCAGCCATATTTATAAAGTGAAATGCTTGTCACCTGCGGAGCCGGTCCATCTCCAGGCCACCATAGCGGATTAATCCCTTCCTCATTACCACTGCCTTCAACTATTGTTCCTTCCTGATCTCCTGCAATATTCACCGTCATTCCACCATCATTGGTTTCAGAATATTCAGGAATACTACTCTCCTTTTCTGCTGCTGACACCATTGTTCCCATACCCATTAACATAGTCAATGCTAATGCAAATGCAATAACTTTCTTAATTTTTTTAACATATCAGTACCTCCTTTTTATACTTGTCATCTTGGAATAAACAATTAAGTTCCTATAGCATCTATGGCTACAGATATAATAGTAAAACACGCCAGTTAACTATCTTTCACTTTTCTTCTGGATAATCGGACGTTTCGGCTGATGAAATATTCCCATGCATGCAGGTGGGAATCTATCTATTCCATATACAGCTTCATTTCTCATGACATGTTCTACAACCTTCAACACTTTCTTATTAACCTTCTTCATTCTTTCACCTCCTGTTTAAAAATTTTTGCTATACACAGCAAAGCTGCACATAATATAACAGCTATTGCCATATAACTAACGTAAACCATATCTGCATCTAACAGAACACAGCCAAGTATTATGCACCCCTCAAGTAAAACAATAGTCCTCGCAGATTTTTTCGATTCCATCAATTCATCTGATGTCATGTGCATATTAGGATGATTCGCTGTACCAATCAATCCTATCCCTGTTATAGCAAGTAGTACTATTGCAAATAACCATTGTGGATGTTCTGACAATTTTTCACTTATAATCACGATAACTAAATAAGAAACAATGGATGCTAAATAACATCTATAAAACTTGTCCAGATGATATCCGCCAGTTCTCTTTCTTAATTCTAAAAAAAACACAAGAAAAAATATAGTTGGGAGCAGCTTGTGAAACATCAAACTGATTACGATAATACTGCCAACAGTAATAAATTTCTCTATCCAACAGATAAAAACATAAACATATCTTGCTTCCATCTCTTTGTCAATTAACCTTGCTTCAGTCATCTGACCAATTAAATCATCAGCTATTTTTTCAATCATAGTTATGCCTCCTGCCAAATTAAGTATAACTTTAATCTGTTTACAAAACAATATCCATTGCAGAAAGTGACCTTTTTTTGCAGAAAATGACAAAAAGTGATTTGCTTGCAGCAAATCACTTTTTTAAGGTTCATCTTAGTTTGGCAATATAACTGAGAAGTAGAACTCATTATTATCATTTCGTATAGCATAAGAGCCTTGATATTTTGTTATAACCTCAATTATATTTTTTATTCCAACCCCATGCTCATCCATTTCATATTTCTTTGAGGTCTGTATTTCTCCATCTTTAATATTAAGTTTACCATCATATGTATTCTTTACAGATATAATAATGTTGTCTTTCTCTTTAACCAGTTTCATTTTCATAAATTTTTTGCCTGAGCACTTTTCACAAGCCTCTATTGCATTATTCAAAAGATTCGATAATATAACAACAATATCCTCATCACACATTTTAATTCCTGATAGATCATTGATTTGAAAGATAAATACAATGCCTTTATCCAATGTTTCCTTATATTTGCTATTTAATATAGCATCAATAATCACATTATTTGTTTTAATATAATCTAACTCTGTACTCAAATTTCCGCTTATACTTTTCACATAATCCTTTAGTTCATCATAATTTTCCATCTCTATCAAAGACTCAATGCACATAATCTGGTTCTTATATTCATGTGTTTTTTTCCGTTGTTTAACAAAATTTTCTGAAATAGAACGGTACATGTCTGTCTGATTTCGTGCTTTCAGTTGAAACACTTCATTTTCACGAATCTTAATTTCACGTTTTAATATATCATTTATCATATAGAACACAACTATATTCATCCCTGCTAAACACAATGCTATAACCAAGAATACATTTTCCTGCTTTTGATTCTCAATGTTTCCAGATGTCATGATCAATGCAATAACTGTGAAGATTGATAAAACCGGGAAAAAATAAATCGAAGCCAATCTGTACTTCTTAAAACATCCGAGGACTCCCCTCCTACTTTCTTCCTGATAAGCAAAACAACTAGGAAAAGAATTATTTTTCCCAAAACCGTTATTAAACTTCCACCTACAAAATGCAACCTGCTAATTTCTGCTATACTATCAAAAAGAGAAACATTTAACCATAGTGTAAAATAGTCTACAGAAAGCAGCAATGCCTGAAATAATAATGATAAGATTATTGCTTTTCCGAAATGAATTTTAAAATAAAAGCACATAAACACCGCAACAGCAACTATAGCCAATATTTGTTTCAAGATAAACTTATCATAAAATAATGAAGCTATTACATATTCACATACCACAATTCCTAAAATAATACTATAATTTCTATAATTATTTTTTGATCTCTTTTCAGCAAAACTTTCAAAAAATATTTTGCAGCATATTACCTCCAATATTATCACCATAATACTTTGAATGTAACTAATCAGCATCTACAATTCTCCTTTATACGAAACAAATGTTTCTTCAACAAATTTATATCGTGCTTTTGGAATTTCCAACTTAATACCATTGTTCAATAACGCCTCATACCGGCTGACTTTCTCAATATGCTTCATATTAACCAGATAACTTTGATGTATCCGGATAAAATCATTACCTTGCAACTCTTTTTCCAGCTCATCTAGTTTGCCATATATTGAATATTTTTTTAACTTGTCCTCCATAATGTAAAACTCAAGTTTATGCAATCTGCTCTCTATGTATAACAAACGCTCTAATGCTACAATCTTTGTACCCTCATTAAAGTTAAATTTCTTCTTTTGGGCTACATAATTCATATTCAAGCTGATTGCATCCATACACTCAAATATTAGTTCCGGAAAATTTACATTATTTTTCAGAATATATCTTATAGCTCCTACGCTGTATCCTTGAGGGGCACATGTAATAAATGCTGTAACAAAAACTATAAAACAATCATTGCTGACTTTTCTTATTTTCTGCGCAGTTTCCATTCCATCCAGTTCATCCATATTTACATCCAGAAAAACAATATCATACTTTGCTAGATTGATACCTAAACTTATAAAATCCTTTCCTGATTCAAATTCATCAATTTCGTATAATATATCATTTTCATTCATATATTCTATTAAAATATCATGAATGCGTTTTCTAAATTGTCTTTCATCATCACATATAGCAATTCTGAACATATGCTCATCCCCTTCCACACACAAATTTGACATACTTCTTTCATTTGGTTGGATTATTTTTTGTATATTTTCCTATTTTTTATTATATTTCGGCATTTTCATCCAAAATTTTAACCATTACTCTATATTTGTAATATTCCATGTTCGTCTACAAAATTATATATCAATACCTATTTTTAATACATTTTGCTATTGCACATATCGTTTCACTGCAATCTTTCCCATAACCATAAATACTGCTATCAGGACTATACTCACATACCCAGCATAAAAATAATCTTGCAGATCCAAACAAAATAAAATGATAAGAACACATACCTGCAATGCTGTTATGCAATGTGTTACCCTTGCATAATACTTTCTTTCTTCCTCATCAAGAGGTTTATTGATACTTTCCACTGGGGCAAGGACAATAATAATTACCACTGCAAGAACTCCGATCAATAAAATCACGGCATTAGGAACATTTTTCATTACAGGCTCATATGTATAAACCGGAATAAATAAAATTGCCATTGATATCAAAAAACAGCCGATTCTACTCTTACAGTGGCTGCCCCCACTATAGCTTCTCAACGAGGCATAAAATAACAGGAAGACCAGAACAAGTCCCGGTCTCCCCGTCACAATGCCAAATATTCCAGAAGCCAAAAGGTTTCCTGCAACAACAATGCCATTTTCTATCCCATATTGGTACAGTTCTGCATCCTCTTTTTGCACAATCCCCTTTTGTATCAATATTTCATTTATCTTCTTTGCAAATTTAGCAATCATACCCTGTTACCACCTTAAAATTTTCTAAGTTTTTTCGCATTATCCGGTAACTTGTCCTGTCCGAAAATAAACCAGCAGCAACGGTTCATATTGGTTGCAGTTACCGTAAGGGCAAGTGCTGCCACGCTGGTTAATGCTCCATGACTGAGTCGGTTCATCAATCTTCTTAATTTTGACATATATGTATGTCCTCCTTTGCATTTGATGAATGCACTATATCATACTTTACAGGAAAATGCGGCAAAGTGTAACAGATTGACATTTAAGTGTAACGCTTTGCATTTATTCCTTCACTTCAATTCCATAGAGCATTGCTGAAACCTCAAATATATCCCCTTTATCTGTAAAACTTACCGTTCCATTGTATTTTTCTACCACTTTGCGGACACTCTGAACACCATGCCCATGTCGGATATTATCTTTCTTGGTTGTTTTCAGGCTTTTATTTTTCTTTCCTGTTTTGCTGTTTGTTATTACAAGAAGCAAAATCCCCGACTGGTACTTATTTTCAATCTTTACAAAACGCTGTCCCTCCGGCACCTTGCTACAGGCTTCTACCGCATTATCCACAAGATTTCCATACAATACACCTATATCCCCGTGATCAAGCTGCATCTGCTTTGGAATACGAATAGATGTTTCTACTTTTATCCCCCTTGCCTTTGCCCTGCCAAATTTAATGCGGAGCACAGAATCTACGATTGGATTATCAGAATACTGCTTTTCATCTATCTGCTCAAATTCCTTGCACATCGCACCGATTTTCTCTGAAAGTTCATGCCCATCACTATTTTCCAACAGATGATACAGTTCATGCAATTTATGTTTCATATCGTGCTTTAACTTCTGCACTTCCTTATTCTGTTTTTCTGCTTCTTCATAATAGATGTCTTTATAGTGCATTTCTTCCCTGTACATTGCATCCTCATACTGTTTTTGCACAAGATAATTAAAACGTTCCATCATATACAGCATAAAATAATCTGTCAGGACAATGGAAATTACAATACTGGCACACATAAGCAGGCTTTTTTCACTGCCAGCTTCCAATGACAAAAGAATAACAAAGCAGCAGTTCAACACCGTAAAGGCAAATACCATAACAAGCACACCCAAAATTTCTTTCGGAAAATCAGCAATCTGCATCCCTTTCTTTGAAATCAATTTTGACAGAATATACATCACATTTCCACGAACAAAGCTGCATATTACCATTACAAAATAATATTTATAACTTTCTCCCATATGAAAATTCATAGCATGGAGTAACAGCAAGGCTACAGGTTCAAACAGCATTCCAATACCCATGAATGTCACAATATTTATAATTCTCGTCCACATTCCTGATTCATAATAAAATGATAACAGTATAAGCACAATCAAAAGAGTCGCAAGATTCAGATACGGATTTTTTATGCTACTGACAAATGTCCATATAATTGCAGCAATGGTAAATCCAGCCCATATCCATACCTTTGATACTGGTTTCATTTTCTTATTGGAATGAAAATAATACATAAACACTGCCAGATCAAACAGGCTGATGGCAAAGCGTATCACATATTCCATCCTTAAACCATCCTCCTTACAAACTCCATATGTTTTTCTTTTAAATTCTGCTTATGGGAGCGGGCAATCAGAAGTCTTTCTTCATTGTCCATCACTACTTCATCTCCATCAATCGCCCTGATATGCCCAAGATTGATGATATATGATACATGAATATGGGCAAAGACCTTATCATCAAGCTGTTTCCATATTTCTTCAGTTGTCATATTTGCCTTGAAATTTTCTGAAATCGTATGTATCACTGCCTGACGACCTTTCTTCTCAAAATACACAATATCATCGCAGCTAATACGAAACTGATTTTTTCGGAACTGAAAGACAAAGTCACGCTTTATCATATGAAGATACTGCATGGCTTTTAAAAGAACGGACTCCAGCTTTTCCACTGTAATCGGTTTAGAAATATAGTCAAAGGTAATAACCTCAAAAACATCCATAACATACTGCGTATATCCAGTCAGGAATACAAACAATGCTTTGGCATCTATTTTCCGGATTTCTTTTGCAAGCTGCAAACCATTCATCTCCGGCATTTCAATGTCAAATATATACAGATGATACATTTCTCCATAATCTATAACATGCTTCAGCAACTCCTTCGCTGTAAAATACACTTCATAAGAAAACTGGTACTGTGCTAACTTATCAAAAGCACTTTCCAGCATTTCTACATCTGTTCTGCTGTCATCACAGACCGCAATATTAAGCATAACACTTCCTCCTTTTCGAGCTTGGAAGCAGGAAGCACTTCAATTTATCTAATCAACTTAGATAAATACGCCAGCACACGGTCAAAAAAATCATTTCTCTGCTCTTTTGTGCTGTTCGCAACATAGTAATCCAAATTAAAATCTTTTATGTTGCTGCTCTCGCCTGTTATAAGATATGTAGGATCAATTCCATATTTATGATAGAGTGTCAATACTTTATCTACAGATATTCCAGTTACACCTGCTTCAAGTTTTCGATAATGTTCTACTGTAACACCCAATACATCCGCAATTTCTGACTTTTCAAGGTTCATATTCAGTCTTGCCTCTCTTAGTCTCTTTCCTATCTGTATATTGGCATCTTTTCTTCCTGTGTCCAAGATTTTGCACCTCTTTTCCATGTTAATCATATCAATGGGACTTTGATTCTCATAGTCCAGAAAACAACCCAATGCACATCATTTTATGCTCGTGAGTAGGTTAATTTGTGCTTTTATTAAAAAAACGAATGGCACACCTGATGCCATTCGTCTTTATCTGCTTTATATTCTGTTGTAAATTCTATTAGCGGACAGCTTTTGGCTATTTATCATATCCATCACTGCATTTCTTTTACTCTGACATCCACTGTATTTTTAAAATTTTCAATCTGATGTGAATACTGTTCATTCATAAGTGTGGAATGAATCATAAAATCCGCTGTCGCAATATTATTTGCAATCGGTATATCATACACCTGTGCAATTCTAAGAAGTGCCTTAACATCCGGATCATGTGGCTGTGCTGCCAGTGGATCGGAGAAGAAAATAACCATGTCGATATTTCCCTCTACAATTTTTGCCCCTATCTGCTGATCTCCACCTAATGGACCACTGTTATATCCTTTTATCTTTAATCCTACATGATCTGCTATCATTCTCGCAGTCGTTCCGGTTCCTGACAGATTATGTTGCCGTAAAATTTCTTTATTGTCCATACACCATTTCAACATATCCTGTTTTTTCCCATCATGAGCAATCAAAGCTATGTTTTTTTGTTTTCCAATCGTCATTGTAAGATATTTAATCATCTGCGTACCCCCAAGCTGCCGTTTCTATTATTGTGTTCCATCCTTTTTCTGTACTCTCTTGGTGTAATCTTGTATCTATCCTTAAAAACACGGTTAAAAGTTCTTTGACTTTCAAACCCACAATCAAGACATATATTTGTAATGGAATCCATTGTGTTTTCCAGTGCCGCAACTGCATAATTTAACCGGACTCCATTCACATATTTACTAAAATTACAGTGAAATGTTTTTGCAAACATTCTTGATAACACATATTTGCTTACACACAAATCGTATGCCATTTTTTCAAGACTGATTTTCTCTCTAAATTTTTAGCTACATATTCTACCGCATTATAAATCAGGTCATCACTCCCTACTGTGCTTTTATCAACATTGGCATTTCTGCGAAAACATGGGCAAGAATCATCTGTACATAAGCCTGTATCAGCATGGGATTCCCCTCTGTTATTCCTGCCAGATATTTTATGGCATTTACTACATCAGGATGCACTTGCTCTTTTTTTACAACCGGGTTCTTCGGGCTGTATATCTGCAACTCTTTATAATAGGAAGGAAACAGTGTCGGATCAAGATACAGGTATATTACCTTGTTTTCTTTTTTCCCAAATACTTGATAATGATGTATTACGTTTGGAAACACGATTGCAAAATCACCCTCATCCATGTGATACAATTCTTGTCCAACTCCAAGTTCAATATCCCCATCCGTTACATACACTACCTCTATTGCTTCATGTAAATGTGGTGGAAAATGCACTGTTTTCTTCCACTCTACCACTATTCCATCAGTTCTGTTCTCATATACCAATAACACTTGCAAGCAACTCCTCAAACAAACTTAGCGGATAATGAAGGAATAGTGAATGTCTTTTTCTGCACTAATCCGATAATCATCTTCCACATCACTTCCCCAGCTATCAATTCCACCGACTCCTCTTACTGCACCATAGACACAAAGGACTGTTCTTCTTGCTGGTGGCAGTTCCTCATGGTGTGTTGCGTTTTCAATCTCTGATGCTGTATAAGGCAGGCACGAAAAAGCAAATGCCTTGTCGTTTTCTTCTATTCTTAATGTCTGTGGTGAACTATCCGTTCTGCTATTATCAAGACTTGTATGTCTTGTAATCTCCAGCCACTCTGTATCCATTCTCATACCACATTCCTGTGGAACCAGATATGGTGTCAGGCTCAAATCTGATACCTCATAAATTCCTTTTTCTGCCCCTGCCTTTCTGTCCGGATAGGTTTCCCCCGATAATCCCTTGTACATATATTTATCTGCAAGTGTCGGCATAATAAACCTCATTCCGAATACCGGAAGTTCCGGCAGTCCCTTTACTCCTGTGTAATCCACATCCACCTTGATATTTCCAGTTACATCAATGGTATAAGATACAATGACTGTTGTTACTGGATTGCTGACAGTCTCATAAGTATATTTCACAATTATTTCCCCGGCAGCCACATCACCGCCATAGCTGTTATTGTCCGGAGCATACTGCTTTTGCAATTCACCATCCATAATAACTTCAGTTTTTTTACAGTCAATGAACATATCCGATGCGAGCCAGCTTCCACTTTTAATGTGAAACCTGCTGCCTCTGTCATTATCTGTTAATGCTCTCCAAAAGTAGGCTTTGGACAACGATACAGCCATTCATAACCGTTTTTTACTATAGACTCCAAACCGCCCTGTGAATAAGAGAATATATAGTCAAACCCATCTCCATGTACACCAAGTGTATAATCTCCATATACAACTCTCAATTTATTCTTATCTGTATAAGCCATAGTAATACCTCACTTCCTGCATAGCTGGTTTTTCCTTACGGTCTGCAAATACAATTCCATTTCCTGAAAACTCATAATCAGAAGCTTATCATCAAAGTCCCCGCCATAACGCAAAACTTCTTTTCCTGTCACTTCATCTTTCACGAGAAGTGCCTGATCAATGAAATCCCAGATAAATCCACCGTGGTACATCTCATACTTATCTATTAACTTCATATAAGTACCAAGTCCTCCCATCGAATTACCCATATCATGCATATACTCACACAAAAGATACGGTTTCTTTGGATTATTATTTAAATATTCCTCCACTTCATAAGGCTTTGCATACATCCTGCTCTCTACATCTGATATGGTTTCCTCATAATTACGGTCATAGAAAGAGCTTTCATAATGAACAAATCTGCCATCCTGCTTTTCCTTGAAGTAAGTATTCATTGCTTCTATGTCATCACCCGCATAAGATTCATTTCCTAAAGACCAGAAAAGAATTGCTGTATGGTTTTTAAAAGTTTCAAAATTACTCCTAGCCCTGTCAACAACAGCCTCCCGCCATTGCGGAATAGAACAAGGTACGCTGCACGATGGTTCAATCGCACCAAGTTTCTGGAATGTTCCATGACTTTCCATATTCGTTTCTGCCATTACATAAATACCAGCTTTATCACACAGGTAATACCACGGTATCTGATCCGGATAATGGCATGTGCGTACTGCATTGATATTATTTCTAATCATACAATCAATGTCTGCTGTCATTTCATCCATACTGATGCTTCTTCCTGTCTTTGCACTCCACTCATGACGGTTTACTCCGGTAATGACAAGACGTTTACCATTTAAATAGATTACCTTGTCAATCATTTCCAGTCTTCTGAAACCTATGTCATATGGAATTATCTCTAATATTTCTCCATCTTCGCCTCTAAGCTCTACATATGCGTGATACAGATATGGGCAGTAATTATCCATGCCTTAACACTTCCAACCTCAGTATCTATCACTCCTACAAGACTTCCAGCTTTTTCCTCTAAGGTGATATTGTCCTCTGCACCTGATTATTCTCTCTGTCTTTTAAAACCAAATGGGCAGATACTTCTTTCCTTCTGGAGCAGATACTTCATCTTTACCGATACCCTGCCGCTTATATTGTCCTTGTTTAGTGTTGGCTGAAACCATACATCTTCCAAATGCACCTCTGGCACTGCTTTTAAAGTTACATTTCTAAAAATTCCAAAAAATCGGAAAAAGTCCTGATCCTCCAAAAATGCTGCCGTACTCATTTTGTGAACCTGAACTGCCAGCACATTTCCTTTTTCTCTGATAAATGGTGTCAGATCAAATTCTGACGGTGTAAAACTATCCTCCGCATATCCTACAAACTGACCATTCAGCCACAGATACATCGCTTCTTCCACACCTTCAAAACAGATACGGATTTTCTTTTCACGCATTTGCTCACTCAAATCAAATCGTTTGATATAAGATCCGACAGGATTATACTCTGCCTCGGAAAACATTCCTGCCTCGTCCCCGGTACTCTCCATACTATACGCACCCCTGTGATATTCTTTTCCCTCCCACGGATACATCGTATTGATATAGCGTATTTTGTCATAGCCTGCCAGTTCGATATGCCCCGGAACCATAATCTTATCAAATGAAGATGCATCAAAATTTTCCTCATAGAAATTTTCCGGTCTGTCCATTACATTTTTGCTAAAAGCAAACTCCCATTGTCCATTTAATGACTGCATCAAAGGATTTTCTGATTTTTCCATATCTGCATAATCCATATAGTAACAATGGTCGCTGTGTGCGTCCAACTGGTTTACACGGAACACTTCCGGATTGTCTAACCATTTCATATCAGCGTTCATAATAATTCTCCTTTTTTTCTTATTTTCTATATAGCCCCTAAAGTCAAACTCCAGGGGCTATTTTCATTACTGATTCTGCATATTTTCTTTTAATTTCATATTTGCACTCTCTACATTAAGGAATGAAAGAATGACTGTAATAATAATGTCAAATATAAACGGAAGCCACAGATACATAAAATACATCATATTGATACAGCTATCCGGCTGAACCGCATTATCAAGGTTAATATATCCACTTATGTCAAGCAGCCAGCCTGAAAGTGCAACACCAATACCTCCACCGAGCTTTACACCTAATGAAGTACAGGAGAACATGGAACCGTCAATCCGCTTTCCACTCTTTAAATAAGTATGTTCTGAACACTGTGCAATTACTGCACTCATGTCTCCCTGCCACGGTCCTTCTCCGAGGGATGTAAGAACTGTAAATAACAGCATCAGCGGAACACTTCCCAGATAACCTGCCACTGCAACCATCAAACGGCATACTGTAGCAAGCATATAACTATACTTGTTTAACTTATACATTCCTTTCATTTTTGAAACCAGTGCAGGTGTAACGGCAAGTGCAATGATCAAAGGAATATTATTCGCCCATGAAAATACACCGAACAAATTCTTATTCAGCAATACATATGTCATAAAAAAGATTCCTACATTCACCATAGAAGCACGAAGCTGCTGAAGAATATAGATCACACAAATCATTGAAAAATATTTATTACTAAAGAGAAGTTTTATTGTCTGCTTAAAAGAAAGTTTGTCATCTTCCTCTCCTGCCACACTGTCATCTTTTAATTCTTCATCTGACAGCTCTTTTACCGAAAATACAGCAAGTGTATTGGTAATAATACCTATAATACAGTAAATAAATGCGATAGTTCTCCATGCGGCTGCACCGCCACCAAACATTTCTACTGCACCAACAGTAACAGACTGGATGACCAGATTTGTACCAAATGAGAACATGAAACGGAAAGACCCCATCTGAACACGCTCTTTACTGTTTTTTGTTACCAGTGATGTCAACGCTGCATACGCAATATTATTAGCAGTATAAAATACAGCATTAAGTAATGTATATGCTATAAAAAACCATGCATACTGCGCTGTTTTTCCAAGACTGGTCGGAATGGCAAATACACCAAACAGTGTGACAGCACAGCCAAAGAATCCGTAAAACATCCACGGTCTTGCTTTTCCCATCTTACTCTTTGTACGGTCAATCATTGTACCGAAAAATATATCCGTAACTCCATCAAATAATTTTGATACCGCTATCAATGTACCTACTATGCCCGAATTTAACCCAACTGTATTTGTCAGGTAAATCATGACAATGATGATAGAAAAGCATATACTACATTTCCTGCAATATCTCCCGTTCCGTAACCTACTTTGTTATACCATTTCAGGTATGTTTTTTCTTCCATGAGAATTTCTCCTTCCACAAATACCTATTCTTTTGCCTCGTTTTGTCCCACAACTTTATTATGGTCAGTATATAAAAAATAAGCCAAAAATGACATATCATAAATTGGACAAAATATGCACAAAATGATAAAATTAATGAACATAAGGATTATATTGGACAGATTTTTAGCCATTTTTGACATACACTTTTTTATATTTCAATACAAGGAGGCACACATGTACACAAATAATGCATATCTCAATCACTCAACGATTGATAGAAAAGATAAATCCAAGCCGCTTGTTGTAACTATGTGTGGAACATATAAGCTATACACACGTCCTAAACTGCCTATCTGGAGACCTCGTGGCAGACTTGATTTTCAGTTAATTTATATTGCTGCCGGAAAAGCCCATTTTCATTTTGGTCGTAATAGTGAAGAAGAAACTATTGTTCATGCCGGACATATGGTTTTATATCGTCCAAAGGAGCCTCAAAAATATGAATATTATGCCGATGATCAGACTGAAGTCTACTGGGTTCATTTTACAGGCAGCGATGTAACAAATATATTACGCTCTTATGGATTGACCGATGACAAAAAGGTATTTTACTGTGGATCTGGTCCCTCCTATCAGAATCTTTTTCGTGCAATGATAAATGAATTACAGATGTGTAAGGATAGTTATCAGGAAATGCTTGAAATGTATTTAAGACAGATTTTTATAAAACTGCAACGATACTTTAATAACAGCATAAGATAGATAATTCCCGTACTGCAGAAACTATTGACATGGCTATTGCCTATTTCAATGAACATTACAGTGAATCAATCAGCATTGAAGAATACGCTGAAAAAAATCATGTAAGCACAAGCTGGTTTATACGCAATTTCAAACTTTATGTTGGCTCTACACCAATGCAATTTATTTTGCAAAAACGCATTTGCAATGCAGAAGCCCTGCTCTTGAATACAGAATATAACATAAACGAAATTGCACAAATTGTTGGCTATGGTTCCTTCAACTTGACAATATTGCTATATAATGTAGCACCACTAAGCTTGTAACCATTATAATCTACTTCCTGAATAGCTTTTACAAGAGCATCTTTTACGCTTGTAGGAGCACCAAACTGTAATACGTTTGAGGAAGTATATTCTGGAGTAAATGTAACAGATGCTTTCCCCTGATTATCGGAGATTACGAAGTTAGAAGTATATACCTTTCCGTTATATCTTGCAATTACTGTATAAGATCCAGCGCCAAGACTTTTTGTCTTATAGGCACCACCTGAAACTACACTAATGTTCAAATCCTTACCAGTTACAGAACTAAGAGAAGATGTAGCAGGAACACCATCAATGTTAATTGCGGCATTTGTCTTTACTGTTGCGGTTCTAGGATTAGGAACAGCTTCGTTACCTTCATAACCGAAAATAACTGTTCCATCGGCTTTTTTAACTGTGTAAATTACACCAGAATTTACAACTGTTTTATCAACGCCGCCAGCAACACCAATCAGGCTAGCTTTAATGTCAGCTTGATCTGAAGTCTTATCAAGATTTCCTTCTTTAACAGTAGTATCTACAGTTTCATTATCAAAGCTTACTCGGTAGCTGTCAATTTTAGAACTGTCAGCTTTATCCGTTGGCTCTGAAACAACAATGGTAAGTACCTGGGATACTGGATTTTTACCATCTTTCCAATACTGAATGTAGTAATTATAAGTACCAATCTTAGCACCAGCAACATCAACAGTTACTTTGTTACCAGCTGCACTAATATTAGTAAGTTTCTCGCCGTTTGAGGAATCTTTATACTCAGGCTTGATATAGTCAGTACCTAATGTCCAATCATCACCATACTGATCCTTTAATGTTGCTTTAACTGTTCTTGTTGTGTTTGCTGTATTAGAGATTGTAAGGTAGTTCTTATCCAATGTGATAGAAGCAACTTCTCTCTTAGCAACAACATCGATAGCTACAGATCCAACAATCTTGTTGTCTCTGTCTTTAAATAACAAATAAGCAGTACCGACTTTAACACCCTTAAGAACTACGGATCTTGTCTTATTGCTATCTACAGTGATTGTGTTACTGTCAAGCATCAGAACGCTCTTGTCAGAAGATTCAACAGTATATTTGTTATATACAGAATCAGAAACTTCTTTTCCATCGGCATCCTTAATCTTAAAGTATGCTGTTGTACGAGTTGTATCTTCTACAGCAATCTTGTTTGAATCCTTAGCCTTGTCAAATGACTTGCCTGCTTTATCAATCTTTACAGCAAATTCACTGACTGCAGACTGATCTACTGCTGTAATGGTCACTTTCTGTGCAGCGATATCATCAACCGGCTTACCATCTTTGTCATATTTTCCAGACTTGTATGAGATTTCTGCAACTGCAGTATCTCCAGCCTTGTTCAGATAAAGGTTGCTTCCACTTGTGTAACCATTTCCATTTGTATTGATGGTAAATGTATAAGAAGAATCAGCCTTTCCGTAAGGAAGTTCTTTGACAATTACACCATTAGCATCCTTGGAAACTAATTTGATTTCCTTTTCTGTAGCATATGGAATTGTCAGTGGATCAACTGAAATAGATGCAACCTTTCCATCAGTAGCCTTGAAAGACTTTGTAATACCATCAAGTGTTACATCATAATCAGCAGCATCGCTGAGGTCAGCGAACATAGTCAGGGTAACTTTTGTTGTGTTCTTGGAATCAACAGCAATCTTTGATACCGGGTACTTAACATTTGTCTTAGGATTTACTACTGTAAAATCAGTTGCCTTAAGAGCTTTTGTATCTCCCGCAACATCTACAGTAAGCTCTCTAAGTTTTGACTGTGTTACACTGTTAAGGATAAATTTCTTTACTTCTACTTCCTGAGTAGCTGTAGCTGTATCCTTACCAATTGTAAGTGTAGCTGTGATTGTACCTTACCAGCCTTAACACCAGTTACTGTACCATCAGCAGCTACTGTGGCTACGGACTTATCACTGGATGTGTAAGCAATCTTAGCTCTTGAAGAAGCCTTCTTAGTTGTTGTTAACTTAGTTGTGCTTCCGATAGCTACTACTGACTCACCAGATAAAGCAACGCTTGCCTTAGCAACTTTCATTGTGTAAGTAAGTTTCTTTGTCTTTTTCTTAGCACTCTTCTTTGTAGAAGTCTTGTAAGTTACCTTAACCGGAAATACGCATGGTATTTTCCGCGGAAGTGTTGGAAATACTGGGTTTGTGAAAATAAATGGAGGTAATATTAGCGCTACAAGTAACACGCAAGCAACGCATAAGAGACAGGTAAGTGACAAATTGTTTCAGTTGTAATCCTTGTGCCATATGCTATAATATAGGTAGATAAACAAAGGATTTTAACGAAAGGAATCCCGACAGTCAATGACAAAAACAAATGATGACATTCATGTAAATAAAAAATATAAGGACACCGTATTCCGGAAACTGTTTGGCGAAAACAAAGAAAATGCCCTGAGTCTTTATAATGCGGTAAACCATACCTCATATACCGATCCGGATGATCTGGAGTACACAACTCTGGAAGATGTCATTTACATGAAATACAAAAATGATGTTTCATTTCTTGTTGACAAAACATTGAGCCTTTACGAACATCAGAGTTCCTATAACCCGAATATGCGCTCCGGGGATTTTTGGTTATTATGCGGATCTGTACCGGAAACGTAGATTCACCGATCCCGAGCGGCTGTACAGCAAGC
>ENA-OQAS01000487-OQAS01000487.1-human-gut-metagenome-genome-assembly--contig:-NODE-487-length-20579-cov-10.726726_pt1 | contig 20579 bp, 23 predicted proteins | sample MGYA00242733_ERZ504523 | MGnify/ENA primary metagenome ERZ504523 (study PRJEB26092, sample SAMD00036239) | human gut metagenome | host: Homo sapiens | study: EMG produced TPA metagenomics assembly of...
CCTTCACGTGGCGCACGCCCTGCGCGTCCGGCACGTTGTTCTGCACATTTTGCGCGGCCGGCACGTCCGATTCGCCCGAATCGGCCATGGGGACCGTCTGCGTAACACTCTGCGTAGCCGATACTGCAGTGTCGGTCATCTGGACGTTCTGCACAGTGTCGTACGCGTCCGATTCACCCGAATCGGACATTGAGGATACGGAAGCCGTGGAGGCATCGGCGATCGCGTTACGGACCCGCTTGCGTGTGCCGCGCGCCAGCAACGCCTGCATCAGCGCCACGCCAACCGCGGCCGCGATCAGACCGCCAGCGAAACTTCCCGCAAGATAGCCGAGCGCGCTGCCGAAACGCTGCTCGCGCATGCCTTCCATGGTTTCCAACATCACGCCGGACATCGTCGACAGTCCGCCAAGCAAACCAAGCCCGACGCCACGGCTGACGACCTGCCGCACCCTGCGGCGCAGCCACGACGCGGTCGCCATGTATTCGGTCAGCATCGCAAACAGGAAGCAGGCGAGCATATTCGACACGAACGTGCCCACCACGAACGGCGAACCGTTCACCGACGGCAGCAGCAGGTCCGTGGCGCGACGGAACCCGACGCCGACGAAGCCGCCGACGAACACCACGAGATACATCAGACCATCGGCAAGAGGTTGAATCGCGCTGCATGCGTTTCATCGGCGCGAGCGGAATCTGCGGCGGATGCTTGGATGCGGCGGCACCGGACGGGCGCACATCCGCGCGCGCCACTTCGGCGACGTCGATCGACTGTGTGGCGGGATTCGGCTCATCACCCGCGTTTGGCGAGTCTGCGCCCGTTGTTCTTGCGATTCCATCACGTTCCCCTTGTACTTGGCTTTCCGCGGACAGCGTCGTTCCGCCCCAGCCATACGGCAACGAGCTGGCCGCAGGTGCCGTCTTCCTAACCTTGTACGAGTCTACACGTGCATTGCAACCAAACATCGAACATGTCCGATTCGGTGGATAACTGTGGATAACTTCGGGTGGCCCTAGACGTCTACGAATGGTTATGGAAGACAGTAAGGCCGCGTCAGACGGACACGTCGCACAGCCGCCGCATCGCATGCCGTGCGTCGCTTTCGTCCTCGCCGCTGAACAGCACGACCAGATAGTCGCCGGCACGCAGCCGCGTATCGCCATGCGGCACGATCTGCCGTTCGCCGCGACGCAGGCCAATCACCAGACAGCCGTACGGCCAGCGCACGTCACGCATCAGCTTGCCGTCCGCGGTCGCGCCCATTTCCACAGGCAGTTCCATGATGCCGTTGTCGATGCGATTGGCGATTGCCGTCGTGCCGCCTTGCGCGCGCATGTACCGTTCCAGCAGCTCGCCGTAGATCGGTTTCGTACGCAGCAGGTCGGAGACGAGCAATGCGATGAACGCGACGGCGGCGACCGGCAGCATGTGCGTCAATGTGCCGGACATTTCCACAGCCAGCAGAATCGACGTGATCGGTGTTTTCACGGACGCGGCCAGCGTGCCCGTCATCACGCATACCGAGAAAATCGCCACGGAATCGGACGGCAGGTTGCCGAACTGGTGCAACGTCTCGCCGCAGATACCGCCGGCGAGTGAGCCAACCGCGAGAATCGGCATGAAAATGCCGCCGGGAGTGCCTGAACCGAAGCTGGTGGAGGTGAACAGCACTTTCGCCACGAACAGCACGCACAGCATGCCCAAGCCGACGCGCGCATGCTCGGCCATGGCGATCAGGTTCGAGCCGCCGCCGAGCACGTCAGGCAGCCAAATGCCGATTGGCAGCGCGAGTGCGATCGCGATCAAAGGGCGGCTCCATGCGGGAAGCTTGCCGTACAGCGTTTGGAAGCCGAGCAGCGAACGGTTCATCAGCGAACCAACCAAACCGGCCACCAATCCCAGCGGAATCAGCCACCCGTATTCGCCGAGCGGCAGTTGGCCGATGGTGCCGAAGTCAAGCACCGGACGCAGGCCGAAACAGTATTTCGATACGAAATCGGCGGTCAGGGACGCGGCGGTGGCGCCCATCAGAATCGCGGGCGAAAAACTGCGATGCACCCCTTCCAAAGCGAACATCATGCCGGACAGCGGTGCGCTGAACGCGGCGGACAGGCCGGCCGCGGCACCGGCGGTGACCAGATAATGCTCCTGCACGTCCTCACGTTTCTTGCCGCGCAGCCGGTGCGATAGGAACTGCGCGCCGATGCGCCGATTTGGATGGACGGTCCTTCGCGGCCGAGCGAGAGGCCGAAGAGCGATCCGAGCAGGCCTCCGATGAAGCGAACCGGCAGAATCGTCTGCCATCGCATTTTCAGGCCGCAGATCACCACGCCGTTGGTTTGCGGAATGCCGCTGCCGCCGGCCATCGGCTCTTTTTTGACCATCCATGCGATGGCGAGCGCGGCTGCGATTGCGGCGACCGCCCACGGTGCGACCAGCCACGGGGTTTCGCGGATGCGCGCGTAGATCCAGCGCGCGGTGTCGGTGCCGTATTCGATGCCGAGACGGTAGAGGACGACGAGGAAGCCGGAAATCAGGCCGACGAGAATGCCGGCAGCGGCCATCTTCCATTTCAGGTGGTCGAATCGCGGGACCAGTTTGCTGAACCTGTCAAACCTGTCGAACCTGTCGTTAGGCGGCATTGCAATCATCGCACTCCCCTTTTCCGTTCCTCCGCCGCGCACCCCGTCGGTGTGTATGCGGTGTGCGTCATACGCGCACGCCATCGCACGCACCATACGCAAAGTGCCGGCAGGCACAGGCCCACCGGCACTTGTCATTGACGTTCGTTACCGACGTTCATATCGACGAATCAGCCGAATCAGCTTCAGTCGATCAGCGAGTTGATCTGGATGATGTGGTCGCGCTGCGGGCCGGTGCCGATCACGGAAATGCGGCAGCCGGACAGTTCCTCAAGACGCTTGACGTAATCCTGGCAGGTCTTCGGCAGATCGTTGAAGTCATGGACCTGGGAAATGTCCTCGTCCCAACCCGGCATGGACTCGTAAATCGGCTTCGCGGCGGCGAACTCGGCCTGGTCGGTCGGCATATCGTCGCGACGCTCGCCGTTGACGTCGTACGCCACGCACAGCGGGATTTCCTTGAGGCCGGTGAGCACGTCGAGCTTGGTGAGCACGATGTCGGTCAGGCCGTTGACCTGGGCCGCGTAACGGTTGACGACCGCGTCGAACCAACCGCAGCGACGCGGGCGACCGGTGGTCACGCCGTACTCGTGGCCTTGGGCGCGCAGCCATTCGCCGTCCTCGCCGAACAGTTCGGTCGGGAACGGGCCTTCGCCCACGCGGGTCACATACGCCTTGGAGACGCCGATCACGCGGGTGATCTTGGTCGGGCCAACGCCGGTGCCGGTGCAGGCGCGCCGGCGGTCGGGTTGGAGGAAGTCACGAACGGGTAGGTGCCGTGGTCCACGTCGAGCATGGTGGCCTGGCCGCCTTCGAACAGCACGGTCTTACCCTCGTCGAGCGCCTTGTTGAGCACCAGGGAGGTGTTGGCCACGTACGGCTTCAGGCGTTCGCCGAGCTTGAGCAGCTCGTCGGTGGTCTCGTCCACGTCGATCGGGCGACGGTTGTACAGCTTGACGAGCATCTGGTTCTTCTGATGCAGGCTGGCCTCGACCTTGTCATGCAGGTGCTCCGCGTTGAACAGGTCGTGCACGCGGATGCCCACGCGGTTGATCTTGTCGGCGTATGCCGGGCCGATGCCACGGCCGGTGGTGCCGATCTTGTGCTTGCCGAGGAAGCGTTCGGTCACCTTGTCGAGCACGCGGTGGTACGGGGCGATGATGTGCGCGCTTTCGCTCACCAGCAGTCGGGAGCAGTCCACGCCACGGCTTTCAAGGCCGTCGATCTCCTGGAACAGCACTTCCGGATCGACGACGACGCCGTTGCCGATGACGGGGGTGGTGTTGGGCTGATGATGCCGGACGGCAGCAGGTGCAGTGCGTACGATTCGTCGCCGACGACCACGGTGTGGCCTGCGTTGTTGCCGCCGTTGAAGCGGGCCACGTAATCGACTTTGGTGCCGATCAGATCGGTCGCCTTACCTTTGCCTTCGTCGCCCCACTGAGCGCCAATCAACACGATTCCCGGCATAACGCACCTCCACGATGTTGCCTTGTTTCCGCCGAAAATAGCGTACCGTGAGCCCTCTACTGCGTGGCGGTTTCTCGTCACGCAACAGCGGCATAATGGAAGCATGACTATCGCAACACCTGAACGTTATGCCGAGATGCTGGATGCCGCCCGCCGCGGCGGATACGCGTATCCCGCGATCAATGTGACGAGCACGCAGACGCTGAACGCGGCGTTGCAGGGCTTCGCCGAAGCTGAATCCGACGGCATCATCCAGGTGTCCGTGGGCGGTTCCGCCTATTTCTCCGGCCAAAGCGTGAACGACCGTGTGGTCGGATCGCTCGCCTTCGCCGCGTTCGCGCACGAAGTGGCAGCACGTTATCCGAACATCACCGTGGCCCTGCACACCGACCACTGCGCCAAGCAGTATTTGGACGAGTGGGTGCGGCCGCTGCTCGCGCACGAGGCGGAACAGGTCAAGCGCGGCGAGGAGCCGACGTTCCAATCGCACATGTGGGACGGTTCGACGGTGCCGCTTGAGGAAAATCTCGACATCGCCTCGGAACTGCTCGAGAAGTCCGTGAAGGCGCACACCGTGCTGGAAATCGAAATCGGCGCGGTCGGCGGCGAAGAGGACGGCCATTCCGCGGAAATCAACGAAAAACTGTATTCCACCCCGGCCGACGGCGTGCGCGTGGCGGAACGGCTCGGCTTGGGCGAGCACGGCCGATACATGGCCGCGTTCACGTTCGGCAACGTGCATGGCGCGTACAAGCCGGGCATCGTCAAGCTGCGTCCGCGACTGCTGCACGACATCCAGACGGAAGTGTGGAATGCGGCGCATGACGGGCGATTGGGCAGCGTCGAATCGGCGCATGTCGCCTCCTGCGCCTGCCGGGTATGCCGGAAGGCAAGCCGTTCCCGCTGGTGTTCCACGGCGGTTCCGGATCGACGGCCGCGGAAATCGCGGAAGCGGTCAGCTACGGCGTGGTCAAGATGAACATCGATACCGATACGCAGTACGCGTTCTCCCGTGCGATCGCCGGACACATGTTCCGCAATTACGATTCGGTTTTGAAGATCGACGGCGAAGTCGGCAACAAGAAGCTGTACGACCCGCGTTCCTGGGGCCGCGAAGCCGAAACGGCGATGGCCGCGCGCGTGGTCGAGGCGTGCCAGCAGCTCGGCTCCGCCGGTCGCGCGCTGAAGTAAGTTTTCTCTTATGTTCGTGTTCGCCCGGCGCCTACGGGTGCCGGGCGAAGCTGTAATCGCCGGGCTACGACCGCCGGGCGAACCAGAGGTTGATAAGCGAGCCGGCCACCACCAGTGCGACGCCAATCCAGAACGGCATGCCCAGCGCGACGCCCAACAGCAGCGTGCTGGAAGCCGTGGAGAACAACGGGGTCGCGTACGAGCCGATCGCCAACGTTTCCATATTGCCGTGCAGCATGCCGTACCCCCAGCATGCGTAGCCGCCGGAAATCGAAATAGCGCACGCAAGCAGCGCGGCATAACCGCCGATGCCGGGAGCCGTGGCGGGCAGGCCGTCGCCCGAAGCGAAGTGGATGGTCCACAGCACGACGGCGACGCAGCAGAAGAAAATCGTCGTACCGTCGTAGCCTTCGGACAGCGACGGCGTGAAAGTCGCGTAAATCGCCCAAATAAAGGCGCCGGCGAGCGCAAGCGCGAACGGTAGGGGGTTGCTGTCGATGTTGCTTACCGCCTCCTGCACGCTAAGGCTTTCGCCGCCGACCGCCATCGCCACGCCGATAGTGGCTACGATCGCGCCCGGAATCGCTTTGACGACGGCACCGTGTTTGCGCGATACGGCGGCCGTCATCAGCACCAGCAACGTCGGCCACAGGTAATTGACGAGGCTGACTTCCACGGATTGCGCGTTCGTGGTGGCCAGGCCGATCGACAGCGAAATCGACGCTTCATACGCGATGAACATGACGCCGCCTGCGATGAGATACTTGCGTGGCGCTTGGCTGATCGGCTTCGGCCGGCGCACGATGAACAGCAGCACGCCGCCGACGGTGTAGATGAGCGCCGACCCGAGCGTGGCGCCGAACGATTCGGAGACGAGTCGCACGAGGCCCGCCATGAAGCCCCACAGCACGATTGCGGCAAGGCCGACAATGGTTGCGGCGTGCGATGTGGCGTGGCCGAGCAGCGGATTGTGAGAGGCGCGCTGGCTGCTGGCGGTTCGGGAATCGTGGGTGTCACTGGCGTTACGGATGTCTCGTGAGTCTCGGGCATTGCGAGACGCTGAATCAGCGGATTCGGCGGGAAGCTTCTGGTCTGTATTCACAACCCCAGCCTACCCGCCACCCATCACGCACCATCCGCCGGCCGTACGGCATCGGAGCGGCAAGCACATGGCGTGAACTGACATCGGCCCGGTATCAAATCGGTGGCGTACGTTTTCTACGATTGTGGTCACCGTGTGTCCACGCAGGTATCTTAACTAAGTTAAAAACCCTTGGAATCGTTGGAATTCCAAGGTTTTGAGTGGAGCGGATGACGGGAGTCGAACCCGCCTTTAAAGCTTGGGAAGCTTCGTTCTACCGATGAACTACATCCGCAAGGTGTGCCTTTTGGGCACGAGCCATTAGTCTAGCACGCCATTCCCGCTATATGTGGCAGATTGTCCGGTTCCGCAAAATCGATTTGCGCTATATGTGGCAGTTCTCCGCGGGCAAGAGCTGTTAGAGGGTACGAAATCGAAGGTATGGGGGCATCTTCGCGAAGGAAGTGCCACATATAGCGGAAATCACTTTCTCGGCAGTCTCTTATCTGCCACATATAGCGATTTTGGGAGTCGTCAGCACAGCAAGTATGCGTCCGCAGCAACATCAGTACCGGAAAAGGCTGAAAGTCGGGAACCAGCGGCGCGGGAGGCTGTGGGGGCGTCAGCGCGACCCTCTTCTGCGCATGGGGCGTTGCGAATAGTCGCGCGAATATCCACCGGTCGAACCCGCCGAACCCGCCGAACCCGAACCGTACGAATCGTAAGCGGAACCATACTGCGAGCCGAACTGCGGCCCGTCATAACCGCCCTGTCGAATGTCGATCGCGGCAACGCCGGTCGTCGCATAACCGCCGGCCAGGTAGCCCGACTGCACGCCCTGCTGCCGCATCTCCTGGCCCATCTGCATGAGCCGCGCAATGCGGTCCTGAATCGGCGGATGCGTGGAAAACAGGCGCGAGAAGCCCTCCGCAGAGAACGGACTGGCGATCATCATCGCAGCCACCGACTGCGTGCCGGCGGTCTTCTCCATCGGCATCGCGGCTGCGCCGCCGGAAATCTTGCTCAACGCGGAAGCGAGCGCTTCCGGATCCTCCGTCAACTTGGAACCGTCTTCGTCGGCGTCGTATTCGCGTGTGCGGGAGATTGCCATCTGTATCAGCGACGCTGCGATCGGCGCCAGAATCGTGCTCAGCAGCACACCCAGCAATCCCAAGCCGCCGGACGCCGAATCGTCGCGGTCGTCACGCGAACGGCCGCCGCCGAAATACATGAGCGAGTAGCCGAGGTACGAGATGACGGTGGCCATGGCGGAGGCGATTGCGGACGTCAGAATGTCGTGGTTGTAGACGTGCATGAGTTCGTGTCCGAGCACGCCGCGAATCTCACGTTCGTTAAGCGTCTGTAGGATGCCTTGCGTGCAGCAGACCGCCGCGTGTCGTTCGTTGCGCCCCGTCGCGAACGCGTTGGGGCTCATGGTGGGGGCGATGTAGATGCGCGGCATCGGCTTGCCTGCCTTCGCCGATAGCTCGCGGACGATCTTGTATAGTACGGGGGCTTCCCGCTCGCTCACCTGTCGAGCGTGCATGCTGGCGATCGCCAGTTTGTCGGAAAACCAGTAGGAGACGAACGTGGAGCCCAGGCCGATGAGAATGTAGTAGCCGAGCGTGCTTTGACTGGCGCCGGTCGCCCACCAGATGAGCATGATGACGCCCCACATCAACGCGAACAAAAGCGTTGTTTTCAAGCCATTGCAATGGCCGTGCACCTGCAATTTGCCGTTCATGGCCACCAGCCTAGGAATTCAGGCTGGGATTTTGCTGTATACAAGCTGAAGGGTGGATTTGCAACATCTAGAAACATGCCACGCAACGACGCTACAGCATCGGCCATAGACCTATCTGCGGCACGGCGAGAGTCACCCCAACTTGAAACGTATTACCCCCGCATATCCCCTGAATGCACTGCGTCGAGCGTGCCGATCAGGCTGGTCAGCAAATCGTTGCGGCCGCACGCGTTCGTCAGCACCGCCAGCACGTACGTGCCCGACTGCGACATCACCAGTCCGGCATCGTTCAGCGCGTACAAACCGCCTTCGCCGTTGATCCATCCGGCCTTCGTGTACACGGTGTCCGCATCGCCAAGGGCCGCGTGGATGCAGGAGTTCAGCGAATTCGTCATGTCTCCGGACAGCCATTGCAGCGATTCGGGCGTGATGTTCTGCACCCCCGCCGTTTGCCCGGCGAACAGGAAACCGTATCCGGCGGTCCACAGTTTGGCCATGTCGCGCGCGGAGGTGAACAGGTACCCGCCGCGATCACCCATTCTGGAAGCCGCGCCCGCCTGTTCGGCCCACGTGTTGAAGCAGTCGAGGCCATACGTTTTGTACAGCCAGTCGTAAGACGCGTTGTCGGAATTGCGCAGGACGGCGTCGACCTTTTGGTGGACGGTGGCGGACTGCGCGTCAGCGGATTGGGCCACGCTGTTCAGGTCGACGGTGCCCGTTGAGAACAGCGATATCAGGTATGGCGCCTTCGCCGACGAGGCCGAATAGATCTGTGCATCGGCGTTGTATGCGATCGTGCGGCCGGTCGTGATGTCGGCGAGCATGAATGATGCGGTATATCCGTCGGCTTCGAAAGTGGCGATTTGAGACTGCACGGCGGCCTGCGAATCGGCGCTTAGCGTGAAGCCCTGCGTTGTGATCGTGGCGCTGCCCTCGACTGCGGAAATGCCGTCCAGCGCAACCTGCGTCGGCGACGAGACGGCTTGTGTCTGCGATTGCGGCGCGCTGTTTTTCTTAAGCGCGCCCGACGTGGAGGACGTTTCCGAAGACGTTCCCGAGGACGCCGCTGCGTGGGCTTCCTCTTCGAGATGCACATCGACAAGACCCACGTCCATGGCGAAGCCGATCAGGCAGGCGATCAGCAGGCCCACGACGGACACGGAACAGCAGTACAGTGCCTTGCGCTTGACGTGTTTTCCAAAGTTCATGCCGACTTCACAACCTTAGATTTCAATGCCCGCATCCGTTTGCGATGATATTGCGCACCGCGTTTCACTGGGGTCAGCCTAGCGCATGGACCCGAACTTCGGGGGTAATAGGTCAAAACGACCGAGTATGTCCGATTCTGGAGAAACGGGCGGTTGTGCGATCGAAAACGCACGCTACGCGACCAGTCCGCCGAAAATCGACCACTAAAGCGGCAAAAACTAACGCCCTGCACGTCCGATTCAGAGGAATCGGATGTGCAGGACGTTACTAGATTGCGTTAAAAGGCTTGGAGTTAGGGTGTCAGGAAGTCAGCACTCCCACCCTAATTCCAGCCGGCCCGATTCAGGCATGCGCCAGCGCGCGCATCCGCTCCGGGTCGATGACCTTCTTGTGCTCGCGGCCTTCCTTCGCGCCTTCGGCACGTTCGAACGCGTCGACCTTCTTCCAGCCGGCGAAGTCGATCGGCTTGACACCGCGGGAAGCCAGCAGACGGTCGATGGATTCCGGATCGCGGTCAGCGGCCACGCGACCGCCTTCGGCGGCCTTGGACAGGTCCTCCAGCATGTTGGTGACGATGAGCAGCGCGTCGGACTTGGTGGAGCCGATCAGGCCGACCGGACCACGCTTGGCCCAACCGGTGGCGTACAGACGCTCACGCACCTGCGCGCCCTCGCCGGAGGCTCCGTGGTGATGCGGCCGTCGCCGTTCGCGTTGGCCAGGTGCGCGCGACGCTCGTCGTACGCGATGCCCGGCGCGGTGGCTGGCTTGTAGCCGATTGCGTGATACACGGCCTGCACCGGGTACTCTTCGAATTCGCCGGTGCGAGTCATCTTGCCGTCCGCGGAAGTCGTCGTCTTCTCCACGCGAATCGCCTTGACCTTGCCGTCCTCGCCCAGCACTTCGACCGGAGCGGAATTGAAGTGGATGTAGTACTTGCGATCCGCCGGGTTGCCTTCGAAATCGGTGTCGCCGTCGTCTTCCATGTCCTCGGCCATCTCGCGGATGGTGAACAGCTCCTCGACCATCTGACGGGTCAGCTTGTCCTTGCCGGCCTCCTCGATAGTGTCGTCGTCCAGATCGAAGTCGTCTTCGTTGATGATCAGCTGCACGCCCGGCAGCTTCTCCATTTCGCGCAGCTCCTGCACGGAGAACTTGGCCTGGGCCACGCCACGGCGGATGAACAGATGCAGAGTCTTGGCCTTGTTGGCCTTGATGCCTTCGTACACGTTGTCCGGAATGTCGGTGCGTTCCTTCAGTCGTCGGCGTTGCGCATGAGCTCGCGCGCACGTCCATGGCCACGTTGCCGCCGCCGATCACAGCGACTTCCTCGGCATCGAGCGGCCATTCGCGGGCGCCGGTCGGGTAACCGTCATACCATTCCACGAACTTGGCGGCACCGTACACGCCGTCCAAGTCGCGCCCGGCAGGCCGAGCGGCTTGTCTTCGACGGCACCCGTGGCGAACAGCACCGCGTCGTAACGTTCCAGCAGCTCGTCAAGCGTCACGTCCTTGCCGAATTCCACGTCGCAGTACAGGTGGATGTCCGGGTTGTCGAGCGTCTTCTCGAGAGCGGATGCGATGAATTTGATGGAAGGGTGGTCGGGGGCCACGCCGTAGCGCACCAGGCCGAACGGCACCGGCAGCTTTTCGAACAGGTCGATGCGGGCCTTGGTGCCCAGTCCCAGCTCTTCGCCGAGCTTGCCCAGCTGGCGCAGGAAAATATCGGAAGAGTAGACGCCTGCGGGGCCGGCGCCGATTACAGCAATACGAAGTTCGTTGGTTTCGCTCATATGTTCCAGCCTAATATATTCCCTGCATTTCCAACAGGGGGCATACGGCACTTTCTTGCGATTCCCTTACTTGCCTCGCAACGCGCAGCCCGGCCCATGTGCCGGCGCAGGAGAACGTACAATCGCAGAAGATCACAATCGGTCCCTCACTAAAGAAGGTCCTTATCGTAAGAGGGTGGGCATATGCGCATTCACATCACGTATACCGGCGGCACCATCGGTATGGTCGAGTCACCGAACGGTCTGGTTCCGGGCGCGATATGCGCGGCTGGCTGCGCCGGCTGATTGAGGACGCGCATCTGGCCCCGAGCTTGTTCTCGTTCACCGAGCTGGACCCGCTGATCGATTCGTCGAACGCGACGCCCGACAATTGGCAGACGATGGCGGACGACCTGCGCGCGCACCGCGATGACGCCGATGCATTTGTGGTGTTGCACGGCACCGATACGATGAGTTATTCGAGTGCCGCGCTGTCTTACGCGCTGACCGGTTTCGGCAAGCCTGTGATTTTCACGGGGTCGCAGCATCCGCTCGGCAAAATCGAATCGGACGCCACCGCGAACGTCACGGGTGCGCTGAACGCCGCGATGAGCGGACGTTTTCATGGCGTCGGCCTGTTCTTCGGCCATCATCTGTTCGCCGGCAACCGTGTGAGCAAATCGTCAAGCTGGGCGTTCGAAGGGTTTTCGGCGCCGTCCACCGGCCCGCTGGCACGTACCGGCACGCCGTGGCATTGGTATGCGGGTGATTCGGCCGGCTCCGGTTGCGGTTGGACGTCGCCGCTGCCCTACTCCCGTCACGATGTGGCCGTGATCGACATGGCTCCCGGCATTTCCGCCGCGCGATTGGCCGCGATGCTCGACCCTCGTCCGGAAGCGGTGCTGTTGCGCGCGTACGGCGTTGGCAATGTGCCGAGCGACGAGCCAGGACTGACCGACGTGATCGCCGACGTGCTGCATGACGGCGTGCCTGTCGTCATCGCATCGCAATGCCAGCAGGCGGAAGTGCTGCTCGGCCATTACGAGACGGGCGACGCGATTGCCCGCGCCGGTGCGATCGGATCGGGCGACATGACGCTGGAAGCCGCATACGCGAAGATCATGTTCCTGCTGTCGCAGGGCGTGGACGCGGCCGATTTCGGCATGTGGATGCGCCGGAACATCGCTGGCGAAATCTCGCCCAGCTCGATGTAGCACGGCGCAACGCGGTTCAGCCTAGTTCCGCACGGCTCGTCGCCGCAACCGGCGCTACTCGCGGTCGAGCAGGGCGGTGAGCGCCCACAGGATGCTGACCACGTCGATCGCTTCCTGCATGAACGCGCCGACGACCACCGGAATGAGGTTGAACGCGGCCGCGACCATGCCGATAATCGCCAATCCAAGGCCGACCAGCACCGCCTGCAGCATCACTTTCTTCGTGCGGCGGGCGATGGCGATGGCGCGCGGCACGGAGGCGATGTCGTCGTTCATGATGACCACCTGCGCCGATTCGGACGCGGCGGTGGACGTGCCGTCGGTCATGGCCATGCCGATGTCCGCAACCGCCAGCACGGGGGCGTCGTTCACGCCGTCGCCGACCATCATCGTCACCTGTCGGGTCATGGATTCGCCGACCACGCGCTGTACGACCTTGTCCCACGCCGGCTGGTTTTGGTGCGCGTCTTCCGTGGCGTTCTTGACGGCCGCGACCTTGCCTTCGGGGAAGAGTTCGGATTGCACGTCGTCGATGCCGACCTCGCCCGCGATGATGCGTGCGGAAGCCTCCTTGTCGCCGGTGAGCATGGACAGTTTCTTCACGCCGAGCCGGTGCAGTTTTTCAAGGGACGCCTTGGCGTTTTCGCGCGGCACGTCACGCAGCACAATACGTGCGGCGAGCTTGCCGTCGATCGCCACGTACGCGGCCATTTCGTCCGGTTCGAGAGGTGCGAACAGCGAATTCACCTCCGGCTTCTTGGAAGCGCCGGCAGCGGTACCGGTCGCGAATCGCCAACCGCGCTATCGGCCACAGCACCAGCCGCAGTACCGGCCGCCACCCTGCGCCCAGCACATGCGTGAAGCCGGCCTCGTCGGCCGTCACGTACGCGAAACGACCCACGCGCACGGCATGCCCGTTCACCTCGCCGGACACACCCTTACCCGACTGTTCCTCGATGTTCTTCACCACGGGGTAATCGCGTCCATGCCCCGGCAAATCGCGTTCGGCGCACAGCCGCTGCCCGTTCTCATAGCGCGCGTACAGTTCCTGCATGGCCTTCTGCCCGGCCGCCGCGATGCCCTTCGACAGAATGTGCACCGAGTAACCTTCCACCACGCCGGCCATCATCAGAATGTGGTTCTCGTCGTACGGCGAGCTGTTTTCGAACGGCTTCTCGACGCGCACGACCTGCGGCTGCTTGACGGTAAGCGTGCCGGTTTTGTCGAAGAAGATATGCGATACGCGGCCCAAGTTTTCCAGCACGTCCTGCGCTTTGATAAGAATGCCCGCCTTGGCAAGGCGACCGGTGCCGGCCACGTACGCGACGGGAGCGGCGATCAGCAGCGGGCAGGGCGTGGCCAAAACCAGCACCTGCGCGAATCGCAATGGCGTGCCTGCGACGGCCCACGCGATGCCGGCGATCAGCAGCGAAAGAATGGTGAACGGCACCGCCAGCACATCGGCGGTTTTGACGACGGTCGGGCGCGATTCCTGCGCCGACGACACCAGTTCGAGGATCTTCTGATACTGCGAATCCTGCGCCAATTGCGTGGCACGCATCGTCAGCGCGGTCGATCCGTTGACCGCACCCGACAGCACGCGCGCGCCCGCATACACTTCGCGCGGCACCGGCTCGCCGTTGATATTGCTCAGATCCAACGTGGCGACGCCCGACAGCAGTTCGCCGTCGACCGGCACCGTTTCGCCCGGCAGCACGAGGATCACGTCGCCAAGCTTGACCTGGTCGACCGGAACGGTTTCGAAATGCTCGCCGGCCGCGTCGTAAGGCTTGGTTTGGGTGGTGGACTTATTCGTTTCCGCAGCGTTAGGCACATCCACACTGGCGACCTTGCGAAAGCGTCCGCCGTCATGTCGCCCTCAGCATCACCGGCAGTACCGTCGGCCCCGGCAGCCGCCGCACGTGCACCCACGCCCGGCAACGTCACCACGTGCGCGGTCCGCGGCGCCGCATCAACCAGCGCCGTCAGGTTGCCTTCCGCCTTCGACTGTGCGAATTCCTCAATCGCCTCGCCGGAGGAAATCATCAGCACCACGGCCCACGCAGCCCAGTATTCCTGCACCGCCACCGTCGACGCGATCGCAATAACCGCAAGCAAATCCACACCGACGTGACCGTGCCGCAAATCGTCAATCATGCCGATCACAGTCACCACAATCGTGTACACGACCAGCGCGATCACGATCCACTGCCCGACACCCGGATTGAACGGTCCGAAAGTCAGCGAGACGCCCGCAGCCTCCCACGGACGCCACGAACCCAGCAATGCCAACGGAATCGCGGCAATGATGGCGATCGGCAGCAGCGGAACTTCTTTGCAAATGGAAATGATTCTACGCATGAGAATCTCCTTACGCTCGGTTCGGACGCCTTGTTAACCCACCGGCGCCCCGCCTGCGCGGACCATCGATACACGGCGTAAAAAGATGTTTTCAGCATAACAGAGCGTTGCGATAGCCATGCGCCAGATGCACGAACGACACGCGAAAGACATGCAAAAAGGGCTGTGCGATTGCTCGCACAGCCCTTGTTTTCCGCCGTTTTTCGGCTTGTTCAGCGTTTTCCGCGATTACGCGGATTGCGGTTGCGACTTCGCCGTCAGCCTATCGGGTGGCAGCCACCCGTATCGCTGTCGGCATGAACGCCGCACACCGTACGTTGCCGTACGATGCCGCGCATCCGGCTTTACCACAGACCGAACGGATCGAACAGGCCACCGCCGTCACCGTTGTTGCCGTTACCGCCATTCTGGCCGTTCTGACTGCCGCCATTCTGGCCGTTGCCGTTATCGTCGTTGTCGTTGTTCTGCTGACGCTGTTCCCGCTTGTTGGAGGAGTTCGTCTTGGTCTCTTCCTGGTCGAGCGTCACTTCGAGATCCATGGTGTTGCCGCCGCGCACAACGGTCAGCTTCACCTTGTCTCCCATGGCGGAGGCGCGCACGTAACCGAGCAGCGAGTAGTTGTTGTTCACTGCCTTTCCGTTGAACGCCACGATGGAGTCGCCGGCCTTCACGCCGGCCTTGGACGCCGGGCCACCGTCGGTCACGGCCTGCACCTGGGCGCAGCACGGGTCACACCGTCGGCTTCGACCGTAGCGCTTTTGATGGTGATACCGAGCACCACATGCTTCACGGAACCATTGTCGATGATTTCGTTGGCCACGCGCTTGACAAGGTTCGACGGGATGGCGAAGCCAATACCAATCGAACCGGCAGTACCGGACGAGCTCGCAGTGGAGGCGATGGACGAATTGATGCCGATCACCTGACCAGCCGCATTGAAAGTCGGACCACCGGAGTTGCCGGGATTGATGGCGGCGTCGATCTGCACGGCATTGGTGACGATGGCGTTGTTGTCATCATCGGTCACGGTCACCGGACGGTTGAGCGCGGACACGATGCCAGTGGTGACGGTGTCGTCGTAGCCGAGCGGATTGCCGATCGCCATGACGGCCTCGCCGACGGCGAGATTGTCGGAATCGGCGAATTCCGCGACTTTCAGATCGCTCGGCGGATTGTCGAGCTTGATCACGGCCAAATCGGTGGTGGTGTCGGTGCCGACCACCTTCGCGGAATAGACGGCGCCGCTGGCGAGCGTCACCTGAATCTGCTGCGCGCCGGAAATCACGTGGTTATTGGTGGCGATATAGCCTTGTCGCTGATCACCACGCCGGAGCCCTTGGCTTCGCCGTCGCTGGTCGCCACGTCGATGGCCACCACGGAATCGGACACTTCCTTGGCCACCGCGGTCCAATCGACCGCCGTACCGGACTTCGCCTTGGCGGAACCGGAACCGGACGTGTTGGACTTGACATCGGACAGCGAGCTGGAGGTCGGCACATGCACCCAACCGTTGGTGATCGCGGTGAAGCCGACGCCGAGGCACAGCGCGCCGGACACCAGTGCGGCCACGACCGCAGTGACCACATGGCTGGTCATGCCGGACTTCTGCTTGGTGACGACCGGCGTCTGGTTCGGCTGGTTCGGGAAGCCCTGCCCCGGAGCGCCGAACGGATTGCGGTTGCCCGGTCCCGCAGGGGCATGTTCGCGCCGTACTGCGGCTGCTGCTGATTGTTCTGCTGCGCGCCGTTCTGCGCGGACGAGCCGCCAAACGGATTGCCGAACGGATTGCCATTGTTCCGCTGATTGCCGGTCGTATACGGGTTGCCGAAAGCGCCGAAGAACGACGGACGGTTGTCCTGCGGCTGGCCCTGCTGCTGCGCGCCGTACTGCGGTTGCTGGAGGTCTGGCCGCTGGCATCGCCAGCCGGCGGCGTCGGCACCGGACCGTACGCGCCGTATTCGGGCGCCGGACGGTACTGTTCGGTCGGCGCATCCTGCGTCGCGTTGTTGATCACCGTGCGTTCACCGGCAGCGGAAGCATAATCCGGCGTATCGTCAGCGGTATTGCCTGCCGTGCCATCCGCCGCGTCCACGGTAGGAAGGGCGGTGGTGGGCTGCTCGCCCGCGTTCGGCACTGCAATCGGTTCGGTAACGGAAGTCTGTGCTTCGTCGGCGACGTTCTCGCTCGGCGTCTGCGGCGCGGTCTGCTGCGTGCCATCCTGCGGCTGGGCGATGTTCTGATCGCTATTATCTTCAGCCATTGTTGCTCCTTATTCGTCTCGCGGCATTCAACATGATCAGCAATCGTGCCGCTCGAACTGCTATCTAAGAGTAAAGATACCTGCTCTGGAAGTTTCCTGAATGTTTGTTGAAAGTAGCAATCGAATCGCTTGGCAGTTTGCTCCATACGATGCCACCGTCGACCGCCGATGGCGCCACCGCGGCAATCGGCGCTATCGCATACAGTTGAGAGCATGACAAGCTTGAACGAACCACGGACCGGCGCGGTGGCGCACGAGACCTCAGCGGCCAACGCGGCAGCCCGCGCAACGCACGACGCAGCAGGCAACACGACCAGCGCGGCATCGACCGAAAACCTTATTGAGCATCCCCGCGGCGCGGAACCCGGCAAGCCCGGCCGCCGCGACGCGTTCTACTTCGAGCAGAAACCCGCCTGCCAGATGCGGCCGATGGCAAGGCCGCGGCGCGCGCGATACGGACGCACCGGCATCATCCACACCCCCCACGGCGACATCCACACCCCGGCGTTCGTGCCGGTGGCCACGCAGGCCGCGATGAAGGCCGTGCTGCCCGAAACCATGAAGGATCTTGGCGCGCAATGCCTGCTGTCCAACGCGTTCCACCTGTATGAACGACCCGGAGAACAGGTGCTCGACGAAGCCGGCGGACTCGCCAAATTCATGAACTGGAACGGTCCGACGTTCACCGATTCCGGCGGATTCCAGGTGCTGTCACTCGGCGCGGGCTTCAAGAAGACGCTCGCCATGGACGTCACCGGCATGAAATCGGACGACGTGATCGCGGAAGGCAAGGAGCGGCTCGCGTTCGTGGACGAGGACGGTGTGACGTTCAAGTCGCCGCTCAACGGCTCGCTGCACCGGTTCTCCGCCGAAATCTCCATGGGCATCCAGCACAAGATCGGCGCCGACATCATGTTCGCTTTCGACGAGCTGACCACGCTGATGAACACCCGCGGCTACCAGGAACGTTCCGTGGAACGCACCTACCGCTGGGCGCAACGTTGCGTGGCCGAGCACAAGCGCTTACCGAGGAACGTCTCGGCAAGCCGTATCAGGCGCTCTACGGCGTAGTGCAGGGCGCGAATTACGAGGATCTGCGCAGGCATGCCGCCGAACAGATCGCTTCGCTCGATTTCGACGCGTCGGCATCGGCGGCGCGATCGAGAAGCGCATCATCGGCGACACCTGCGCCTGGATCTGTGACGCGATGCCGGAAAGCCGTCCGCGCCATGTGCTCGGCATCGCCGCGGTGGACGACATCTTCGCCTGCGTGGAGAACGGCGGCGACACCTTCGACTGCGTGGCCCCCGCGCGTTGCGGCCGCAAGGTGCGATCTTCACGCGCCACGCCGCTACAACATCAAGCGCGCACAGTTCAAGCACGATTTCGGTCCGCTTGAGGAGGACTGCGACTGCTACACCTGCACGCACTATTCGCGCGCATACGTAGACCACGCGCTGCGCGCCCGCGAATTCAACGGTTTCACGTTGGCCACGATTCACAACGAGCACTTCTTCGTGAAGCTGCTCGACGATATCCGCGAATCAATCGACGGTGGCTATTTCAACGAATTCCGTGACGAGACACTCGCGAAGTTCTACGAGAACGGTTCGAAGGGCTGAGCCAGAGGAGCTGGATGGAAGTCGCGGGGCTTGAGCATTTGCTACGCAAACGCGGCTTTTTGAACAAAGGATGGCTCCATCGTCTGGAGGTCCACAGGGCCTCCTCCCTCCTCGCGTCGCACCGCTTTGTGCATTCGCTTTGCGAATACGGCGGTGCGACACGCCGATTTGTGCCACAGATAGTAAAGGTGTAAATTAGTCGATTGTCTGCGAGCGTGGCGGAATGGTAGACGCGCTGTCTTCAGGTGGCAGTGAGTGTATGCTCGTGGGGGTTCAACTCCCCCCGCTCGCACGGGCCGAAAAGGGCTGGAATCCAACGATTCCAGCCCTTTTGCTTTATCCAAAACGTATGAAATGTGACAAAAAAGTACTAAAAATGCGCCGAAAGCCCAGCTATCTCAGCAGAAACAGACAAACGGACATCCAAACCCAAAACCAGCACCACAAATGTCCGATTCCAGAAAACACAATCCGAATAACCAATTCGCAGAATCGAACACATAGCCACCCAAAACCACACTTCACGTGACCGGTTGGAAAAACAGATACGTAACGCATTGCAGACCAATCCCATGCGTCCGATTCTGAAGAAAAACGAAATTCGCCGTACGACTTTTCCGCGCACGCAATCGCAAGCATTTCCCGGTATTTCACTGTGAGCATAATCGCGGAATGAGCAGGACACGGAAGAGTTGGGTGAAGTGAAAGGTCAAGGTCAGGAGCCCGGGAGGTTCCGGATGCGGCAACGAACCCGGTCGCCGGTGTCGCTAGATGGTGACGCCGCAGCGATAATCGCACGGCCGGCTGCCAAGCCGCATTACTCCGCGCACAGAACGCGCATTTGCTTAAGGAGTACCGATTATGGCAATGTTTCCGGCTTTGATGAATGACACGATGTTCTCCGATCTGTTCGACGATCCGTTCTTCGAGGGTTGGCGCAACATGGACCGCGCGGCCGCATGCGATCCGAACATGTCCGCAGGCATGATGAGCACTGATGTGCGTGAGACCGACAAGGGCTACATGGTCGACATCGACATGCCTGGCTTCAAGAAGGACGACATTTCGCTGGACCTGCAGAACGGCTATCTGACCGTTTCCGCGCATCGCAACAGCTCGCACGAGGACAAGGACGACAACGGCCGCTGGCTGCGTCGCGAACGCTACGCCGGCTCTTGCTCTCGTAGCTTCTACGTTGGCGAGGACGTGAAGGATTCCGACATTCACGCCAGCTACAAGGACGGCACCCTGTGCCTGGAAATGCCGAAGCCCGAAGCGCAGCAGCAGGTTGAGACCAAGCATCAGATTGCGATTGAAGGCTGATTTCCAGCTGCCGTACGTCATATTCGCACGTCGTAAGTCACGGTAATCGCTAAGCAAAGCGAAGCCGGACGCCCGTAAGTGGGCGTCCGGCTTTTTTGTTTGTCCGCACGCCGCCGCCCGAAAAGCAACGCCCGTCACGGCACTTAACGCACCAAAAACACCATGATGAGAATCATCACGAATCCAACCAAATCGGTCGGTTCGAACACCGCGTCCGTCCATGCCACCGCGGAAATCGTGGCCATCACCGGTTCGCTGGTGCCGAGCATGGTGGCACGCATCGAAGACGCGCACCACGCCGGCCATGTACAGCCAGAACGCGCCGAATGTGCCGCCGATCACGGTGAACGCCATCAGCCCCACACCCAGCCAATCCAACTGCGGCGCCGTATCCCACGGCCGCACGAACGGCAGCAGCACAAGCCCGGAAATCAGGAACGCGATGCCATTGACGGTGAAGTTGCCCCAACGTTCGATGAGCTTGACCGGAAGAAACACCATGGCCGCCGTGGACGCCGCGTTGATAGCGCCCCAAATCAGGCCGACCAACGGCAGTTTCAGCGTGGTGAAGTCGCCGCCGGTCGCAATCAGCACGGTTCCCGCGAAGGCGAGCGCCACGCCGATGCCTTCCCGTACGCCGGGCAGTCGCCGCCCGCGCAGGCATACGACCCCCAAGACGAACAGCAGGTTCAG
>ENA-OQAS01000488-OQAS01000488.1-human-gut-metagenome-genome-assembly--contig:-NODE-488-length-20514-cov-2.113111_pt1 | contig 20514 bp, 28 predicted proteins | sample MGYA00242733_ERZ504523 | MGnify/ENA primary metagenome ERZ504523 (study PRJEB26092, sample SAMD00036239) | human gut metagenome | host: Homo sapiens | study: EMG produced TPA metagenomics assembly of...
GGTCTATGGAAGTACGAAACTTTGATTCGGGTACCAATTATCAACGATAAAGGCCACAGACGGAGTAAGCCCATCCTTCGTAATACGCGCAAATGGAACCCATGCTTCGCCTACCCCAGCGCGAATTGTCGTCTGAGAAATTTCTGGGTCAGTAGCGCCAGAGGATGCAGGGTCGCCCTTAACGATTACTAGTTCTGTTTCTTCGACCGTGGTGCTTACTTCTTTGGTTCCGCCTTCAGCTAAAGCTACTTGCTGAGTAGCGGTCGTCTCCTTCCAGTGCACGCACACAAGGTCGTATTCGGTCATTCCAGAGGAGCCGTTGTCAACCGTAAGCGTTTCGGCGGGGTCGACAATACAGAAGCGCCCGTTCACCCAGAGAGCGCCAGCAGAAACAGTAAGCTGGTTTGCGCTTTCCATAGAGACTTCCATGTACTCGCCCTTGTATTCAGCCAGGTATACGCCACTGCCAGAGCCTGCCATGTTCTCGTCGGCTGATCCTGAGCGGATACATGTCCTTGCCTTGGTGCTGTTCGAGCATATGCATGGCTTATTCCTCCGTCTTCCTCTGCTTGAGCTGCGCAAGCAAATCTGCGACCTCTTGGTCGTGTTTTTTGATCAATTCGTCATAAAATGGAGCGCAATTCTCGCAAAAGCTATAGTCAACTGGTACCTTGTCGGCGTTACTCGATTGCGCTGCTGCCACTTGCCCTTTTTCGTTGAGTCATTTTTACCAAGGAATTGTTCTTCCTCGCATCCTGGGCATAGGTACTGGTCAAATCCGCTAGTAATAGGCATGTCTACTCCTTTGTCTCAGCCGATTATCGAGCAACCGTGAGATTAGGCAGTTCGCAAAAACTTAAAGCTGTCCGCGCTCTGTAGTTGTTCCCATGTTCCCCCGTATGTCACTCCTGGGTCGGTTGGATCACTGGTGGCGTAGATCGATCCCACTGGGTGTGCCGCTAAAAAGCCAGCAGCTTCGCTATCGCCAGTGGTTGTAATTGTTATGTCGCCTGATCCGTCAAACTCGGCAGAACCATTAACAGCGCCAGTAAGCGTGATCGTACGCTTGGTCTGAAGTTTGGAGGCGCTTGCAGCGTTGCCAGTTTTCGACAATGCTCCAATGTCGTCTGGCGTTATAAGTGTCGCTACACCTGCGGCAAAGTTAGCTGGTGTAACCGCTTTTAAGATAGGATTCGTCGAGCTTCCGTCAGCATCAACAAGTGCAACATAGATGTTAGAAATATCCGTATCACTAAATTCTTGAATGCTGTTAGCGATCAGGTTGAACAGCTTGCTGTTGCCGTACCGCCGCCAAGCCCGCCACGAGAAAGAGGCAGGTAGCCTGATGTTATATCGCTTGCGCTATGACTATGCTCGGAGTTTGCTTTATTATCGAGAGCACCTTTGACCGCCTTGTTCTGTACGGGATTAGTGCTTGTGCTGCTTAATTCACTATCAACCGTAGTCTTATTTGCGCCTTCCTCTATGCTGTCAAGCTTAACCTTATCACCTGCACTCATCAGGCCTTTAGTATCTTGTGTAGCAGTGCTGCTGGGCAAGGTTACGCTGCGCCCCTCGGCATTGCTTACGTGTCCCTTGGCGGTAACCGACATGCGAGCACCAACAGTAAAGGTGTCGCCCCAGTTGACAGTTACGTTTGAGGTCGGGCCATAAGCGCCAGCAGATACGCCGCTATTGTCGTGAGTAAGCGATACACTGCTATCTTTCCTTGAGGCGCTTAGAGGGGATGCTGCTTCAATTGTTGTAACTGCCGCATCTGCTGTTGCCTGTGCTGCTGCAGCATTAGATATAGCTTGCCCAGCTTCGGCAGCTGCATTGGATGCGTTCGTGTTTGCTGTTTGGGCGATTTCTTCAACCTCTTCGAGTTCATCGGGGCCAACCTCAGCACTAATCTGGTTGTTAGTTATGTTGATGCCATAGCCCTCGGTATAGGTAGCTCCACCGCCTCCCGATCCGCCAGAAGTCTCGCTACTCAAGGTGGTCTGCACAGTGGAGCCTACCTCTGCCGCCTCGTAGCGGTACGTTTCGAAGCCATTCGCATCAACGCTTACGACCTTTTTGGCAATCGTCGAGCTTGCCTGGATGCCAGTAACGGGATCAAGACCAGTGATTACGTCATCGAGCGGGTACAAGTCCTCAGACCCATCGTCAACACTAATGCTTACTTGGTTGACGTTCTGTAGCTCGACAAGCTTGCCCTCGCCTTCCTCGCGAAGCTTAGTGGCGTCCGCCGTCGTGTTCTCATATAGCGAGTCGATCATATCGAGACCGGTGTAGTAAGGTGTTTCGCCGATCGAGCCGTCAGCCTGGACATACAGATCGATCACAACGCGGTCTTGCATCTCGCCTGTGCCAGCACATACCAAATGGTTTACCGGCGTAGCAACGGTAACGGAAATAGGTGAATTGTCGGAGGTGTAGCCGCCATGCGTCTCACGCTGCACAGCTTGAATAACCACGCACTTTTGGGCGTTGTCGTAGACCGTCGACAGTCTGGCATCGCTCGTAGCCAAACCTTTGCGTAAAGCGGAAAACGCATCAGCAAAGCGATCAAGCTCGATGTTAAGCGTGATTCCTGAATCGGTGTCAGGAGCCTTAAACAGATCATCAAGTCCAAGATATGCCATGAGCTCATTGATGCACTCATTAGCTTCCCCATTCATGGTGTAGTGGTCTTGCCCTGATGGCGGTTTGATTACTTTTTGCGCAAGCCTACCAGACCATGAGGGCCTGAGTAATACACATACCTTTGCCCGTCTGTTTCGAGCTTAGATTGGATGTCCTGGATAATTCCGCCGTACTCCGTGCCAGGAGAGTAGACCAAGCTGCCCTGCGCAAGCTCGGTCTGTTGCTGGCTGTGTAGCTTTACCTGTATCTGGTTGCCGCTATCTCCGATGGACTCGTCAAAACCAACCACATCGAGATAGCCGACCGCGCTCATGGAGTCGTTGGTGTAAATGAGGTCCATTATTCATCAACCTTCCAAGCAGGAGGTTCGCTTCGAGAATCAAGCACCTCTATATCGATTTTGAAATTATTTGACTTAGAAACCTGGTTTACGCCTGGCTGAATAAGCTCGTAGATATACTCGCCACTTCCCTGAGCACCTGCCGTAGCGTAATCGAATACGTTTTGAGCAACACCCTGAGCGTTGTAGTTACATATTGCGTTTCGATTAGTCGAATCGATAACCAAAAACCCACCAGACACCACCGTACAATTAACGGCATATAAATTACCGTTAATGATCACATACGGATTAGTGACAGGACCATAAATGCGCAACAAGAATTCACTTGGAAATGGCGAAGGGTTTTCAAAAGAACTCGGTGCAGGCGATCCTCCATAGTCATGCGGATAGTCATGAGGATAGAACAGTTGCGTATCAATTGAGCCGACAGACACATCAAACGTGAATGTATTGCGACGCGACCAATCATCGTCGAGAGCCATGAATTTAGTTTCTTTATACATTACCCCCGGCTTATACATGTACTCCTCTGAAGTTGAGCCATAAATGATTCCGCGCCGCTCAAATCCATTCACCTTAAGCGTGCCAGGGGATTTCATTCTGACATCGTAATCAAACACTTCAACAACATGGTTAACCATTGTGTCGTCCATGCCATTTAAAAAGAGTAGCTTTACCTGTTTTTCGTGGTCGTCTTTCGATACAGCAACAAGTTTTCCGTTAGCAGTAATAGGTTTCCATTCGTAGGAAACAAGTCATTTTCGTCGAGCCAGATACCAGTATCCCTACCAAGCTTGATTACTTGATTCTTGCTGTTGGTGTATGTGATGTCGTACTTATACATTCATTCTCGCCATCCTCTGCACCAACGTGCCGCCTCGTTCTCGCTTGCGAATGTCATTCCTTGTGTGTTTCCGACTGCGCCGCGAATAATCTGGCCTAACGTTGAACGCAATGTACGAACTTCATAGAGCAAGTCGTTCATGGTTTCGTATTGCTTATTCAAGATGTTCGTTATCTCACTACTGCCAGAAGTAGCCGCATATGAGCCCGATGCGCCCGAGCTAATGGATGCGCCAGCCATAACACCCTGCGCTTCATTGAGCGCGTTTACCGCCATTTCACGCGATGCTGCAGCGACAGCGGGAGAACTACGATCAAAGCCACGCGCAAAGCCCTCACCTGAGAACTCGCCCAAAGCCGTGAATTCCTTGGAAGGCGATGCAATACCAAGAGCGTTTTTAGCAGCATTAAGGGCATTAGTTGCCATTTGCGCTGCCCTATTAACAGCGGCTTGCAAGTCGATACCATTGGCAAACGAGCTGGATAAATTGCGACCAACACTTGAGGCGTTTGAGTTGGATTGCGCGGCACTCTTAGCTTGATTAGCCATACTCCGTGCATTTTGCTGCGCTGCAAAGCTGTTGATTGCGGTTGAAAATGTAGTCGATAGGTTACGACCAGCACTTGAAGCGTCAGACGAACCTAAAGCTGAATTAGCGCCACCCGATGCCATGCTGCGAGCAGTTCCGCTCACCGTGCCGGCAAGCATACTGATACCGCTCGACATAGTTGACGAAAGATTCTGCCCAGCTCCGTAGCGTCGAGTTAGCAAGTGCAGCGCCCGCAGCACCAAACGCCAAAGAACCAGCAGCAGAAGTCGCAAGCGGAGAGTTAAGCCCAATGGAAGATGTAAAGGAATTGACAAGATTGAAGCCTGCCGTATATCCCCCACTCGCAAGGCCACTGAATCCGCTAAGGAGCAGCTGACCAAGAGACTGCACCGCACCAAGCGGTGAGAACGAATTTTCATTGATGCCGTTAGCCAGGCCTTGGTTGATGTCAAAACCAAGCTGATACATAACTTGCGAGGGGCTATGGCTTTGGAACTCTTCCTTTGCCCTATTGATAGTCTCTTCGCTCATCTGACCAATAGCTTCTTGCGGCATATCGGCGAGCTGTAATTCCGTTCTTCAAGCCTTCGCTGATGTCATGACCAAGCAACTCGGCAGCAAGCTCAACGTCGCCGCCGGTAAGCTCAAGCACCATAGCCTCTTTGAGCACACCCGTTGCGTTGGCGACTTCTGACGAGCCATTCATAATGCCATCGCGAAGCGCCTGCGGAATCTCAACACCTTTGTCCTGGCATAGGTTGGCAATCGAGGTAAGCGAGCCGTCGTAAGATGCTGCCATTTCCTCGAGCGTGATACCTGATGCCTGTAAGTGCTTGCCATGTCGGATACGCTAATTCCAGCATTATCGAGCTGTTGCGCAAACCACGACACGTCCTGACCGTTCGATGTCATGATCGCGCCAACCATGCTCTGCTGTGCAAGCCATGCAGCATTGGAATTAGCACCTTGCTGCTCTGCCATGGTAAGTAGGTTCATCTGCCCCATGTAGCCATTAGCAGATGCGGCGGCAGAGTCATAAACGCCTTGAGCCCTAGCTACTTCTTCATTAGCGGCCTGAAGCTGCCTTGCATATTCCTCGGCATTAAGTCCACCATTGGCTACTTCTTCATCGTATGCCTCTGCTTTTCAGCCTGAATATTCAAGGCATTCGCAAGTTGCGTTGCCGCATCCTGCTGCGCTTTAAGCGACTCAGTATATGCACTGTTTAGAGCCTCCGCCTGAGCCTCGCGTTGTTTTGCATCCACCAATTCGTTAATAGCGTCGGTGGTGTCCATTGCAACGCCTTCTTGGTCGGCGATAACACCATTAGCAGCATCAATTACCGAATAAGACGTTCCACAAGCACTATTAAGTCCATCTACAGCGGTCTGCAACTGTGCCTGTTCTTGGGCGGTAAGTCCTGACTGGTTAGCAAGATCGTTGATAGTGTTGCGATATACGTCAAGCTGAGCATTGCTAGCGTACATGGAACTGAAATTCTCCTGAATGGATGCAGCCATGTTCGCCTGTGATGTAACAAGCTGATCAATCGCAGCACTGGTAGAAGCAAGGTTTCGGGCTTGCTGTGCATAAGCATCATTTACGCCGAAGGAAGCTGATGCAGCATTCTCCGCTTCTGCATTAGCTCCCGCGTATGCAGTCTCAAGACTTCCGAGGGCAGTGCCTACAGCCTGGGAAGAGCTGATAGCGTTTACCTGTGCATTGCGCAAGCCGTCGGTAGCCTGCTCCATCTCCTCTTGCGACTGGATATAGTCAGCAATCGCACCAACAGCCAATCCTGCAAGAACGACACCTAATCCAACAAGACCTGCATGAAGAGCGGTACTTGTGCTTAAGAATCCGCTTACTTTAGACCGAGCAGTACTGAATGCAGTTCCTAACCTGGAAGTCGATGTCGCACTAGCAGCAGCCGCAGCGGAATTCTGCGCCATACGTCCCGTGATGTCAGCATAAAGCGACAGAACAGAAGAGCCAGCACTTGCAATATGTCCCATGCCAGTAACAACAGGACCAGCTGCTGCAGCAGCTGCAGCAAACCCGACAACCATCTTCTGTGTTTCAGGATCAAGCTCGGAGAAGCTTTCAGCTAGTGAGCCGACCGCGCCAGCAACATCGGTAACGACAGGCGCCAAGGCCGTGCCAATCTGAATAGCAGCAGTTTCTACCGCGCCCTTCATTTCCTCAATTTTGCGCGCAGAATCGCCCATCTGGGAATCAGCAAGACGCTGTGCTGCTGCCCGGTCGTTGGTCGCTGCCGTGTACTTCTGAATACCAGCAGTGCCCTGATTCATCATGACCAAGGCTGCGCGCGATGCATCGGCTCCGAATATCGTCTGAATTGCAGCATCGCGAGTAGCAGAATCAAGCCCGCTAAGCTTACTTTGCAGCTCGCCTGCGATAGATGCAGCATCCTTCATATTGCCGTCGGAATCGCGAACGTTGATTCCTAACGCTTCCATCTGCGATGCCGCAGCACCCGTAGGGGCGGAAAGACGTTGCAGCATTGTCTTAAGCGAGGTACCTGCATCGCTTCCGCGAATACCAGCATCGGCAAACGCGCCTAATACCGCCGTAGTATCTTGGATCGACCATCCTGCACTATTAGCCTGGCTGATACCTGGGAAAGACCCTGCGTAAGATCGGAAACGTCAGCAGAAGAAGCTGCAGCAGCGCCAGCTAAAGCGTTAGCCGCTTCGCCTGTCTGATCCGCCGTAAGCCCAAAGGCGCCCATTGATTGAACAACGGTATTAGCTGCATCGGCAAGGCTTAAATTACCAGCAGCAGCTAAGTCCATAGTTGTTTTAAGAGCTCCACCCTTAATATCGGCAGCAGTAAGGCCGCCCTTAGCTAGCTCTTCCATTGCTGCGCCTGCCTCAGACGCACTGAAGATAGTGTCTTGCCCCATCTGCAAGGCAAGATCGCTAAGCTCCTGCATGTTTGCTGATGGGTCGTTTAGCGCACCAGCAACGCGAGACATGGAAGTTTCGAAGTTTGACGCAAGAGTAAACGACGCAGCACCAACGGCACCAAGAGGAACCGAGACGGAAGTCGTAAGTGTTGAGCCGACGCTCTTTAAAGTTTCGCCTGCAGAACTCCACTTCGCAGCAAGCTGATCAGCTGCGATCGATTGGCGTGCTAAAGATTCGGTCGTATTGTCCAGCGTTATAGACTGGGTCTCTTTGTCTACTTGGCCATACTTCTTTGCAAAAACGCTCAAGCGCCTTTTCTGCCTGGTCGGTGCCTGATTTGTCGTAAGAAGATAGGATAGATAGCTTTACTCCACTCCTAGGCACCGTTTACCTCCCGCTCGATAGCAGCAGCGGCAGACACAACAGCAGCTTCAAACTGCGCTGCTGCTTCCGCATCTATTTCGTCGCGTGTCTTGTATAGGATTCGACCGCCACCAGAACCACCTGGACGGCCGTAAGTAGAAGTGAGCGCAGATACCAACGCTCTGCCTTGTGGGGATGCCCCTTGCGCAGCGAACTCCGCCTGAGCTTCCCTGCCGCCTGCGTCTCCCGATGGGTCTGGACGACCCACCAAAACTCGCCCTCTTGCTTTGTTCGATAAGAAGGGCTCAAACGTGAGCCATGAGAACCACGAGCTACAAAGAAGTTTCGTGGATGAGATATGTTTACATTCGAGCGCGCGCGGCTGCGAATAGTCCTTGCGATCTGCCCAAGAACAGGAGCAGTTGCTTTCTTCAGCTGGGGCTGTGCATGAGAAAAGCCGAGCAAGGCAGTATCCAGATTATCAAGCTCGATCTTGATAGGTACTGTCATGCTCGGCCTCCTCAAACAATGCTTTGTTATTGCTTGCCTTGGAGTATCCGATCAATGTCACTTAGCGAGTCATCCTCGCCTTTCGGTGGGAATGCGGCGTACCAAAGGGAATCAAAGAAGTCAGGCTCCGTGAACAGAAGCTCACGAAGCCCCAGAGGATCAGCATGTGTGGCTATTGCCAAGCATGCAATTAGATCTCCTACTGGACTTCCTGGTTTTCCTCCTGGTCGCCCTGCGTAGGGTTTGCTTCTTCATCTTCTTTGCTTGCCTTGTATAGATGGGAAACGTCTTCGAAAGAAAAGTCGTTCATGAAGTCAGCCTGCGCATTAAGGCTAGGAATGCCTTTGGATTTATTGATAAGACCCGCCTTTGCAGCTGCCATCATCACAAGCACATTGATGTACTTGGCGATAACCCATCCATGGGTATGATCGCCCGTTGCCAGTAGTTTGTCCTGGTAGTCATTAGCGATTGCCCACATGGCCGGAGTCGAGACAACGAGCGTCTCTTCTCCGGTCTTGTTGTTGGTCAGCTTGAAGGCAAACTCAAGATTGCCAAGCTTGTAGTCAATTTCTTCCATTTCCACTCCTTATCTGTTTCGACTCTTATTCGGAGTCGATAATTGGCGCAAGATCGTTTGTGATGATGATTTGGGCGGTTCCGCTTCCGTCGCCTGGGTCAAGGGCTCCCTCAGTAGAAAGCTTCAGATCAAACGGGCCACCATCGGTTGATACAGCCATCGCATCGCAGCTCCATGGGATCATTGGAACCTTGAGCACAAGCGAGAAATTCTCGTTCGTCGAGTGCTTAAAGGTCATCTGCAGTGATCCGGTAACGACAGTAGAAGCAAGCTTTGTTCCAGTCTTTGAACCAGTCATGACCTCTCGGTACATCTCGGTTGAATCGGTGGTGCCCTCGATGTTCACCGTTACGGTTGCGCCTGCCTCTACCTGATCACCAGGAACAGGAGAACCGAGAACAGCTGAGTGCTTACGCCATTGGAGATTTCGAACTCAAGCTTTGAGAGATTTACGCCAACTGGAACAGCTACGGGAGTACCAGTAGAAAGCGAGAACAAAACTTCAGCGTCTGCGAGTGTGAACCACCCATCGCTCAGAGCAAAGGCGGGACCATTCCACGTAGTAGCGGCAAGCCATTCAAGCGCGCAGCCGTTTATGGTCATGTCGAAGGAGATAGGAGCAACGCCCTCAGCCGTCATCTTGAAAGAATCGACCTTAGCATCAATAAGTTGAGCCAAAGCAGCAGAAGCGGAGCCCTTCTGCTCAAATACCGTTATATACGGCAGCGATTCGCCAGGAGTGATCGTATGGGTGTAAGGAGATGCCGATCCTTCGCTCTCAATCTTTCCAAGAGCTGCATATGCAAGATAAGTGAGCATTTTAGGAAAGCCCAAAGTAGTTGCTTCGAACTTAGGAGATACCTCGCTTACATACGTACCAGCATCAACGGGATTTCCCTTTGTTAGCTTGATTGATTCGTTACTGCGTTCAGCAGAAAGCCCATTAGAATCGCCAGATGCATGAAAAGACACAACAGGAGCAGCGGCTGCAGTGCCTTGAGCGGTCTGCAGGCCAAGACCAAACAAACCGTAATTCTTGTTCATTTTTGCCATGAATTACTCCTTTTCAAGAGCCAGCGCCACAGCCTGTGACGCACCAATAATCGTTTCGTAGCCAAGGTCGATTAGGTATCCAGCATGTCGCCTGCCTGAAGCATCTGCAAGATTGCTTTCGCGGATTACTGGCGCATATCCATCGCTAGCAAGGCCATCAAGTGTTGGCTTGACCAAGCACATCTGCATAACAAGCGCCTGGTAAGCATTTGCAATCCTGCTCGCTTCTTCTGAGGTAGAGCTGCTTGCGATCACCGTTACCCACACATGGAAAGTCGCTTCCATGGATGCCCCAGTAAGGAACCCAGTAGCATCAAAATCTCGTGCAGTGCCCCAAACAAACACGTGCAGCGGCTCGGGCTCGTTGCCTGGGAGATCAAGCGTCACGCGAGGAACAGGGACATCGGGAAAGACCTCATGGAGAACTTCTTCGGAGAAAATCTTGTGTAGATACTCGTTGACACGTGCAATCGCCAAGCCTGCAACATCTTGTGGCATGCTCATCCGATCACCGTCCTCTTAGAACGATGAGATCGATAACAGCATCAACGAAGGGAAGCCCAGTCCAACTGCCGTCGTCGCCCGTTGGCAGCTCGTAACTCACATACACACCATCCTGTGAAGTGCCGCGAGCATTCTCTGGAGTTGCCCTTGGGCGGATAAAGGACGCCGCAAGCCTGGTAGCTGCCATAGCTATCATCGAATCGAGGGAAGTGCCGTAATCGATTGTTGCCTTCGTCTCGCTCTCAACGCCAGATGCCTGGCAGTATGAGACGAGCTTTACCGAATCATCCTCGCAGTCGATGTTGAACACATCGCAAACAGGAAGCTCGTTGAGCCTCGGATCGGAAAGGATGACATCGATACGCCGTTTGCAGAAACTCCTTTGGCATCCGCGCTCGATTGCTTCTTCTGCCGCAAGAATCGCCTGAGCGAATACCTCATCGGTATAGCGGTTTGCATCGTCGAACCCGTCGTTATTCGTTCGTCCATACTCAACAATCGCGTACTTGCTGGTATACCGTGCGCTAACACGCTCGATGTTAAACAAGGTTTCCGCCCCATCGTTTGAAACAACAACCTCGTACATGCCAATCTCAGGCATCAAAGTCTTTGCATCGCTGAGCTGGATAGTGGCATGTCCGTCAGCAATAGACACGTCGACAGTAACACTGCCGCACGAAGCTTCGGCGGATTCGCCAGAAAAGGCGAAGGTGAGCGCCCCGTCAGAGGTCGCCCACCTATTGGATATGTTGCTTAAGAGCTCCAATTACAGACCCTTTGCAATCTCAACAAGCTCTGCCTTCTTAGCCTTGGCAGAAGCATCGCTGCCATGCTCCTCGATAAAGGTATGCAGTTCAGCGACCGTCATATCGTCGAAGTCAGCTTCCTGCTTGGTTTCCTCTGCAGGCTCTTCTGCTACCTCTTCGGCAGCCTCTTCCTGCTTGGTTTCCTCTGCAGGCTCTTCTGCTACCTCTTCGGCAGCCTCTTCCTGCTTGGTTTCCTCTGCAGGATTGATCTCGTCGAAAATTCCGCGGCGCTTAGCCTCTGCCTCACTCATGTACTCGCCAGCAAAAGCAACAAGCCTGCCGTCTCGAACAATGCGCTTAGGACACCTAATCAATGCCATGGCTACTCCTTACTCGCTCTGAACCGTGATACCGAGGTCTGCGCAGTAGCAGATAGCAGCAGGGTTATCGATGCGGAGAAGGCCAGTACCTTCGCCGAGCATGGTGTAGGCGTTGTTGATGAACTGTTTGTCGGTAAGACCAATCTCGACCTGGTCAGGATCAGCTACCTTGTAGGTAATTACGCCGTTGAAGTAGACCATTGCAGCTCGGTAGTCTTAGTGGTCTCTTCCTCGGGACCTTCCTCGTCAGGATCAGGAATTACCGTAGTAATGGTCATGTTCTGATCCTCGATGGCGACCATGTTGGTGCCAGGGATTACATCTCCTGCCTTGAAGTTCGGGAAGAGATAATGACCATCTTCTGCCTTGGTCTTTGCAATTGCGCGGATAGCGTTTGGAGACAAAGCGCAGTAGTTTGGAGAATAACCAGAAGCAATGCGGCAACGAACAGCCATGTCAGCCAAGGTGTCAACGATGTTGTCGCTTGAATTTTTAGTGAACTCCAAGATGCCAGGGAAATTAATAGCCCCAATAATGCCGTTGGAGTTGTCGCCAGTGATCACCATTTCAGCGCGCTTCATTTCAAGACCAAGCATCAAAGAGTTGCTGATCTGGCTTTCAAGCGAGTTGTAGCGGCGAACCATCTGCTTATGGACAGGAATCCAGTGAGCGATGGTCTCCAGGTTGGATGTGTGCTCAGTCCACGCAATAGCAGATTCAGGCTTTGCGGAAGAAGAGCCAGTTACCCAACCAGCTGCAGCATTGGTAAGAACTGGTGGCAAGAAGTACTTCTCGTCTCCGTTTGTTACCCCACGGGTGATGGTATCCAAGAAGCCCATCGGAGGACGTACCAATCCTGGCAGATTAGTGTCCATAGTCACAGGAGTGTTAAGCGTGGTGGCAGTGTTCATGATGCTAAGCGTTGCCAGAGTTACCTTAGCCTTCCAGCCAGGAGCAATCGAATCGAATGCCGCCTTTTCACCAAGGGCCATTTCTCCTACGGTCTTAGGCTTGTCGGAGCCGCCAACGTTCTTCATCTGTTCTGCGAGACGCTTGTTCTCCTCATCAATGCGCATGGTTTCGTCCAAAAGCATCTGGCGATATGCCGCTAATGCTCCTGTTGCCTCATGCGCTTCATCGACCTTGCCTGCTTCGGCAAAGTCAGTCACGCGCTTTTCGTACTCGTCAACGGTCGCACGCAACTCTGCGATAGTGCTAGGCATTAGTGCCTCCCTTTCCTTCGGTCTGGAAAATACGTCCGTCGATAACGTGGAAAGCGCGTGGCGCTTCTGCTGCCCCGTTGCTATCAGGAGCACCATCGTTATTGACTGCTTGAATCTTCTGAGAGGTGTCACTTTTTGCCTTTGCCATGGCCATTACTGCTACCTTTGCTTTTTCGGGCGCCCGTTTAGGGCTTCCTCGCTAGAGAGGTCAAGAAAAGCAACAGCGGGCAATGCTTCGGAAATTTCATCAATAAGGCCATATTCCTTAGCGGTATCAGCATCCATCCATGTTTCGTCACTCATGAGAGTGCGGAATTCTTCTTGATCGTGTTCTTGAGATCGAGCAGCGTAAACCTTGGCAATGGTCACATCGATGTTTTCGAGCACGTCTGCCTCTTTGCGAAGCTCCTCTTTATTGCCCCAAGCCATGCTGGATGCGTTGTGAATCATGAACCATGCAACATCGCTCATGATTACCTTGTCAGCAGCTTCGACGATGTAGGATGCTGCAGATGCCGCTAGTCCGTCGATATACGCAGTTACATAAGATGGTGAATCGCGTAAGAGCGTATGAATAGCAAAGCCGTCGAATACAGAACCACCTTCGGAGTTCACGTGTAGCTCGATAGGACGACCGTCTGCATCCTTGATAGCGTCCATAACGTCCTTTGCGCTCGTCGCATCGTCGTCCCAGAAGCTCTTGCCTACTCGCCCATAGATATCGATACGTACCTTCTCGGCTTCGTTTTTGATTGCAAACCATTCACGCATGAGCAGTCCTTTCTATTGCGCTGATTTCGTTTCTTTGGGGTCGATTCCAGAAACACCATCTGATTGGCCAGAAGTGCCAGTGGTAGGCTCTGCAGGAACATAGGCTCGCCATTTTCGTCGACCATGTAATAAGCGGTAGGCTGTAGGAGCTTGTCTTGCCCTGGTAGCCATGGGATACCTTCCTGCTCGCAGCACCAGGCACGCGTGAAGATGCCGGCATACACACCGATGCGATAGCCGTCCATACGCGTCTTGAAATCACCACGGAGAAGTCCGTTGGTGTCGAAGTCGATTCGGTATCCAGAGTCAGTGCCGCCACCTGCAGTACGGGAAAGATCAAAGATCGGGATGAACGCTTCTTCTATTGCATTGATTTCAGGAAGGACTGTGTTCTTAACGAAGTCGATGTCATAGCCTTGCGATCCTGTTGCCGTTGCGCCACCGTCAGCGTAGACATGGTGCAAGTCGACATGGGTAGCACGGCAGACCTTTTCGAGTACGAAACGCTCCTGCTCTATAAGATTCATCTCTCCGAGCGAATAGCTCACCTCGTGATATTTGAGCCCTCGGTCAAAAATTCGGATGCCACCTGCTTCTTCAACACCTGACTGAGATTTCAGCGAATTGCCGATCGCTTTAATGTCTTCTGGCTTAACTCGTCAGGATGCTCTAGCCAGCCACCCATGTGTGTGCCGTTTTCCATGAGAGACTTGTAGAAGAGGCTCAAGTCAATCGATAGACCGATATCACCTGCAGCGGTCTCAGCTACGCTTTTTCCAGTGATTCCGCCGTCTTCTGATATGTCGGTCTTGATGACGATTACGCATCCTCGCGTGCAAGCCATGATGGATTGAAAGCATCAAGAGGTGCGCTATATACGACAACACCAGTCTCATTATCGAACTTCACATCAACGGCCGACAGAACCGGCCATAGCGCCACGACATCGTATTTAGTATTACGCTGCACCCTGATATAGGCGGTGCCATATACTTCCTTGCGCAGAATGAACCAGGAGATAAGATCGCCCCACGACATCATTGGATTGGGTCGGCGGATAACTGCCGATAAAGGATGATCTTTGGCATGCTCCACGCCATGATCTCCATCGCGCAGAACACGAACAGGTAAGGATCGGATCGCACGTATCTTCGCCGATTCGCATGCAATGAAGTCGGATGACATCATTGCGCCGTATGAGCTTGCGGGGAGTACTCGATTCCCGCCAATGTCGATAATTCCCATTGGAGTAACCGAACCAGAAGGAATACTCTGCAGAGCGTTTTGCCGCTTTTTGCTTTGGGCTTTTCGTGCAGCTTCGGCGCGTTTTGCGCAGCTTTTCCACGTTTTCTCGTGCCACTTATAAGCCCCTTTCTCGTAATCGTTACGATAGAAGCTTCTTGGAGGTGTCACTTAAACCACCCAAACACCCCCTGATTCAGTGAACGAAACAGATACGCCGACTGTCTGGGTGGCGTACTTAGCGATTGCCGCAGCGATTGCCGCGTCGATTCGGTCTGTCCCTTGGCCATGTTTTTCGGATGAGAAGCGCCAACCAAAGGGCTCGCGAATAAGCTGTGTGCAGTTCGTTAGATGCTCAGCCAACTTAGGACACCCATCTAGCTTGTACGCTTTTCCTTTATCGAGCGCGCCACCATCTCTGATGCAGCGCACATGATCTTGTTGTTCTGAGACACCTCGAAAATCTTACACCGTAGTCATCCTGGAGCTGCTGTGCCATGAGAAGAAGACGAGCTGGGTCAATACCTACTGGGCACTTGTACTTCTGCGAAAGCCAAGCGATCAGCTCCTCGATCTGGTTTAAGTCGTAGTATCCACTCTCCCCAGGCTCATCGAATACCCATTCTTGGTAGCAGTCGATTCCATCTACTACCTGGTGAGCAACAATCGCAAACGAGTCTCCGCTGGTAGCACCGTCAACGCCTAGCATGAACGGTTTGTTGAAGTCGAAAAGATTGCCGATGCGCTGACATGCGCGCACTTCGCCAACCTTTAATGCCTTATCTTCAGACTTCTCAAGCGGGAATCGGTTTGCTTCATATCGTTCAAACTGCTTGTTAGAGAGGTTCTCGCGCTGCCTACGAACATCCTCGACCGATACCCAGCTCATTGGATGCGTCCGCTTCCACATCCTCACATCGTCGAGTCCTCATCATCACGAGCGCCGTACCAGGCAACATGGGCGTCCTTGGATGCCTGCCATTTCGGGAGCTGCTCCCATAAGAAGCCTTTCCGCGAGCCAGCAGCAGTAGTAATGACGATACACACCGCATTGAAGATGTCGCGCTGACCAGAGATAACCGCGTTGTATAGCTCATCGTCTTTGTAGGTGTGGACCTCATCCAAAACCGCAACATTCAAGTGCCAAGACTGCAGGGCATTCTCCGAATACGGCATAACCATGATCTTGGCGCCGGTCTCCTCGTTGATGATGCAATCAGTGAGCGGCTTCCACATAGCCTTAAGCTCTGGATCAAGCCTAATCATCGTTTTTAGCTTGCCAAAGTCCTTGCGAGCCTGGTCTTTCGAGTAAGCAATGACCGCATATTCACCGTTATAGACAGGCTCCATGCTTGCGATCGTAAGTAAAAGACCGCAGGCAAGGTCAGATTTTCCGCCAGAACGAGGAACACCCTCAACAACGATGCGCTTGCTTCGCTGAAACACACGCTCCGCGCCAGCCTTGACCATACGTCCTTGTCCAAACAACGGCTGGAAAATATCTCTCCATTGCCAATCGTCCAGGATGAACGGCTGTCCGAAATACATGTTGTCGGTGTGTTTTATGTGAGATTCGAAGAAAAGGCGGTAGGTGAAGGCTTCTGCTTTGCCTGACTTAGACAGCCTTACTCGATCAACGCCTGGAACGAATTTCTTTACCTTACTTTCCGCCATCGCGCAGCGCCTCCTGCGCTTGCTTACGGATACGTGCTGGCAAATCAACCGCTATCGATGCGGTAGCTGCCCGTGTAAGGTTAAGACGCTCTGCGGTGAGCGTATCAAGACCAAGAATGCCCGAGAGATGCCGCATCTTGTCAACTGCTTCAGACCATACTGCCCAGTTGGGGTTCTTTTTCGGTTGCTGACCTTTCTGCTGCGTGATGATCTGGATAGTCCCGTCTCCGTTTTGAGTCATGTTGTCCATTGCCTGACGCATCGCAGCATAGGCAAGGCAATACGACTCAATCAACGGCACCTCATGCATGCTAAATCGTGTTTGATCATCCATGATGATATGCCAGCACAGCTCAGCGTTAGGTAGCATAGCCACCGTAATAGGCATTGCTATTTCTTTTCCAGTTTGAGCATCGAGTGGGACTGCTGGCAGCGTTTCTGCCTTGGTAACTTCGATAGGTTGCTCACTTTTCTTTATCTGTTTGGGTGCTGGCTTTCGTCCCTTTGCCATTAAAAGCCAACTCCCTTCATTGCTTCGTCTATACAGTCGGCAAGAATTGTCAATCGCGGTCTTATCGAGGTAGGGCACGAACGTGCGTAGAAACGCAATGCTGTGGTACTTCCCTTTATCTCGGTCAGCGTCTCGGCAATGTTTTCTGTCGTTGCTGGTCGTGGCTTCTGCGGTTTAGGCAGAGCCATGCGAAGCTCCTCGACAATTCTCTGCTCGTCGTTTTCCAAGCGCGCCAGGCGTGTTTTCTGCTTTCGACACGCACCTGAACAACACAACGCATCGCGCCGTGTTGCCGTGAATTGCTTTCCGCAGATTGGGCATGTTCGTTCGTACTTCATGCCGCCAATAGTGGAACAGATGTCACCAAACGCGGCTCACGTGCGGCTCCCCCTAGGGCAAAAGGCTCAATTTCCGCGCATTTTTTTCTTGAGGGATGGCGCACGGTGAACAAACAAACACACGTTTTTTCAGACCCCTATCCCCTCTCGCGAGCACGCCGCAAAGCATCGCGCTTGTAATGACATGAGGGGCACAACAGAACCAGATTAGAGGCACGTGAGCTACCGCCAGCACTAAGCGGCTTGTCATGGTGCACTTGACCACCGAGAGAGCATGACCATGTACCATCGGCTTGCTTGGTAGCAACTTTCTTGCCGCAATCTTTGCAGCGACCTTGTTGCTTCTCGATTACGATCTGCCTTTGGCTCCGATACTTCCTGTCGTATCCCTTGGCACGCCATGCTCATTGGTCAGGCGTTCCTTGTCGCTTCGCCTGCTTGTTCGTGGTCGTGGCTGGGTGTGGGTGACTACCTGGCATGGCTGCCGCGTGGTACCAGCTTCGGTATGCGTAAACGTTGGCCATAGATTCTCCTTGCTTCTGATGCAACAAGAATCCGATGCGTGTCACTAAATACAACAAGAGCCGCACCACATTGGTACGACTCTTGCCGGGGACACATCCCGAATAGGAGGGAAAAGATGAATGCAGGAAGTAGAAAGACCAAGACCTTCCTGCAGTGTTTATAGTGGGGTAGGTGTCACTACTTCGTCAGTCTACTGTCTCGATCGTGACCTTAACCTTTTTGTTCAACCATTTGCTTGCTTCACCACTAGCAACAATGAAGTCAACAGATTCGTTTGATCGAAGAGATGTTGCCGATATGTCTGCGTTAAGCTGGATGACGTTCCCAAATAGATCACAACCATTGTTTGAGTAAACTCCATCAACGATAGCCTCAAACTCATGCTTCATCGTCTTGCTCCTTCTTGCAACACCCTGTGAGGTGTGCAAACTTATACGCTAGTCCTTTACGGTCAACATCTTCAAGAAACGTGACGATAGCCTGCTCGGCTAGCTTACGCTTTCTCTCTTTGTCTGGCTCAAGTTCAGCAGCACCAAGCATCGCGTTGACTGTTAGTTCTCTTTCGATATTGATCTCGGGTACTTCGATGATCGAGTAGCAAACATCAGCAAAAAGACCATTAATCACATTGCTTACCATAAGGGCTTTAGCTGCAGCCTCAAGCTCGTACCTATTGTAAGAAACCCTTTCGATACTAACATCGGAAACAAGCCAGGTCGATAAGAGTCTCTCCTTTTCTTTCTTCCCAGTTAGATATTTTTTCTTCATCAAGATACAGCGTTCGTTTCCCCTTTATTACAAGAGCATACATCTATTTCACCTCGCCACATGCTTCACGAATCTGCTTAACGATGTTTAAGACAAGCCCTGCCACATCACCACACACACCAGATTCCATGATCGATACCTCGAGATCACGCGCTAGTGCTAGCAGCGCATCACGGTCAACTGTTGGCTCTTGCGTGTATCTCTTGCCGTCACAGACAATCACGTCAGGTACCCCATGATCTCCATATAGGGTTAGGACTGTTTCGCCGCTATTGTTCATGCAGCTTTCAGCAGCAATTTCTAATGGCGGAACATATTCTTTCATCACTCCACCACCTCAACTTTCGCTCCACATCCCGAGCAATATCTAGGCATAATGTCGCTTCGTTTTGAGATTCTTAGTAAGTATTCTTTGTCTGGGTTCTTGTCAGCGAACCCGTAACCACAATTAGAGCAGCCTATTGCGTACCAGCCTGCGCCATCAGGGGATACAAAAGGATGGCACGTCCGTTCTGCTCGTGTGTTCCAATCGTTTACCGCTTCTTGTCTGCTTAAGTACACAGGCATATCAATGATGTATGCAAGGCAGGCATAGTCGGGACACCCGATCTGGAAGTAGTCACCAACCGTTCTTTCAGATGCTTCACCGCCACAAAACGGGCAAGGTAATAATTCACTCATGCTATCGCCGCCTGGATAATCGCACTCACGCTTTTTGGAGGTGTATGTCACCTCTACGTTCCTCTCATACTCGAACACTTTTTCACAGTTCATGCATTCATATTCATCGTCCCAGTCACGGAGTTCCCAAGAGTCTGATTGTTCTTCACCGCACCATGGCAAACAATCTCTTTCGTGAAGCTCTGTTCGTTTTCCCACTCGCGAAAGGCATCGGCCTTATCACGGCATTCTTGGCACCAGTACTTATCTTCCTCGCCAAACCTTCTTGCAAAATCGCGATTAGTCCAGAAAAGCCTATCAGTCTCTTTCCCGCACTTATAGCACTTACCCATTACTGCTCACCTACCAAGTCGCGTCCGCATGTAAGACAAAGTCTGTCTCTGCCTCGCTATACCGTCCCTCGCCAATGGTGATAACTTTGGTAGTGATTACGTGGCTCCTGCCGCAATGAGGGCAGGTCTTTTGCTCTGGAATCTCAACAGGACTGTCGGCTTTACTTTCTCCATCACCGCCCATGCGTTTATTGATTGCTTCTAGTCGGTTAATGATTCCAGCTGAAACCCTGATGATATGACCGAACTCCTGACTAAGTATTTCCTTGCGTAAATCATCAATTACATCCTGCAATGTTTCTGGCTTTTGGTGGGTAAGTCTTTCCGCTAAGTCCCATCCGCCTTCTTCGTATCTCACCCATGGTTCGTTTCCTTCCCAAGGATTCGGACATTCGTCCGCGTGAAGCTCCTTGGCAATACCAGCAAACTTACCATCAATGAAGGGTTTTTTGTCTTTGTAATAAAGCTCATCCCCTGGCTTGATCTCTATTCCATCAGCGTCTAGGACCTTGGGCTGCTCTTCTTTATATGCCGCTGCCGCTTCGAGCACCTCGGTCAAGCTGTGCCCATTAATCAGCACCTCGCTTGCGTTGTAGTGCCTAATTCCGTTAGATTCAACCGTCAAGCCATCACCTTGCTTGATGCGCTCTAATTCTTCCTTGGTTATCATTGTTTTCTCCTTCTTGCGTCGATACACTCTCGACACCGCACCTGGTTCTTAAAGCCTGGCTTAAACTCCGAAAACACATCGAAAAGCGCAAATGGCCAATCGCTAATCTCGTAATTTTTCTTGATCGTCTTGCGGGCTAAGAAGATGAAATTGCTTTGAGCGGAGGTGATGTCGACCATCTTCTCTCGTGGCATTACCGAAAACTCAATATCGCAGTCTTCAGGTAAGGCCTGCATTGCTGCTATTACTTGGTTTCGCTTCATTAAAGTTCCCTAACCGAGCAATGGAGGAAAGTTGTCCACATTGCTCTTTTTCTCTTCTTTTTAT
>ENA-OQAS01000489-OQAS01000489.1-human-gut-metagenome-genome-assembly--contig:-NODE-489-length-20508-cov-2.306315_pt1 | contig 20508 bp, 27 predicted proteins | sample MGYA00242733_ERZ504523 | MGnify/ENA primary metagenome ERZ504523 (study PRJEB26092, sample SAMD00036239) | human gut metagenome | host: Homo sapiens | study: EMG produced TPA metagenomics assembly of...
TAAGACCTGTGAGGGAATCAAAAGAGCTTATAAAGGATATAGATAAGGACAAGGTTGCAGGAATAAGCTTCGGAGGTCAGATGCACGGTCTTGTTATTCTTGATGAGAATGATAATGTAATAAGACCGGCAATTCTTTGGAATGATGGAAGAACAACTAAGGAATGTGATTATCTTAATAATGAGATTGGAAAGGATAAGCTTACAGAATATACAGCGAATATAGCATTTGCTGGCTTTACGGCTCCTAAGCTTCTCTGGGTTAAGAATAATGAGCCTGACAATTTCAAAAAGATTGCTAAGATAATGCTTCCTAAAGATTATATAGCCTACAGGCTTACAGGAGTACATTGCACAGATGTATCGGATGCGTCAGGTATGCTTTATTAGATGTTAAAAAGCGTGACTGGTCAGAAGAGATGATTAACATATGCAAAATTTCAAGAAAACAGCTTCCGGCTTTGTATGAAAGCTACGAAAAGGTTGGCTGTATTACTAAAGAAGCTGCTATGGAGCTTGGACTTCCAGACAATGTATGTGTAGCTGCTGGAGCAGGTGATAATGCTGCTGCGGCAGTAGGTACTGGAACTGTTGGGGACGGAATGTGCAATATTTCTCTTGGAACAAGCGGAACAATATTTATATCAAGCAGTAACTTTAGCGTTGATAATAATAATGCACTTCATTCCTTTGACCACGCGGACGGCTATTATCATCTTATGGGCTGTATGTTAAGTGCAGCTTCCTGCAATGGCTGGTGGATGGATAATATTTTAAAGGATACAGATTACAAAGAAGCACAGTCACATATAACTAAAGATATGCTTGGCAATAATCATATATATTTTCTTCCATATCTTATGGGAGAGCGTTCACCACATAATGACCCGCTTGCAAGAGCAACATTTACAGGAATGACTATGGACAGCACAAGGACAGATATGACACAGGCGGTGCTTGAGGGTGTTGCATTTGCGATAAGGGACTCTTTTGAGATTGCCAGGTCGCTTGGAATTAACATCACAGAAACCAAGATGTGCGGTGGTGGTGCTAAGAGTGAGCTTTGGTGTACAATTATGGCTAATGTGCTGGGAATTAAAGTACATCTGTTAAAGTCAGAAGAGGGTCCGTCTATGGGAGCTGCTATGCTTGCTATGGTGGCGGCTGGTGAATATGAAAATGTTAAGCGGGCGGCAGACAGCATTGTTGGAATATGTAGACAATCGAGCCGGAAAAAGACATTGCAGACAGGTATAATTCACGTTATAATACATTTAAAGACATATATCCTGCATTAAAAGGGGTATTTGAGAAAATGTAATTGATGTATCTGGCATAATAATAACAGATAGTGTATATGCAGAATGGAGGTTTTATGAAATTTTTTATTGATACGGCAAATGTTGATGATATCAGAAAAGCTAATGATATGGGTGTAATCTGCGGAGTTACAACTAATCCATCATTAATTGCCAAAGAAGGCAGGGATTTTAATGAAGTAATTAAAGAGATTACAAGTATTGTTGACGGACCTATAAGCGGTGAAGTTAAGGCAACTACAGTAGATGCGGAAGGAATGATTAAAGAGGGCCGTGAGATTGCTGCGATTCATCCTAATATGGTAGTTAAGATTCCTATGACAGTAGAAGGCCTTAAGGCAGTTAAGGTGCTTTCAGCAGAAGGAATAAAGTGTAATGTAACACTTATCTTTTCAGCTAATCAGGCACTTTTAGCAGCAAGAGCAGGTGCAGCATATGTATCCCCATTCCTTGGAAGACTTGATGATATATCACAGCCGGGTATCCAGCTTATTGAAGATATTGTTGGTATATTTTCTAATTATGATATCCAGACAGAGATTATATGTGCAAGTGTAAGAAATCCTATACATATAACAGACTGTGCACTTGCAGGAGCTGACATAGCAACTGTTCCTTATAAGGTTATTGAGCAGATGGTTCATCACCCATTAACAGATGCAGGTATTGAGAAGTTCCAGAAAGATTATAAGGCAGTATTTGGAGAATAAATGATTTCATCACAGAAAATAACAACGTCAGAGGTTAGAAGTATAATAAGAACAGAATATTTAAGCTTATATATAACAGCAGTGCAATATCAAGGCAGGAGATTGCAGATACACTTGGATTGTCACTTCCGACAATCAACCAGAATATCAAGCTTTTAAAAGATGCAGGGCTTATAGTTATGGAGGGCAGTTTTGACTCAACAGGAGGAAGAAAAGCCAGATGATTATGGTAAATGCTGATGCAAGATTCGCTATAAGCGTTACGTCCGTGCTAATGAATTAAAGGTGGCACTTATAGATCTTAATGGAGAGATAAGAAGCCAGAAAAGTGTTGATATTGAATTCAGTCCGGAAAGTGATTATGGAGTTAAGGTATCAGAGCTTGTAGATGATATAATAGAGACGAATAATATTAATACTGGTAATATACTTGGCATAGGGATAACTATGCGGGTATATTCAATAGTGATAATACAATGATAATTTCATCTCCACCACTTAACACAAGAGACTATAAGACTGATAACATTACAAGTCATCTTAAGTATGATTATACTGTACAGAACGATGCAAGAGCCAGTGCATTTGCTGATTACTGGTATTCCCATAAGAATGAAAATGCTCACATAGACGAGTCCTATCACGACAAATTCTATCTTATGATTAATGATGGAGTTGGCGGTGCGTGCGTAAGCAATGATAAGATTGTTCAGGGAGAGCATAACAGATATGGTGAATTTGGACATATGACTTTATATCCTGACGGAAGAAAATGCATGTGTGGAAAGAAAGGTTGTGTTGAAGTTATCTTTCAGCAAGAAATCTTTCGTCAGACCTTGGAATACAGATAGATGAATTCTTTAAGAAAGCATCTGAGGGTGATGCACAATGTGTCAAAGTCCTTAATGAATATCTTGATAATCTTACAACAGGAATTAATAATCTTTATATTATATTTGACAGGGATATAGTAATTGGTGGATTTGTTTCAAGATATCTGTTAGAATATGAAGAGAATATAAGACAAAGACTTATTGATAAATATTCTTTTGATACAGATGGAAGATATTTTTCGATTTCAAGCTGTACATCAGAGAGAACGGATACAGGAGCGGCAATAATGTTTTTGTCTGAATTCATTAATAGTATTTAACAAGAGGGACAGAGGCGAGATGGATAAGAGCAGATTGTATAGGACCATTAACAATTTAAGAAATATAATTACATTAGAACACTGCGTCGTAAGATTTATTATGGCGTGGTGTTTTGTTAGTTTAGTTGAGAGTTTTATAATGAATAGCAGAAGGTATATGATAAACAGCCTGTCATATGTTAAAAATGTTGACATGGTTTCAGTTATTATATGCTCGCTGGTATTAACAATAGTATTATATGCCATATTTGAAAAGCTTCAGGATAATAACAGGCTTAAAGCTGTATTCTTGAGGGCACTTTATTAACAGGAGTTGTATTGGTATATGCCTGCGTGTGTGTATACGAATATAATGATGTGTATTTTGTGGCTGGAATGACACTTGTTGTACTGGCGGCAGCTGTATATTCATATAGTTATGTGCACAAGATTTACAAGGGATATATTAGTGACAGCACCACTTATAATGCGGATATAAAAGATATAAGTAAAAGAATGTATATCACAGGTGTTGCGATAGTTGCAGGTGTTATGACAGCATTTATAAGTATATGTATGGTGTTCCGTTATCTGTCATTTGGCTCACCTAATTTTGATATGGGACTTTTTTTCACAGATGTTTCACTATATGAAGACGACGGGCAGAATGCTAAATACAAGCGAGAGAGATCATCTTATGTCACATATGTGCGTGCATATATCACCAATGTTTTATACGATACTGCCATTTTATATGCTCGTATCATCACCGGTGACACTTGAGATTATGCAGGCAGTAGTCATTGCAATAGCAGTAATTCCACTTTGCAGGCTTGCAGAGTGCAAAGGAATGTCAAGACGTGCTGTGTTAATAATATGTATAATATACTGCTTTTATCCGGTTATGAGCGGTGGCTGCTTTTATGACATACACGAGAATATGTTCCTTCCAGTGCTTATATTTACATTTCTGCTATATATGGAAAAAGATAATATGACAGGAATATTAATATCTGCAATACTTATATGCCTTGTAAAGGAAGATGCACCGGTATTTCTTATGTTCATGGCCCTTTATATGATAATAGGAAAGAGAATGTATAAAAAGGATTTATTATACTGATATTATCCATAGTGTATTTTGTCATTGCCTGCAAGATAATTGAGATAATAGGAACGGGCATAATCTCTGACAGATTTAATAATATGATTGCGGAAGGTAATGGTAATATAACAGGAATAATAAAGACGGTTATTAATAATCCAGCGTATATAATTACGCAGATTATGGATAGAAGTAAGATTGCTTATATATTAAAGACACTTGGTGTGCTTTTGTTCATACCATTATGTACAAGAAAGTGGAGCAGATTTATTCTTCTTGGACCTTATATAATGTTTAACCTTATGTCCGATTATGAATATTTCCATAGCATATATTTTCACTATTCATTTGGTTCAGGTGCACTTCTTATATATCTTTTAATTATTAATATATGCGATATGGATGTGAGGAAGAAAATGTTAATGCTTCGTATGACAGCTATGGCAGTTGTTATATTTTTTATGGCATTCAATGTATCAAGGCTTGATAATGCGTTTAATTATGTGGACGAGAATAATAAAAGGGTGATTGATACTATGAATGAAGGGCTTGGTACAATTCCTGACGATGCAAGTGTTACAGCGACAACATTTTTATGTGCCAGTTTATCAAAGCATAAGATATTGTATGAATTATATTATACCGACAAACAGACAGAGTATATAGCTTTGGACTTAAGATACAGCGATACTTATTACAATGTCAGCAGTTACCTGAATTCATCACAGTATGAAACTGTATATTATGCAGAAAATGTAATCGCAGTATTCAAAAATAGAGCAACAGGCAATTGATTAAATTGTCAGATTTGTTATAATACATCTATATAATTATGTGAATTGGAGGACAAGTAAGATGATAGCAGAATCAATGAAAGCACTTGTTAAAGGAAGCTCAGTTATCAGAGCGATGTTCGAGGAAGGTAACAGGCTTGCTAAGATATATGGAGCAGAAAATGTATATGACTTTTCATTAGGTAATCCTAATGTGCCGGCTCCGGATGAAGTTAATGAGGCAATCAAGAATATAGTTGATGAGGAAGAGTCAGTTGTCCTTCACGGATATATGAGCAATTCAGGCTTTGAAGATGTAAGAGAGGCGATTGCACAGTCACTTAATAAGAGATTTGATACACATTTTAATTACACTAATATTGTTATGACAGTTGGTGCGGCAGGTGGTCTTAATACAATACTTAAGACAATTATCAATCCTGGTGAAGAGGTGCTTACATTTGCACCATTCTTTGGAGAATATAGGAATTATGTAAGTAATTTTGGTGGAAAGCTTGTTGCAGTATCTCCAGATACAGCTACTTTCCAGCCAAAGTTTGATGAATTTGAGAAGCTTATTAATAAGAATACCAAGGCTGTAATTGTCAACAATCCTAACAACCCAACAGGAGTTGTGTATTCAGAAGATACAATAAAGAAGTTAGCTAAGATTATGGAAGACAAGCAGAAAGAATTAGGCATAGAGATATTCCTTATAGCTGATGAGCCATACAGAGAACTTGCTTATGACGGAGTAGAAGTTCCATATCTTACTAATATTACAATAATACTATAGTTGGATATTCATACAGCAAGTCATTATCACTTCCAGGTGAGCGTATCGGATATCTTGTGATTCCAGATGAAGCAGCAGATTCAGATGATATGAAGTCAGCCGCTTCTGTAGCAACAAGAATATTAGGATTTGTTAATGCACCATCATTACAGCAGAAGGTCATTGCCAGATGTCTTGATGCCAAGGTTAATATCGAAGCTTATGATAAGAACAGAAAAGCACTTACGAAGGACTTACAAAGCTTGGTTTTGAATGTATTAAGCCAGAAGGAGCGTTTTATCTCTTTGTCAAATCACCAACAGAAGATGAGAATATTTTCTGTGATACAGCTAAGAAGCACAATATACTTATTGTTCCTGGTTCATCATTTGGCTGTGCTGGTTTTGTAAGGATGGCTTACTGCGTATCATACGATACAATAATTAATTCACTCCCACATTTTGCAGAAGTTGCTAAAGAGATGGGTTTATAAAATCAATATGCGAAAAATGTACGCGGAAATGAGGATTATTAATGAAAGCTTGGGAGAGTAATATAAGAAAGGTTGAACCTTATGTTCCGGGCGAACAGCCTAAGGTTCAGGATGTTATTAAACTTAATACTAATGAGAATCCATATGGACCATCAGAAAATGTCAGAAAAGCAATGGAAGCAATAGATATAGACCGTTGCAGATTATATCCGGATCCTGATGTGACTAAGCTTGTTAAGAGCATTGCAGATTATTATGGAATGGATAATAATCAGGTATTTGTCGGTGTGGGCTCAGATGATGTGTTATCAATGTGTTTCCTTACATTTTTTAATGGAAAGAAGCCGGTATTATTCCCGGATATTACATATTCTTTTTATAGTGTATGGGCTGATCTGTACCGTATACCATATGAGAAGCAGAAGCTTGATGATAATATGAAGATTGTTCCAGAAGACTATTATAAAGAAAATGGCGGTGTAATCTTCCCTAATCCTAATGCTCCAACAGGTCTTTTAATGGATCTTTGACAGTGTAAGGGATATTATTGAACATAATAAAGATGTTGTAGTTATAGTTGATGAAGCATATATTGATTTTGGAGGAGTATCAGCTAAGGATTAGTGAATGAATATGATAATGTACTTGTTGTACAGACATTTTCTAAGTCACGTTCTATGGCGGGTATGAGAATTGGATATGCGTTTGGTTCAAAAGAACTTATAAAGGCACTTAATGATGTGAAATTCTCATTTAATTCATACACAATGAATATGACATCAATTGATATGGGTGTTGCTTCAATCAATGATAAGAAGTATTTTGAGGAATGTGTTGAAAGAATAACAGCTACAAGAGAAAGAACTAAGGAAGAACTTACAAAGCTTGGATTTACGTTCCCAGACTCTAAGGCTAACTTTATATTTGCTACACATAAGAGTGTTCCAGCTAAAGAAATATTTGAAAAGCTTAAGGATTTGAATATATTTGTAAGATATTTTGCACAGCCAGGAATTGATAATTATTTAAGAATTACAATAGGTACAGATGAGCAGATGGATAAGCTTATAAGTGCTTTATCTGAGATTGTTGGTTAGAGGAGACTTTATGGCAGTACCATTTGAGAATAGAAACTTCCATAAGGAAATGCTAAAGCTTGCAGGACAGCTTCAAAAGAAGGAAAAGTACCAAGATTATTATTACATAGCTGTTGTGCACCTTGCAGTTAGTAACTGTATTGAAGTCTATCGAAGTATTTTATGGTTACAGTATTTTATTATAATCCGAATATATCAAGTGATGAGAATATAAGAAAAGAGTTGCAGAGCAGATAAGATTTATAAAAGAATTTGATACCCCTAACAAAGTTGAATTCATCGAGGGTGATTACGAACCGGATGTATTCTTTAAGGAAGTTAAGGGTCTTGAGAAAGAGCCAGAAGGCGGTAAGCGTTGTTTTAAATGTTATGAATTAAGATTAAGAAAGACAGCAGAACTTGCCAAGCAGAGGCGTATGATTATTTTACAACAACTCTTACAATCAGCCCATTAAAGAACAGTGTAAAGCTTAATGAGACAGGCTTAAAGCTTCAGGAAGAATATGGTGTTAATTACCTGCTTTCGGATTTTAAGAAGCAGGAAGGTTATAAGAGGTCTATTGAGCTGTCAAAGGAATATGGATTATACAGACAGAATTACTGCGGCTGTGTATATTCAAGACAGCAGATATTAATGAGCAAATAAATATATGCACAGTCAGGTGGTGCCACAGTGGCAACACCTATAATTAGTGACGAAGGGTTATATATTTTGACACCGGTGTCATATTATAGTATGTTATCATTAACCAGACAGAGTATAATAAGGAGGAATAATTATGGCTAAGAAGAAATCAGGCATTGTTAAGGCAGCAGTAGGTATTGGTGCGGTAGTAGTTGCTGGTAAGTTGCATACGAGAAGTATAAGACAACTAAGAGCGTTATACAAAGGAAGAACAGGATAGTGCAGATCTTGAGGTCCGCAAATATAATGCAATATGTGAGAAGAAGGTTGTTGAAGTAGAAGACGAGGAATTTGTTGGCTGTGAGATAAAGTCAGTAGCTTCTAATACAACTCTTGACCTTGGTCTTGCTGTATTTGAAAAAGATGTATACATTAATTTTGAAAGTGTATGCAGTAATGTCACAATCATTCTTCCAGAGGGTGTTAATGTGGCGTGTGACATAGAAAAGAGAATAGCAGGTGTTCATAATCTTGTAGAAAATGTTGATGAAGAAGGAATTCATACAGTATATGTAATTGGAAAAGCAACATTAAGCAAGGTTGATATTATTCCTGTTAATTTTTATGTGGACGACGATGATGTAGAAGATATATTAGCAGAAGATGATTTTGATGAAGAAGAAGCATTTCCAGAGTCAGGAGATGTAGACGTAAAAGTTATTAACAAGAGCGAGAAAGAGGCTGTGTCAGAAGAAACAGTTAAGTCAGAAGACGGCTTTAAGCCTGCAGATAACGCTGATACTACTGAGGACAACACAGAAACTATTAATCTTGAAGAAGTTAAGTAGTCAGGATAAAGCGTATGAAGTTCAGGGATAAAATGATTGAATATTTTGATAATATTCCAGAAGGTACGGTTGTAGTTGCTAATGCAATGTATGAACAGGGATTTACCAGGATGAGCCACGATGCTTTTTCAGGTCTATAGAAAGACTGTGCGAGGATGGTTACATTTTAAGAGCTGGAAAAGGAATGTATATTAAGACATCTGATGGTGATAAGAACATAGAAGAATTACTGCTTAATTATTTCTTTGGAGATAATAACGACAGTGGAATGTTTATAGGCTACAGGCTGTATAACAAGTATATGATATCATCTTACAAGGGCGATAAGATAGAGCTGTATTCAACTGTGATAAGAACAAGAACCTGTGAGCTTGGCAATATAATAGTTAAAAGACCAGAGGTTGATCTGGATTTGAGAATTCCAAAGTGCTTGAGGCTTTGGAGATTTTGCAGAATTATCATAATATCGAGAATTTAGATAAGCTGAAGTTTGCAAGGTATGCCAAGCAGTTTGCAGGCAGCTATAATGATGAGGCGCTGTAAATGTGCTTTACATATGAAATATAAGAAAAGCACGATAGCTTTTATGAAGAAGATACTTGATATGTATAAGACACAGAATAGTTTACAGCAGTTTTTAAGCTACGCTTCAGATTATAAAATTCCGGCTGTCCAGAGGATAGCAAGATAAATGTATGAATAAAATACAAAAAACGCTTTACAACAGTAAAGCGTATGTATATAATAACGCTTGAACAATAATAAAAAAGCAGAGTAGGAATATGTGCGTTAAGTGCCATTTGGACAGGGAGTTGCCATTTGGACGAAAAGTTTTCTTGCGATACATAATCCGCATCCCGCTGCTACATACTACGGCGAATAACCTCCTATGTAGAGCGAAGATTACTGCAAAGGAGGTTTTTTTATGTCAATTTTATTAAGAAATTGCATTTTCTGCAAAAGAATTCAAGAGCATTAAGTCAATAGTTGCCGCGGCATTATTGATAGCTCTGCACACAGTATTAGCTGTGTTGTATCAATCAGGTAACACCAACACTTAGAATTCAGTATCCTTCTTGCCAACTGTGCAATAGGATATATGTTGGTCCAGTTATGGCTTGTGTGTGGTGGACTTGGAGATTGATTCAGTTGTTATTAAGCCTACAGGTGCATATTTTCCTGGCTGGACAATAAGTGCGGCATTAGCTGGATTTATATATGGTCTGTTCTTTTATGGCTGTAATATGAAGGTAGCTGAAAAGTATGATGAACAGGGTCAGAAGAAAGGTATATTAAGGATTATAGACTTTAAGTTCCTTTTAAGATGTGCAGCGGCACTTACAATTGATACATTACTTGTAAATGTATTACTTGGAACTTACTGGTGCAGTATAATGTATGGAAAGGGCTTCGCATTTTACTTATCAATACGTTTTGCTAAGAATATGATACAGCTTCCAATTAACATTATACTGACATATTATGTATTAGGATTTATTAAATACATTAATAATAAAATTTATGAATAAAAATATGTTGATAAAAGAATATTAATGGACAGTACATCAGCACGGAAAGGAAGAAAGTTATGTCAAAGATAATGATAGCATCAGATATTCACGGTTCTGCATATTATTGCAGATTAATGTTAGACAGATTCAAGGAGGAGAACGCAGAAAGATTAGTTCTTCTTGGAGATATACTCTATCACGGACCAAGAAATGATCTTCCTAAAGAATATGCTCCCAAAGAAGTTATCGCAATGCTTAATCCCCTGCGCAATAAGATAATATGTGTAAGAGGTAATTGTGATACAGAGGTAGATCAGATGGTGCTTGATTTTAATGTGTTATGTGAACAGGCATATGTTAATTTTAATGGCCGTTCAATAGTATTAGCACACGGACACAAGCTTGATGAAAAGAATATTCCGGCGTTAAATGATGGCGATATCCTTTTATGCGGACATACACACGTTCCAAAGTGTGAAAAGAGAGATGGATATATATATATGAACCCAGGTTCAGTATCTATCCCTAAGGAGAACTCAGCTCACAGCTATATGATACTTGATGATAAGTTCTACTGGAAAGACCTTGATGGTAATGTATATATGGAACAGAAATATTAAACTATAACAGCCTTTTAATAATTCTTTATATATTTTTAATTGCTTTTGCAAAAGTATATGATAGAGTATTATTTGATGATAATTATTGAGAAATGTGAAAGGCTGGATTGTTTATGAATGGTTTCAAGGATAAATTTGCAAGATTTATGTATGGAAGATATGGCATGGATCAATTGTCAAGAAATTTATCTTTAATATGTCTTGTGTTACTGGTTATAACAATGTTTAGCAGAAGCAATGTATTATATGCCATAGCACTTGCAGGAATAATATATACATATTTTAGGGTATTTTCGCGTAATATATCTAAAAGAAGCAAAGAGAATGAGAAATACCTGTCTTTCCATTATAAAGTAGTGGGAAAGATTAACAGAATTAAATATATAATTAAAGACAATAAGACACATAAGATATTTAAGTGTCCAAGTTGTTCACAGAAGATAAGGGTGCCTAGAGGAAAAGGCAGGATAAGTATTAAATGTCCAAAGTGCAGAATAGAATTTATTAAGAAGACCTGATTTAAAGTGTAAAGACTTGAATCAGGTCTTTACTTATATTATGGTGAATATAATTAATGGAATATAGTGAAAGAATTGCCAGCGGCATTATTGTAGAAGAAAAATGGCAATTATTTATCTATTGTAATGCCGGACGATTTGAATATGAACCAGAAGCTTGAAAATATATTGAATGTATCTTTAGATGCCACAGAAGACGAATTAAGAAAAGCTGACAGCCTTAGTACAGGTTATAACTGGCGTGATAATACATGGGAGATAATAGTTAAATATTCAGGAAGTCTTGAGAGTATACGAAACAGATATAACGTATATATCAAAGAGCTTCTTAATTATTATGCAATTATAGTGGCTGATAAAGCTACAATAGAACTTATATCGCAGGAAGATGTCATAGATTATGTGGAAAAGCCTAAGAGTCTTTATTATCAGATAGAACGCACTAAGACAGCCGCATGTGTAGGAAGCGTGAGGGCGGATGGGAACATTTTATCAGGAAAAGGTGTTATTGTCGGAGTGATTGATACAGGGATAGATATATTGATAATGCTTCAGGAATTCTGATGGGACTACAAGAATACTTAACATATATGACCAGACGACAGGTGAGAAATACGATAAACAGTCGATTGATGAGTATATAAGGCTTAATGAGGATTTATCAGGCGGTACATTTTCTTATGATAATGCTCCAGGGGTTGATAACATAATGCATGGAACGGATGTTTCGTATATAGCGGCAGGCAGTTTGGGCGTTGCTTACGAGGCTGATATTATAGCAGTTAAAATGGGATATTCTATTAATAACCAGTTTCCAAGGACAACAAGCCTTATGGATGCAATTGATTATATTATAAGAAAAGCAATTGAATACAGAAAGCCTGTGGCAGTTAATATAAGTTATGGCTGTAATTATGGTGCACATAATGGTAATACGTTATTAGAGAGCTTTATTGATGATATATCCAAAAGCTACAGGTGTGTTATATGTGTAGGGAGTGGCAATGAAGCAGATAAAGCGATACATTTTGGGGGGATTATTAATACCGGACAGGTACAGACAGCGTATCTTAGTGTTGGTGAATATCAGAGTGCCATAGATATCCAGATATGGAAGAATTACTGGGATACAATTGATGTAATGTTAATCAATCCGCGTGGCGAACAGATTGGAATAATAACTGAGGGGAGAATTAACAGGTATGAAACATACAATACTGAGATTATAACATTGCTTGGTGAACCATCTCCATATAATATATATCAGGAAATATATATTAATCTTATTCCAAAGACTGATTATATATTATCAGGTATATGGCAGATAGTGTTGATGGCAGGAAGTATAAGGGCAGGTGAATATAATATATGGCTTCCGTCAAGTCAGGCACTTTGGTTATGCAACAGCATTTAATAATCCTACAGCTGATGGGACGATTACAATACCTGCAACGGCAAGAAACTGTATAGCAGTTGGGGCGTATAATGCATACACGAATTCTTATGCAGCATTTTCGGGACGGGGATTTGATAATAGCATAAGAAATGTTAATGCAGGAGTTAAGCCGGATATCACAGCACCAGGTGTCGATATAAGTATTGCAAGGCAGAGGGGGAATGATATTACATATAGAAATGTTACAGGCACATCTTATGCAGTTCCGGTTGTTACAGGTGCGGCGGCACTTCTTATGCAGTGGGGAATAGTTATGGGCAATGACAGGTTTATGTATGGCGAGAAATTAAAGGCAGCTCTTATTGATGGTTCTAAGCCAGTAGGACTTGTTGGGATTACACGAAACGATAATCAGCCAGACCCGCGTACAGGCTGGGGAGCGGTGTGTCTTAAGAATACGCTTAATAAAATTTTATAAATCATCTTGAAATTCATACAAACATTGTGGTATAGTATGTTTATATGAATGAGAAATATAATAAGTCCATTGTACTTAAGACTGTTATATTTAAGAATGGAGGATTTAGATGAAGATATCAACAAAAGGCAGATATGCATTAAGGGTTATGATAGATTTAGCAGAACACGATAATGGCGAATATATAACACTTATGGATATAGCTGAAAGACAAGGAATTTCAGAGAAATATTTAGAATCAATTGTTTCTTTATTAAGCAAGAATGATTTTCTTATATCATTAAGAGGAAAGGGTGGTGGATATAAGCTTTCAAGGCGTCCAGAGGAATACACAGTATTAAGCGTATTACAGTGTACAGAAGGTTCTTTAGCACCTGTTGCCTGTCTTGAGAGCAAGCCTAATAAGTGTCCTAAGCTTGAAGAGTGCAAGACAATTACTATGTGGGAGAATTTTGAGAAGACAATCAATGATTACTTTAACAAGATAACAATAGCAGACCTTATTAATTCTGGTAATGGAATTGATAACTATGTTATTTAATATATATGCAGAATGTCACTTGAGTGCCAGTCTGGCATATTTTATGTAATAGCAGGCTTTATCTGTTATAGATAATAAATGTCTTGACGTATTTATTATCTTTCGGACAGGGCTTATCTATGGGGAAAAAAAGCCACCAGCACCGCCGCAGGCACAGCATATGCCAATACATTTTGCAGCAGAAGCAATATCAAAGCCAGAACCCTGATTAATGGCAACAGAGATAACACATAAAATGCAGAAGTATATAATACCATAGAGTATTCCCCATATAAGACGGTTGCATTTTCTTATGTGTCCTAATATAAGTCCACCGGCAAATGTGCTGATACCATAGGCGGCAGTAATACATATGCTTATTATGTTATTGCTAAGTGACATTTTATACATACATATAGATATAATTATCAGTAAAGCAATTGTTATAATGTAACCCGCTATTAAGGTCTTTAGTATTCCAATTAATTTGTTCATACAGCATTTCCAATCTATATATATTCTTTACAAGCTTATGTCCATATATTTGATAATATTCATTCAACTTGACATCTGTATTATTAATACTGTAATATATTAAAATATAACACACAAATTAAAGTGTTGTATATAAATATTATTTTATAAAAAGAATGGAGGAATAATTCCTTGGATACGGACAGTTATATTCAACTTATAACTATTATTATTTTATTATTTCTTTCGGCATTTTTCTCGTCAGCTGAGACATCATTTATGACTGTAAGCAAGATGAAAATTCGTTCGCTTATGGATGAGGGCAACAAACGTGCAGCTTTAGTTGCTAAGATTATAGATGATTCTGGAAAGCTGCTAAGTGCCGTACTTATAGGTAATAACATTGTTAATATTTCCTGCTCAGCACTTGTTACTACATTTACAATAAAGGTATGGGGAAGCTATGCTACAGGAATAGCAACTGGTGTTCTTACACTTTTCGTTCTTTTATTCGGAGAAATAACCCCAAAGAATCTTGCTACATATTATTCTGTTAAGCTTACATTATTATATGCACCAATTATATATGGTCTTATGGTTATATTGACACCAGTGATATTTATAGTTGATCATCTTGCTGGCGGAGTATTAAGAATATTTGGTATTAAATCTAATGATAAGAATTCAACTATTACTGAGGAAGAGCTTCGTACAATAGTAAAGGTAAGCCATGAAGAAGGAATTATCGAGAAAGATGAAAGACAGATTATTGATAATCTGTTTGACTTTGGAGATACAAGCGTTAAAGACGTTATGATTCCAAGAATTGATATGACAGTTGCAGATGTTAATTCATCTTATGAAGATATAATTACATTATTTAAAAGTACAATGTATACAAGAATACCGATATACGAGAATGATTCAGATAATGTAATCGGCATACTTAATATTAAAGATTTGATAGTCGGTGATAAAAAAGACGAAACCTTTAATATAAGAGATATAATGAGAAAACCATTTTTTACATACGAACATAAGAATACATCTGAGCTGTTTAAAGAAATGCAGCTTAACAGATACAGTATTGCAATTGTTCTTGATGAATACGGACAGATAGCTGGTATGATAACAACTGAGGATTTGCTTGAGGAAATTGTTGGTGAAATCAGAGATGAGTATGATACAGATGAGAAAGACGATATGACTAAGATAAGGGATAATACATATCGAATTAATGCATCGTGCAAGCTTGATGACATTAATAGTGAGCTTGGAACTAAGTTGTACTCACAGGATAATGACTCGCTTGGTGGATTTATATCAGAAAAGCTTGACAGAATACCTAAAGCCGGGGATAAGCTGACAATTGATAATGTATGGCTGTTTGTTGAACGTTCTTCGGTAAACAGGGCAGAGTCAGTTATATTAAAGATACAGCCGGATAATAAAGACACTAATGACAGATAATATAATGAACACCAAAGTGTTAATCTTAAAAGCTCTTTGTGGAACTTTATATGCACTGAAAGGCTGCACAAGAATTGCTGGATATTATAACAAAGTCAGAAAATATCATATCAGAGGCTTAGTACACTGATATGAATATAATTAATATACTTATAGAAGAATGTGATTAAGTACACTGATATGAATATAATTAATATACTTATAGAAGAATGTGATTAAGTAAATGCTTAGTCACATTTTTTGTTGTATATTTTTATTTCATATTTTGTTGTGTATTCAAGCATTATATAAAAACGATGCAACATTTTATTTCAAAATGTTGCATCCATTATTAATATCTTATTCTTATTTACATATTCTATATCTCTATTTTCATATTACTTACCCTTTTTTACTAAAAAATTACTTTTTAGAAACTTCAAAGATTAACCTTTAAAAATACAGAATCTTTATCGTCCTGCTTAATTCCTAAGTATCTTTTAGTTATCTCATAAGATGAATGGTTATAGATATCCATAAGAATTGCAGGAGGTGTTCCACATTTCCAAGCATAATACCCGAAGGTTTTACGCATTGAATGGCAGCTTATTCCGTTTTCAAGATTAAGAATATCAGCCGCGTGTTTGATAATACGGAATGCCTGCGAACGGCTTAATGCAGTATTATTGTATCTCCCTGGGAATATATACCCCTCCCCTGTTACGTCATCAAGGCTCTCCATATACCTAGATAACCCTTTTCTTGTGCTTTTGTTAATTGCTATCCGTGTCTCCTTACCAGTCTTTTTCTCGGTTGTTACGAGATGCTTCCTAAAATGTTTTTCCTTGATGTCATAGACATCTTTCCATCGTAATTCGAGCAAATCACTAATTCTTAATGCTGAATTTACCCCTAAACATATAAGGGCATAGTTTCTTAAGTTGGCTCATTATCCAGATAAAATCTGCGAAATGCTTCCAGCTCATCAATATTTCTTATCGGTTGTGCTGTGCTCATATTTATACCTCCATTCACCATATAGCATACAACATTTGATGCAACATTTTGAAATAATTTGTTGCATAGACAAGGAGGTTAATGTGCTTAAGCTCACAATCAAACCCGGCGAGTACATCAACATTGGTGATGACGTAAGGGTTATCTATTCGGGAGGCTCAGAAGGGAACATTCATCTTTTAATAGATGCCCCAAGGGAACTCAACATTGTAAGAAGCAAGGTTCTTGCAAGAAATACTGCCAATTCGGACAAGAAAGAGTCCCGCTATATATCTCCATATTATGCGGAACGCGGACTTTCTCCGGAAACACTTTCTAAAATCCGCAGGCTTATAAGGGAAGATAAGAAGATGAATAAGCAGGTTGTAGATAGGAAAGAGGACATCAGTCAGGATAATATACAGGGTTAGCATGGTAACGCTGTTTATTATATATGCGTATTAACTGTTAAGGCTGATGCCAGCAGTTCTAATACATTCCCGGTAAGGGAGTTGGGAACGGATTCCCAAACAAATATTATATTTTACACGGAGGTACACACTATGGTAGTACAACACAATATGTCAGCTATGAATGCTAACAGAATGTTAAGCGGAGTTTCATCTGCACAGTCAAAGTCAACAGAGAAGTTATCATCAGGTTACAGAATTAACCGTGCAGCAGATGATGCAGCAGGACTTTCTATTTCAGAGAAGATGAGAGGACAGATCAGAGGTCTTAATCAGGCTTCAACTAATGCTCAGGATGGTATCTCACTTATCCAGACAGCTGAAGGTGCTTTAAATGAATCACATTCAATTCTTCAGAGAATGAGAGAGCTTTCAGTGCAGGCAGCTAACGGAACAGAGACAGATGACGATAGAGAAGCAGTTCAGAACGAAATTGAACAGCTTCAGAGCGAGTTAACAAGAATTTCTGATACAACAGAATTCAACACTATGAAGTTACTTGATGGTTCTCAGTCAGGAAGCAAAGTGGAGGCTTCTGTAAGCAAGAGCTCTGCTAATCTTCTTACAACTGAAAAAGCAACAACAGGTGAATCAACGGCTGCTGCGATTACACAGGCCGGTGACGGAAAAGAGTCTTCTTATTCAGTAACCGTTATGGATAAAAATGGTAATGCATCTACAACAACTGTTAAGTTTACAGGTGGAGCAGATGAAAATGCAGATGGAGCCTCTATAGTAAAAGCATTAAAGGAAACTGATTTAGCTGATACATTTGATATATCATATGATACAACAAATAAGCAGATTAAATTTACATCTAAAGAGGAAGGTGTATCATCTAATGTTGTATTAACACAGCAGGGTACTGCCGCAGCAAAAGCAGCGACAGTAATTGCAGGTACAGATGCTTACTCTAAGTTGAGTAAAGATTATAAGGCATATGATGGAACAGGTAATATTGAAGATGCAATCTTTACTGTTAATGGACAGAAATTCGCATATGTAACAGATGCAACTAAATTAGGTGATGATTATAAGGATGTTAATTATATTGAAACAGCTGCTGCTACAATAAAACCTGCAGAAGCAGATTCTATGGCTAAGTTAATCAACTCAAAGACTGGTATTAGTGCTGAAGCAGATGCGAATGGAAATATTAGCTTAAAGGCTGGTACATCTAATACAGGTAACGGTATTACACTTCAGATTGGTGCTAACGAAGGTCAGACAATGAGCTTTACACTTGATGATATGAGTGCTGATGCACTTGGTGTTGGTGGAAAGGCAGTAGACTTAAGCTCTCAGGAGAGTGCTAAGACAGCTACAACAACTATTGATGCAGCTATCAAGAAGGTATCTGCTGCAAGAGGTAAGATGGGTGCTGTTCAGAACAGACTTGAGCATACAATCAACAACCTTGATACAGCTTCTGAGAACCTTCAGACAGCTGAGTCACGTATTCGTGATACAGATATGGCAGAGAGATGGTTAACTACAGCAAGAATAACATCTTAGCTCAGGCTGGACAGTCTATGCTTGCACAGGCTAATCAGTCTAACCAGGGTGTTCTTACACTTCTTCAGTAATCAGTTAGAATATTACTACTAAGTTAATCAAGCTAATATAAATAAATAATCAAAACTGCAAAGTTAGATTATTAAAATTTACAAAAAACGCCCCGCAATATGTTCCATGCACATATTGTGGGGTTGTTTTTCATTAATAATTCTTTATAGCATTAATAGCTTCATCTCTGGATAGCTGGTAATCTTGAATAAGTTTATTTATCGTATCTTCGTCGGATAAGTTCATATCTTTGCATAATTTAATAAACACTTTTATTCCGTTAGAACGCTCCTTTTCTTCTCCTTTAATTATGCCTAGTTTTTCACCCTCAGCGATACCTAACTGGCGTCCTTCCTCCTTAACTATTTCAAGATGTCCTTCCTCGTCATATTCATAAATACTCACAGTAATCACTTCCTCCCTGTGATTTTTTAGAAATTCCGACAATACATTTTCAGCTATACACTCATCAACCGCTTCTATAACAGCAGTACGGATATCAATCTTCTCAATATCAGTCTTAACTCGAACTTTATTAACAAATGTCATATAGTCCTTAAGTGTTTCACATTTAGAAAGAAATTCAGAGCTGTATGTCCGTGAATTGATGGTATTACCTGCATTGATATTCTTATTGGATTTATCAAAATCATATGATTGATTAATACCATTAATAATATCATTCTTCTCGTTATCCAATGATTTTTTATTAATAATAGCTCCAGTATTAATGTTAATAACTCTTACAATAAGTTCCAACTCCGGACAATCCATTTTCTTCTCATACATATCCGATAATCGAAGAGTACTTTCCACTTCAAGCGGCTGTTTACCATTATAAAAAGTAACAAAATGTGGTACTGGAATTTTAAGCATTGTACTTCTGTGCAAATCACTATTGTTATACATCTGCCTATATACATCAGATAAATAGTGCAGAAATCGCAACGGCATATTCGGATTGCGGCTGGATTGCTGTTCAAACATATACAAATCCTGCCCAAACACAAATGAAGCATCATTCTTATATTTCATATACACACCACCCTTAAGAGTAGTAACAGTTAAATCATCTACATTAGTATAATTAGTGTCATTCAACCCATTATAAAGGTCCAGAAGATTATTCTTATCCCTGTACAAAAGACAGAATACATTATCCTTATATTGTCTTATTGTTGTTGGCTGATGTCCAGAAATAGCTGCATTTACGACATTTTTATTATTGAATTCAGAAAATGTCGTCTGTTTAGTATTGTCATTATCTATTGTTCTCATATATTCTCCAATCATATGTATAATATTTGACTGCATAATTAACAAATAAACAATTAAACATATGACTATGTCATATAAAAATTTCATATAAAATTATAATCATACACATTGTGCAAAAAATATAATTAATTATCCTATTAATATACATTCAATTTATACATTACTAAATTGAAGAACTATATGTATATATTATCATCAGGGAATTGTTATGACAAGTGTGCTAAACCGTTAGATATTGTTAATTATGCTATAAGATAAAAGCTATAGCAGAAGAGTATTATAACAAAATATTATGAACCCCAATTCATAAGTTAAATTGCAATTAAATTATTATTGTTATAATAAATTATTACGCG
>ENA-OQAS01000490-OQAS01000490.1-human-gut-metagenome-genome-assembly--contig:-NODE-490-length-20480-cov-14.809266_pt1 | contig 20480 bp, 18 predicted proteins | sample MGYA00242733_ERZ504523 | MGnify/ENA primary metagenome ERZ504523 (study PRJEB26092, sample SAMD00036239) | human gut metagenome | host: Homo sapiens | study: EMG produced TPA metagenomics assembly of...
AGTAGAGCCATGACTTCCGCAACCAATATTCCCGTGCATGTTAAGAAAAACCGCACTGCAGGCGATTGGGCGATTCTCATTCTGCTCATCGTCGGCGGTCTGGTCATGTTGTTCCCGTTTATCGTGCTGTTGCTCAACGCATTCAAAACGACGGCTGACTACAACTCATCGGGGCCGCTGTCATGGCCGAAGGAGTTCAGCACCGTCGGTCTGATGAAGTTCTGGAACCGTGTCAACTATCCCGAAAAGCTGTGGAACAGCATTTGGACTTCAGGCCTCGTGGCCATCCTCGCCGTGGTGCTGTCCATGTTCAACGCATTTGCGCTCGGTATCGGACGAGTCAAGGGCCGTCGTTGGATAGTCCTGCTTATCATGCTCGCCAACATGCTGCCGCAGGAAGCCATGCTGTACCCGCTGTACATCATGTTCAAGAAGATCGGCCTGTACAATTCGCCATGGGCAATCGTCATCATCTTCACCGTCATCCAGAGTGCTTTCGGTACCTATCTCTTGTCATCGGTATACGGCACATTCCCGAAATCCATACTGGAAGCGGCGACTATCGACGGCGCAAGTCGTTGGACCATCTTCCGTAAGATAGTGTTCCCGATTTCCAAGCCGACGCTGAGCGTCATGCTCGTGTTCTTCTTCATCTGGACATGGAACGAGTATATGATCCCGATGGCCTTCCTTATTGATAATTCGACGCAGACCATCCCGATTGCGGTCAGCTCGTTGACCGGTGACCGTCTCATGGATGTGACGACCACTGCTGCCGCATCGTTGATCAGTATCGTGCCAACGCTTATCTTCTATTTGATCTTCCAGCGCACGCTGTCCCGTGGTATTACCGCTGGTGCTGTCAAGTAGTTGAATAGCATGTAAATGCTCCGGTGATTCCTGTTCTCTTCTTTCCCCGGAGCTTATATATAGAAAGTTCTATTTTCACTAATGTAGTGAGCCAATATCCTTAAGGAGCAACAATGAAGTTCACCAATGGTTACTGGATGATTCGTGATGGCGTTAGCGCACTGTACGCACGTGAGGCGTATGAGTTGGGAATCGGTGAAGACGGGGAAAGCCTGAATATCCTGGCACCGACAACGGTGATTCGAGGACGTTACGATACGTTGAATCTACCTACGTTCGACATTGATGTGACCTCGCCTGCGGAAGGTGTGATTCGCGTCAGGGCTGGGCACTGGCAGGGGGCTACTGACTATCCGGGATTTCCTCTGAACGCTGACGAGCCAGGTGGTCGCGGATATGTGCACGCAACCGCGGAAGGCAACGGCGATGGCGAAGTGGGCGAGAATGGTGCCACCGTGTCCCTGACCACTGGCGGTTTGACTGCGAAAGTGGTCAAGGGCGCTCCATGGAATCTGACGTTCCTCGGAGAAGATGGCAAAGTGCTTACCGAATCGACGGGAAAGTCGCTTGGCTGTTTCAATCTGAACAAGCTTTCCAATGTGACGGCACAGCCGGTAGGTGAGTTTGGCGTGACCATGGACGGCTCTGCCTATGACGAATCGGATGTGTTCACCGGAGTCCAATTGCATCTCAGCGTTGGCGAGAATGTGTACGGCTTCGGCGAACGATTCGGCGCGTATGTAAAGAACGGCCAGACCATCGATATCTGGAATGAGGACGGCGGTACCGCTTCCGAGCAGGGCTATAAGGACATTCCGTTCTACATGACATCCAACGGATACGGTGTGCTGGTGAACAACCGTGGGCACGTCTCCTTCGAAGTGGGATCGGAAAACACTGAGGCCGTGCAATTCTCGGTGCCGGGGGAGACCATCGATTTCTGTGTGATCTACGGTCCGACGCCGAAGCAGATTCTTGACCGCTATACCAAGCTGGTCGGCCGCCCGGCCAACGTGCCCGCCTGGAGCTATGGACTGTGGCTCACCACTTCGTTCACTACCAAGTATGACGAGAAGACCATCAACTCCTTCATCGATGGCATGGCCGAACGCGATATTCCTTTGAGCGCATTCCACTACGACTGCTACTGGATGCGTGAATTCCATTGGACCGATTTCGAATGGGACAAGCGTTTCTTCGGAGATATCGAATCCACACTCAAGCGTTTGCACGAGGATAAGGGTCTGCATATCTGCGCATGGATTAATCCGTACATCGGCCAGCGTGGTTCCATGTTCAAGGAAGGCAAGGAGAAAGGCTACCTTGTCAAGAAGGCCAATGGCGAAATCTGGCAGACCGATTTTTGGCAGGCGGGCATGGGGCTGGTGGATTTCACCAACCTGAAGCACGTGAATGGTTCAAGAACAAGGTCAAGAAGCTGCTGAACCAAGGTGTAGACGCGATCAAGACCGATTTCGGCGAGCGCATTCCACGAGATGTGTCTGGTATGACGGTTCTCCTAAGCTCTCCATGCACAATTGGTACACGCAGTTGTACAACCAGGCCGTCTTTGAAGCCATCGAAGAGACCTACGGCAAGGGCAAGGCTTGTCTGTACGCCCGTTCCGCAACCGTCGGCGGACAGCAGCAGCCAGTGCACTGGGGCGGTGATTGCGAGTCGACCTTCAACGGCATGGCCCAGACGCTACGTGCGGGATTGTCGATTACCAGCTCCGGTTTCGGCTTCTGGAGCCATGACATTGGTGGTTTCGAAGGTGCCTATCCGGATCCTGCGGTCTACAAGCGTTGGGTGGCTTTCGGACTGCTTGGTTCCCACTCGCGTATGCATGGTTCCACCGTGTATCGCGTGCCATGGCTGTTCGATGAGGAAGACGAGAAGAATGGTGTGGTCAACGCACCGGGGCAAACCGCCGTCGATGTGGCCCGCACTTTCACCAAGCTCAAGCTTTCCTTGATGCCGTATCTGTATCAGGTGGGTCTGCAGCCGCATCTGCACGGAACCCCAGTGATGCGCTCGATGTTCGTCGAATTCCCGGATGACCCGACGTGCCGCACGCTTGACCGTCAGTATATGTTCGGTCCGGATCTGCTCGTGGCACCGGTGTTCACATATTCTGGAGATGTGGAATACTATCTGCCGGCCGCACGTGGACCAACTGGTTCACCGGTGAAAGGTGGTCTCTGAACATGGTGTATGGCGCAATGAACGCCATGGGTTCGACACCATCCCGTTGTGGGTGCGTGATGGCAGTGTGCTGGTCACCAAGCCTGGTGCCGAGACTCCTGAATATGAGTATGGTAAGGACGCATTGGTTTCCGTGTTCCTGAACGATGGTGATGACGCCAAGGCCGTGGTGACCGAGATGGACGGTTCTACCGTTGTGTTCTCCGCCAGAAAGACCGATGCCGGTGTGGAGGTTTCCAGTTCCGATGGTCGCGGGTTCACCGCTCGTTTGGGATTTGGCGAAGCTGTGACCGCTCCGGAAGGCAAGGTGCTGCTATAGCGGTAGATTCCCGTTCTTTCGAGTGGGGGTGAAAGGCTGCGTCAAACGCTGGTTTATGCGTTTGACGCAGCCTTTTCATTGCTCTAAATTTAGATTTTTTGTTGTGGAGAATGTGGCGGTTCTTTGATTGGTTGGTTGCGAAAGACGGAGAAATGGCGGGAGCTGATGGTTTGGGGAGCTGTGGGCGATACTGGAAATATGGAGAACTTGAGCGAACAGACTGATGCCGAGAAGCTGGTAACGCCGTGAAACAAACCGTGAAAACAAATATTGGTCAGATTGCCGAAATCGGCGAGAACGCGGAAAATGCCGAGGAAACCGCGCAAGCCACGGAACGTGCCGAATTCGGGCTCGACGGACTGGTCGCCGACGTCAACATTCCGCGCGGAACGGTCGTGCTCGCGGCCACGCCAATCGGCAACACCGGAGACGCGTCCGCCCGCCTGATCGCCCTCATGGAAGGCGCCGACATCGTGGCAGCCGAGGATACGCGCCGCCTATACGCGCTCGCGAACCGCCTCGCATCCGCGTGCCCGGCCGCGTCATCGCCTACCACGACCACAACGAACGCGACAAGGCCGACGGCCTGCTCGACCAGGTCGAACAAGGCGCCACCGTGCTCGTCGTATCCGACGCGGGCATGCCCACCATCAACGATCCGGGACTGGCGATCGTCCGCCGCGCCATCGAACGCGGCCTGCCCGTCACCTGCGCTCCCGGCCCGTCCGCCGTACTCGACGCGCTGTGCCTGTCCGGCCTGCCGACCGACCGCTTCTGCTACGAAGGCTTCCTGCCGCGCAAGCACAGCGAACGTGTGCAGCATCTGCGCGCGCTCAAATCGGAACGTCGCACCATCGTCTTCTACGAAACCCTGCATCGCATCGACGAGTCCATGGCGGACCTGCTTGACGTGTTCGGGCCGAATCGCAAAATGGCGTTGTGCCGCGAGCTGACCAAGGATTACGAGCAGATCCGCCGCGGAACCATCGCCGAAATCCGCCAAAGCGTCGTCGACGATCCGCCGCGTGGCGAAATGGTGCTCGTCATCGCCGGTGCTTCCGAGGAGGAGGCCGACGCGGCCGCGCCCGCAACGCTGTCCATTGAGGATTTGGCGGTGCTGTCCGTTGATCGCGCGCAGGAAGACAACCTGCGTATCAAGGACGCGATTTCACAGGTTGTCGCCGAACATCCGCTGTCTGACGGCTCGCTCGCCAATCGCAAGCAGGTCTACAATGCCGTGCTTGCGATGAAGCTGATCGCTTCCGGAACCGTTCATTTCCAACGATTTCAGCAATATCCGCAGCGCTTCGGGAACACCCGGCCCGCCGACCTGCGCAAGATATTCCAGCATCGCCGGCGTCGCCGAAGGATTGGCGACCAGCCACTTGCGCAATCGCGGCGCATATTCCGCGATATGCCACAGCACATCTTGCGCGGTGTCGGCGCTGCACGCCACCAACGGCGTCAATTCGATCGGCGGCGCAGGCGGTTCTACCAATGCCCGCTGCCGCGCGTGCGGCTGATATTTCGGCGGTGCGCGACGTCGTTCGTGGCGTTTGCCATGGTGTCCATGCTGTTCATGTCGTTGCCCATGACGTTTGCTACGTTTCGCGCGCTCTTCATATCTCTTGCTTGCCGTGCGCCGCGACTGTGCAGACGCTTGCCGTGTCTGTCCCGTCTGTCTCGTCTGCCGTGGTTTTTCCGACGGCCGTTGCGATTCGCGCATATCCGTCACTGCTTTCCGTCAATCGTCCGGAAAACTGGCGTGCCCGTGGCGCGTTGCGAATATGGGTGGCCTCCTGCATGACCTGCAGGCAATCGTCGGGGCGGAACCGGAATTCCTGCATGAGCATGCATACGATTTCCGTGACCGGCGACTGCGTTTCCGGCGTGCAGTTCATGGCAAGGTCGCATGCGGTGCGTGTGGGCGTGGTGACGGTGATCGGGCCGACGTCGGTGACATGTTCGTCGGGCGCCTGTCGGTTGAAAACGCTGACTTTGCGACCGTACCTCGCCGTTCGGTAATGCGCTTTTGCAATGATGTCGATCGTGTTGGGAAACATGCCACCCAACCACACCCACGCAGCGGTGCCGGCGCACGCCACGGAACGACTCGGCATCAGCGTTGAGATGATGCTGGCGCGGCCGTACAGCGTGCGCGAATCGTGATACGAGTAGGCGTTGTCGTTGTCAAGTTTGCATACCACGCCTAGGGAATGCAAACGATTCAAACAAATGGGGCCGGGCAGGTCGCGTCGCCAAAAGGGGAGGGGAGGTATCCATGCGGGGTACCGTAGCTGATACGGAAAGCGGCGTGCCACCGGCTTCGCGAAAAAAGTGGATAAGTGGACGATGATTGTTGCGTGATACAACAATGTGGATAACCTTGTGGACTACCGTAGCCTGACGCAGGCCGGTCTGCGAGAACGTCATCGACCCCATCCGCCCGTCTTCCGCCAATCGGAATGCGCCGAAAACACGGGATATGGCGCTTTGTATAATCGGGCACCATGAGTCATATTTTGGTGAATGTTGCATGGCCGTATGCCAACGGCCCCCGTCATATCGGCCACGTCGCCGGCTTCGGCGTGCCGTCCGACGTGTACGCGCGCTACGAGCGCATGAAGGGCAATGACGTGCTGATGGTGTCCGGCACCGACGAGCACGGCACCCCAATCCTGGTGGAAGCCGACAAGGAAGGCGTGAGCGCGCAGGAGCTCGCCAACCGCTACAACCGCGTGATCGCCAAGGACCTATGCGATCTCGGCCTGAGCTACGATCTGTTCACCCGCACCACCACTGGCAATCACGAAAAGGTCGTGCAGGAACTGTTCAAACAGTGCCTCGAAAACGGCTACATCTACAAGGGCACCCAGAAAGTCGCCATCTCCCCGTCCACCGGACGCACCCTGCCGGACCGCTACATCGAAGGCACCTGCCCGATCTGCGGCGCCGACGGAGCCCGTGGCGACCAGTGCGACGCCTGCGGCAACGAACTCGACCCGGACGAGCTGCTCAACCCCGTATCCAAGATCAACGGCGAAACCCCGCGCTTCGAGGAAACCGAACACTTCTTCCTCGACCTGCCGGCGCTCGCCGAAGCCAATCTCGCGTGGCTCAAGACCCGCGAAGGCTGGCGCACCAACGTCATCAACTTCTCCATCGGCCTGTTCAAGGAAGTCAAGCCGCGCGCCATCACGCGTGACATCGACTGGGGCATTCCGGTGCCGGTCAAGGGCTGGATCGACAACCCGAACAAGAAGCTGTACGTGTGGTTCGACGCTGTGATCGGCTACTTGTCCGCATCCATCGAATGGGCCCGCCGCAAGGGCGACCCGGAGGCATGGCGCGCATGGTGGAACGATCCGACCACCCCGGGCTACTACTTCATGGGCAAGGACAACATCACGTTCCACTCCCAGATCTGGCCGTCCGAAATGCTGGCCTACAACGGCCAGGGCTCCAAGGGCGGCGAAACCGGCAAGCTCGGTCCGCTGAACATGCCGGAGCAGGTCGTGGCCTCCGAGTTCATGACCATGGAAGGCAAGAAGTTCTCGTCCTCCCGCGGCATCGTCATCTACGTGAAGGACATCCTCGCCCGTTACCCCGTGGACGCCGTGCGTTACTACATCTCCGTGGCCGGACCGGAAAGCTCCGATTCCGACTTCACTTGGGCCGAGTTCGTGCGCCACAACAATGAGGAGCTCGCCGCATCCTGGGGCAACCTGGTGAACCGCGTGGCCAACCTCATCAACAAGAACTTCGGCGAGATTCCGGCGTTCGACGAGGCTTCCGCCACTGACGAGGACCGTGCGCTGCTGGCCGAAACCAAGGCCGCGTTCGAAACCGTCGGCGGACTCATCGAGAATCACCGCCAGAAGAACGCGCTGTCCGAAGCGATGCGCGTGGTCGGCGACATCAACAAGTACATCTCCGCCACCGAACCGTGGAAGATCAAAGACAATCCGGCCCGCCTCGGCACCGTGCTGCACACCGCCGCCCAGGCCGTGTCCGACGCCAACCACCTGCTGGCCCCCTTCCTGCCGCACTCCGCACAGAAGGTGTGGGAGGCCCTCGGCGGAACTGGCGTCTTCTCGCCGCTGCCTCATCTGGAAGAGGTTGAGGATCTCGACAAGCCGGGCTTCACGTACCCGATCATCACGGGCGACTACAAGCTGGGCGAAACCGTGCATCCGTGGGCTTCCGAGCCGATCGTGGCCGGCACCTCGGTGCCGAAGCCGCACCCGATCTTCGCGAAGATCCCGGCGGAGGCCGTCGAAGAGGAGCTCGCCCGCTTCGATACCGAGCTGAAGGCCCGCCGCGAAGCCGAGGCCGCCCGTCTCGCCGCCGAAAAGGCCAAGCTCGAAGCTGATTTCAACACGCAACCCCCTACATGTGTCACGATTTGAAAATTACAGCACTTTTTCAAATCGTGACATATCGCGTGGCTTTTGAATCGCCATTCTTCTGCTTTCCTATGCCTTCCGGCACATTCGCGCACTTTCCTGCAAAAATCGCTTGCCATTCATCTGCCATTTAACGCGACCGCCATTTACAATGAGAGCGGAGATATGCAAGGCTGCAGGAAGGGGCGCTTTATGCTGGATATCAAACGCGTACTGAAGGCCGCGCCTACGAAAATGCGTTCCCGTGAGCCGCTGCAGCAGTTGTGGACACCGTGGGGTGAACGAATCGACCATGAATGGCTGTCCGCGCGCGCCGGCAACAAGGCGTTCAATCCCGCCGAGGAAGGCGAACGCACGCTGGACGAGGGTCGTACCCCCATACTCGGCGAGCACCCGCGCCCGACCATGGTACGCGACAACTGCACCATGCTCAATGGCTGGTGGGATTACGCGATCGCGTCCATTCCGGAAGACGAAACCGCGCCGAAATGGCGCAAAACGGCGGCGATGCTGACCCGCGACGAAGCGGTCCGCGCAGTCAAGGAAACCGCCATTCCGCAAACGTTCGACGGCAAGATCCTCGTACCGTTCTCGCCGGAATCCGCGCTGTCCGGCGTGCACCAGACCATTTACCCCGACAACCTGCTGTGGTACCGCACCGTCGTGCATCCCGTCACGCTCGGCGGAGAGGAAACGGTCCGGCAGATCGGCGATGCGAATCGCCTCATCCTGCATTTCGAAGCGGTCGATTATGTCTGCGCCTGCTATGTCAACGGCCAGCTCGCGGGCACGCACGTCGGCGGCTACCTGCCGTTCGACGTCGATATTTCGGCATTTATCGACCTGATGACGCGTTTGAAATCGCGCTGTGCGTCTACGATCCGAACGATTCGGGCACGCAGTTGCGCGGCAAGCAGAAAATCGAGCGCGAAGGCATCTGGTACACCGCGCAAAGCGGCATTTGGCAAAGCGTCTGGCTGGAAATCGTGCCGGAAGCCTACCTGCGCACGCTGACACTCAAGGGGGCATCCGACGGCAAGTTGTTCGTCCGTGCGGAAATCGGCGGCGACAAGCCGAACGCGAAACTGCACATCGTCGTCACCGACCTGCGGACGGCACGGTGGTGGCGGATGAGACGCTGCCGGCGGGCGTGCGCAAGGTGCGTGCGGAAATCGCAACAGCTGCCGAACATCTGTGGTCGCCGGCCGATCCGTATCTGTATGACGTGCGGGCCGAATTGCGATACGGGTCGGCGAAACCCGCGGAAACGGCGGGTGATGCGGCGGTCGCGCAATCGCAGCCGATGGATGTCGTAAGTTCCTACTGCGCGTTCCGTTCCGTCGAAATCAAACCGGATACGAAGGGGGTGGCGCGCTTCCATCTCAACGGCAAGCCGCTCTTCGTCAAAGGCGTGCTCGACCAAGGCTACTGGCCGGACGGCTCATGACCGCGCCCGACGACGAGGCGCTGACGCATGACATCACGGCCATGAAAAACGCCGGCTTCAACATGCTGCGCAAGCACATCAAAATCGAGTCGGCCCGCTGGTACTACCATTGCGACCGCCTCGGCATGCTCGTCTGGCAGGACGCGGTGTCCGGCGGCGGCACGGACGGCGAATACAATGCGTGGACCACGAATCGTAAGCCGACGCTCATCCGCTCCACATGGAACAAATTCCGCGACGACACCGCCAAACATTTCACGGCGCTTGGCGCGGACGACCCGATCTACCGACGCGACTGGTCGCGTACGTGCGACGCGATGGTGCACATGCTCGGCGGGCACCCCTCCATCGTGACATGGGTGCTGTTCAACGAAGGCTGGGGCCAATTCGACGCGTGCGACGCAGCCGAACGCATACACGCGCTCGATCCGACCCGTCCGATCGACGCGACGAGCGCTGGTACGACCAGCGTTGCGGCGACTTCCATAGCGTGCACAACTATTTCCGGCCGCTGGAGATCTACCCGGACAAGGGTCCGTTGCGCGGATACGTGGCCGAATTCGAGAAGAAGCACCGCCGTCGCCGCAGGGCCGCGCATTACGTGGTGCTGCCGGTCGCACGACACGGCGTACGCGCGTTCGTGATTTCGGAATTCGGCGGATTGGCGCAGCTCGTACCGGAGCATGCGGCGGTGTCGCGCGCCTACGGTTACGGTGAATACGATTCGATCGACGATTGGCGGGCCGCCGTGCGTTCCGTGCTCGCCTCCGCGGCCGCACTGGAATCGCGCGGACTTGCGGGATACGTGTATACGCAGGTTTCCGACGTGGAGGAGGAGCTCAACGGCCTGCTGACCTACGATCGCCGCGTCGACAAATTCGCCGAGTGAGATGCGCGATTGCGTGTGAGTGCACGGCGTCGTTGAGCGGCGGTGTTGTATAGCGGCGTTTCATGACGGTGTCGGCAGATGCCGTGCAATCGTCTGTTGCCGCGCTGAACAAGCTGCAGGAAGGCCGTTGGGGCGATATTCAGTGGGATAAACCCCCGAATTCGCACCGTCGTGACATTTCCGCTACGAAATTCTCAGGGAATTGACAGGAACACACATCGTTCCTCCAAGGGTCGGGCGGTTATATAGAACATGTCAACGGTTACGGCTGTTGGCGAGGTTCTTTCAAGAATCCCATAACTGAACCCTTCTTCTCTCTTCTCTCTCAGCCGGCGGCCTTCTCTCCGCCGGCTTTCTTTTTGCCGGCTTGCTTGTGGATGGTTTGACGGCTTGATTCGGTCCGCTTGCTCGTGGATATCCGAGGAGGCTCTCCGCACGAGGGAAAAGCATGTGCCGCTGGCCTGTGCTTCACGCTTTCCTGCACTGAAAAATAACCGGTAAACGTTTTCTAAAAAATCGGAGTGTCGCATGCCGCCATGACCTACACTTGAATGCAATATACGCAGCATACAAGCGCGGCAGGGTTGCTACTCAATGCGAGGCAAGACCTGGAACGACGTCACTATACGTCGTTCCAGGTCTTTTTTGTTTGCTGCGATTGCTGCATCTCATATCGATGAGGATCGATGGGAATGGAAGGTGGAATCATGACTGCGGTGCAGACGTCCAATCCAGTACACGACGCCGAAGGTGCGGTGGAAGCCGGCATCCATGAGGTCGGCGCGACGATTGACGCCGTCGAGCGGGAGGTGGGGCGTGGCGTTTCCACACGTTTCCCGCTCAACAGCGCGTTCATCTTCACGTTCGGCGCGCTGGGAGGCATGCTGTTCGGCTTCGACACCGGCATCATCTCCGGAGCCTCGCCTCTCATCGAATCCGATTTCGGCCTGTCCGTGGCTCAGACCGGTTCATCACATCATCCGTGTTGATCGGTTCCTGCGCGGGAGCCCTGTCCATCGGCGCGCTGTCCGATCGTTTCGGCCGCAAGAAGCTGCTGATTCTGGCGGCGATACTGTTCCTGCTCGGTTCGGGCATGTGCGCGGGATCCACGGGATTCCTGATGATGGTCGTGGCCCGCATCATCCTCGGTCTCGCCGTCGGCGCGGCCTCCTCGCTGACTCCGGCATATCTTGCCGAGCTTGCGCCGAAGGAACGTCGTGGATCGCTGTCCACGCTATTCCAGCTGATGATCACTTTCGGCATCCTGCTGGCATACGCGTCCAATCTCGGCTTCCTCGGCCACAATATCGCCGGCATCCGCGATTGGCGGTGGATGCTGGGGTCGGCGCTCGTGCCGGCGGCCCTGCTGCTGATCGGCGGCCTGCTGCTGCCGGAATCGCCGCGATATCTGGTGAGTCGAGGCAAGGATCGTGAGGCGTTCAAAGTACTTACCCTTATTCGCAAGGACGTCGATCAGACGCAGGTGCAGCTCGAGCTCGACGAGATCAAGGCCGTCGCCGCGCAGAACACCAAGGGCGGTGTCCGCGAGCTGTTCCGCATCGCCCGTCCTGCGCTCGTCGCCGCGATCGGCATCATGCTGTTCCAGCAGCTCGTCGGCATCAACTCCGTGATCTATTTCCTGCCGCAGGTGTTCATCAAAGGCTTCGGATTCCCCGAAAACCATGCCATCTGGGTGTCGGTCGGCATTGGCGTGGTCAACTTCGTGGCCACTATCGCGGCCACGCTTATCATGGACAAATTCCCCCGCAAGAAGCTGCTGATCTTCGGATCGGTGACGATGACCATCGCCCTCGCGGTGCTGGCCGTGCTCAACTTCACCGGCGATGTGGCCACGCTGGCCGTGCGACCATGGTGCTGATCGCCTGCTATATCCTCGGCTTCGCGCTGTCGTGGGGTCCGATCGCATGGGTGCTCATCGGCGAGATCTTCCCGTTGAGCGTGCGCGGCATCGGCAGCTCCTTCGGTTCCGCTGCCAACTGGCTGGGCAATTTCGTGGTCTCCCAGTTCTTCCTCATGCTGCTGGCCATGTTCGGCAACAACGTCGGCGGCCCGTTCACCATCTTTGGCGTGTTCTCCGCGCTGTCCATCCCGTTCGTGCTGCGTTTCGTGCCTGAGACCAAGGGCAAGTCGCTCGAACAGATCGAAGAGGAAATGGTCCGCCGCTGATACGGCGTCGCGGCATCGACGGCCATTGAATGGGGCGGGCACTCCGAAGGAGTGTTCACCCCATTCACGTTATTCAACAGCGTTCGTATGAGAAGCGGCGGATTCGATCAAGGCATTCCCGGCTTTCCTCAAGCATGGCATGCCGATGACGAACACATGCCCCAACGTCTCATGGCGGCGCGGCTTCGGGTCGAACAATTCAAAATCGGCGCCTTTGCGCGACAAGGCGGCGGCCAACGCCAGATTGTCGGCTTCAAGGAAATCGTCGCCGCAGGTGATGATGAGCAAGGGTGGCAGATCGACGTTGAACGCCAGACCCTCAGCGGTGAGGAACTTCGGATCGGCGGCTTCGAGCCCCGCAAAGAAATCGACGCCCAACATCTGCTCAAGACCGATACGGCGGTTCGGGTCATACCCGACCGTCAGCTTGCGGCCCATGGTCTCCAACGACGCCGAACTGTACGCGCCGCACACCGGAGCGGCACCCGCGAATCGGATGCCGGACGGCTTGTCGACGCCAAACGCAGCCGCGGCTTCCGCATTGTTTTCAATGGCCAAGGTCAGTAGCGTCAACGCGCCACCTGCGGAATCGCCGGTGAGGAACACCGCGTTCGGATTGACCGGATAATCGGCCATATGGGCTGCGATCCAACGCAATGCCGCCTGGATATCGGCCAATTGCCCACGCAAGTCGGTCTGCGGCGCCGGACGATAGTTCAATGAAAACACCGCGAAGCCCTGTTCCGCGAGATGCACGTTGAAATTCCGGTTCAGCTCCTTGTATCCGTAAGTGAATCCGCCGCCATGGATATCGATGTACACCGGCAGGGTGTGCCCACCGCGCAATACCGCGTCATGCGGCAGATACAGGTCGAGCAAATGGCCGCGGCACGCTCCCGCGGCCGTATCGTACCCGCCATCCGGCAGGTAGGCGAGGTCGGCGATTACATCGATGTCTTCCGGCGTGCTCCAGCGTTCGGAACGCGGCGTATCGATGGCGATCGCGCCAAATCGCATTCCCAGAATGCCCGGCAGCAGGTTCTCGGGAACCCCTTCGAGGTCGCCCGTGTCTCCGTCCAACGTTCCGCGTTCCTGAGCATGTCCTCCGACAGGCCATATTCCGCAGCGAACTTCGCGCGGATGCGCTCCAAGTCCGTCATCCTTGCCGTCCTTTCCTCGACGTGCGTCGCCGATGCTTGTATCGATAGTTCGAGCTTGATTCCATTATCGTGCGATGTTCCGATGCGATGCTCCGATTCCGGCGAGCCAGGCTCCGATGACGGTTTTCGCAGCACCCGCAAACCAGTGGTATGTAACGGTATATATGTTGATTTTATTATGATTGCGACACGCCGAAAACACATCTGTTGCATCGGCGTACGGTTCGTTTAAAATAAGTCGAGTTTGCGAATCCGAACAGGGGTTTCGGCCGGCGGCGGCATGCCGGTGACGGGACGCTCGACACACGACGGACGTGAATCGTGGCCGCAACACCACAACCCAACAACAACCCAACCAAGACCCAAGCAAACAATTCGAAGGAACGCTACGTATGTATGTCGATCCGAAACGCAACCAGCAGGCGGGCAACCTTGCATGGATCCTGCCGTACTGCAAACCTGACCTGCCGCGCGTGGCCGGCGCGGTCGTACTGTTCTGCGTGAACAACACCATGGCCCTCATCATCCCGCTGCTGTCCGGACTGATTGTGGACCGCGTCATCACCCAAGGCCACGTGAGCGAACTGACCCGACTGTGCGTCATGATGCTCGTGCTCACCGTGGTGCGTGTCGGCTCCCGTTACGGCTGCCAAATGTGGATGGAACGCTTCGGACAGAACTCCATCTATCGTCTCGTCAGCGACGAATTCGAAAAACTCCACGAACTTGACTTCACCTACTTCAACCACACTCGCACTGGCGACATCATGAGCCGCATGACGTCCGACACCGACGCCATCCGCCACGCGCTGAGCTGGGTGAGCCTGCAAGCGCTTGACTGCGTGGTCATGTTCATCGGCGCGCTCGCATGATGTTTTCGATTGATTGGCGACTTGCTCTTGCGCTCGCTTGCGTCACGCCACCACTGTTCATTTTGACACGCGGTCTGTCGAAGCATGCACGACCCCTGTTCTTCGATATCCGAAACTCGCTCGCCGAAATGAATTCGATGGTCGAGGAAAACATCGAAGGCAACCGCGTCGTCAAAGCGTTTGTGCGCGAATCGTACGAAACCGAAAAATTTGACGAACGCAACGACGACTATATGCAACGCAACATGGCCCAGGCATACAACAGCCGCAAATACATGCCCTGGCTTGACGGTCTCGGCTTTTCGCTGCAACTTATCACACTCGGTTTCGGCGGCTTTCTCGTCATCAAAGGGTACATGACTCTTGGCAACCTTGTGGCGTTCAACTCATACCTGTGGATGCTTGACAGCCCAATCCGCCAATCCGGATGGCTTACCAACGACTGGCAACGTTTCAACGCGGCATGCATAAAAATCCGTAAGCTGCTCACCGCCGAATCGCGTATTCGCGAAAAGCCGGAGTTTGCAGGGAAAGCCACGCAAAGCACTACGCGAGTCGGTACGCAAGGTACGCAAGAGGCGCAAGCCGCCGATAAATCGGCTAGAATCGCAGGAACCATCGACTTCCAGCACGTCGACTTCGCCTTCCCCGACGATCTGGGGACGCTGTGCTCAGCGACATCGACTTCCACGTTCCCGCAGGCGCGAAACTCGGAATCCTCGGCGAAACCGGCTCCGGCAAATCGACTCTCGTCAACCTTATCTCCCGTTTCTACGACCCAACCGCCGGTCGTGTGCTCATCGACGGCATCGACGCGCGCGACTGGCCGCTCGCCACGTTGCGATCGCAAGTCTGCATCGTCGCGCAGGATACGTTCCTGTTTTCCGATACGATCGGCAGCAACATCAGCTTTGGCGCGGGCGACCGAGGCAACCGACTTGAGTACAACGGTCAGTACGACGGCCAGCGCAGACGACGTGGTTACGACGAACAGTACGTGCGCCGCATGGCCGCCATTGCCGGCGCGGATGGCTTCATCAGCAGCATGCCGGACGGCTACGATACCGTCGTCGGCGAACGCGGCGTCGGCCTGTCCGGCGGACAGAAGCAGCGACTGAGCTTGGCGCGTGCTCTCGCCGACAATCCGTCGATTCTGATTATGGACGATACGACCAGCGCCGTCGATATGGAAACGGAAGCAGAGATTCAGCGGCACTTGCGCGATTTGGACGAGAAGAAGACGATTGTCACAATCGCCCACCGCATTTCGTCGGTCAAGGATTCCGACTTGATTCTCGTGCTGGAGCATGGGCGCATTGTGGAACGTGGCACGCACGACGAATTGGTGGCCTCGCACGGCCGATATTGGCAGATTTACAGCAAGCAGTTGGGCGTGGATGCCGGCCGCTCGCAGGGATTCGAAGCGTAAGACGCGGGGGAGGATAACATCATGGCACAACGCAACACCTTCCGTGACGATGAAGACCTTGAAGAGAAGATCAATATGCGCGACCTCGCGCGCGTCGGCGTCTACCTGAAACCGTACATGGCCCGCGTGGTCTGGATCCTCATCGTCGTGGCGGCAATGGGCTGCATCAACGTCGTGGAACCGTATCTGACGAAAATCATGATCGACAGTGTCATTCCGGCGAAAAACCTTGCGCTGCTTGGCGAGCTGGTGGCACTGCTGGCGGTGCTCATCGTCATTTACGAATTCGGTTTGCGCTACCGTACTGTGGAAATCACGCGCGTCGGCCAGCTCATGCTTAAAGACATGCGCCGCGACCTGTTTACGCACATTCAGACGTTGCCGTTCAGCTATTTCGACTCGCGTCCGCATGGCAAAATCCTCATCCGCGTGGTCAACTATGTGAACACGCTTTCGGACACCCTGAGCTCCGGTCTGGTCAACGTGATTTCCGACGTGTTCACGTTCTTCATCACGCTAGTGGTCATGTTCGTCGTGGATTGGCGTCTCGCGCTGTACAGTCTCGCGTTGTTCCCGCTGCTCATCGCGTGGGTGCTGGGATTGCAGCATTTCCAGCGTCGCGCGTACCAGGTGCTATCCAATAAGCAGAGCAATCTCAACGCGTTCATCCACGAATCGATCGCCGGTGTGAAGACCACCCAGACGTTCGCGCGCGAGGACACGCAGTTCCGCACATTCCAGGAACAGCAGGGCGCTGTGCGTTCCGCGTGGATGCGTACGGTGCATATCCAGACGCTTATGTGGCCGGGCATCCAGACGATTTCCGTCATGACGATCGCGTTCATCTATTATGTGGGCGTCACCGGTTTCGGCGGTGTGGACGTGACCACGGGCGTGCTCATCGCGTTCGTCGGCTATGCGAACAACTTCTGGAACCCGGTAATCAGCATCGGCAACTTCTACAACCAGCTGATCACCTGCTCCGCGTATCTCGAGCGCATCTTCGAGACGCTGGATGTGCAGCCGGAGATCCGCAACGCGCCGGACGCCGTCGATCTGCCGCAGATCGAGGGCCGCGTCGACTTCAACGACGTCGTCTTCCGCTACGAGCCGGACGGCCGCAACATCCTGAACCTGGTCGACCTGCATGTCGAGCCAGGCAAGACGATCGCGCTGGTCGGTCCTACGGGTGCCGGCAAAACCACGATCATCAACCTGCTGTCGCGTTTCTACGACGTCGCCGAAGGCTCGGTGACGATCGACGGCCACGACGTGCGTTCCGTCACGTTGGAAAGCCTGCGCCGGCAGATGGGCGTCATGCTGCAGGACACGTTCATCTTCTCCGGCAACGTGCGTGAGAACATCCGCTACGGCAAACTGGACGCCACCGACGAGGAGATCGTGGCCGCGGCCAAGGCCGTGCATGCGCACGAATTCATCATGGAACTGCCAGACGGCTACGACACCGTGGTGGAGGAGCGCGGTTCGACCCTGTCCGCGGGCCAACGCCAGCTCATCGCGTTCGCGCGCGTGCTGCTCGCCGACCCGCGCATTCTGATTCTCGACGAGGCCACGTCGAATATCGACACGCGTACCGAAGAGGCGCTGCAGGCCGGTCTGAACCATCTGCTCAAGGGACGCACGAGCTTCATCATCGCGCACCGCCTGTCCACGATCGAGAATGCGGATGAGATCTGCTACATCGACCACGGCAGATCGTGGAGCAGGGCAACCATGCCGAGCTGCTCGCCCGCCATGGCGCCTACTACCGGCTCTACGAATCGCAGTACGCCATGATCAAGGTCTGAGCAGCCGGCCGCCAGCCCCGGCGGCTAGCTGCTCTGCCCCTTAGCCCGTATATCCGCAATCCGAAATGCCTGCTCAACGGTCGCGCAGCCAATGCGCGGCCATCTTGGGCCGGCTGCCGCGGTGGGATTCCCGTCGGACATGCCGCCATGCGGAATGTACTTTGGAGCAACCCGTGGAATAATGGATTGTGAGCGTTAACAAGACAACGATGCACTAAGGAGCGCTTGCACTCATGACTACCACCAATCGCACCAGCCATCCAATCGCATTGCGCGACGCCACCGTCACCGACCCGTTCTGGGCATCGCGGCAGGAACTCGTGCGCACCCAGGTGATTCCCTACCAGTGGAACGCGCTGAACGACAACGTTCCCGGCGCCGCACCCAGCTACTGCATGCACAACTTCAAGGCCGCCGCCGCGCAGAACGCAGAACACCACAAGGAAGGCAAGGCCTTCGTGCCGCCGAAATACACGTTCCGCGGCTTCGAAGCCCTGCCGGACGACCCGGCGCACCCCGATCCCGACAAGTTCTACGGCTTCGTGTTCCAAGACACTGATTTCTCCAAATGGGTCGAAGCGGTCGGCTACTCGCTGACCCACCACCCGGACGCTGACCTTGAAGCGACCGCCGACACCGCCATCGATATCGTCTGCGCGGCGCAGCTCGACAACGGCTACCTGGACACCTACTACATCCTCAACGGCATGGACCGGCACTTCACCAACCTGAAGGATCATCACGAGCTGTACTGCTTCGGCCACCTGACCGAAGGCGCGATCGCCTACTATCAAGCCACCGGCAAACGCAAGCTGCTTGACGCGGCCTGCCGTTTCGCTGATTACATCGATTCCCGATTCGGCACCGCGACGGCAAGCTGCACGGCTATCCCGGGCACGAAATCGCCGAAATGGCACTCGTCAAACTCGCCGAGACCACCGGCGAACAGCGCTACGCCGACCTCGCCGAATACTTCGTGCGCCAACGCGGCCAGCAGCCGCTCTACTTCGAGCTCGAAGATCGCCGCCGTGCCCGGGAGGACGGCCGCAACTACGCGCCGCGCGAACAGAACTACGCCTACTACCAGGCCGATAAGCCAATCACGGAACAAACGGAAGCCCTCGGCCACGCCGTCCGCGCTGCCTACTTCTACGCCGGAGCCGCCGATGTGGCACGCCTGACCGGCGACCCCGACCTGCTGGCATCCTGTGAACAGCTGTGGCGCAACATCGTCGACCGAAAGATCTACATCACCGGCGGTATCGGCGCCACACACATGGGGGAGGCCTTCTCCTTCGACTATGATCTGCCGAACGACACCGCCTATTCGGAAAGCTGCGCCGCCATCGCGCTCGCGTTCTTCGCCCGCCGCATGCTGGAAATCCAGCCGAAATCCGAATATGCGGACGTCATGGAATCGGCGCTGTACAACACCACGCTCGCCGGCATGGCACTCGATGGCAAAAGCTTCTTCTACGTGAACCCGCTCGAAGTGGTGCCCGAGGCATGCCATCGCGATGAACGCAAGGCGCACGTCAAGCCGGTGCGCCAGAAGTGGTTCGGATGCGCCTGCTGCCCGCCGAACATCGCACGCATCGTGGAGGACGTGCAGCAGTACGCCTACACGATCGGAGACGACTCATCCACCCTGTATGTGCATCTGTATATGGGCGGCGGCGTCCATGCCAGGCTTTCCGGCACCGATGTGCGCCTTGACGTCATGTCCGATATGCCTGGTCCGGCAAGGGATCCGTCGCGGTGGGCTTTGATGCAGGCGATTCTGCTTCCGATGCATCCAAGGACGCGGTTTTCACGATCGCCCTCCGTCTGCCCGCTTGGGCCGGTGGCGAAACCGCTTCCGATGCGGTCACCGTGCGCGGCCGCGACGACATCTCCCGCGTCATCAGAGACGGATACCTGTATCTGACCGGCGCATGGCATGACGGCGACGTCGTCGATTTCGATTTCCCGATGCCGGTCCACATGGTCGCCGCGAATCCGCTCGTGCGCGAGGACGCCGGAAAGGTGGCGTTCGTGCGCGGACCGCTGGCCTACTGCGCGGAAGGTGTCGATAATGGCGCGAACCTGCATCTGCTGCACGCCGATACCGCGCGCATCGCATCCGATCCATCCTGCGTGTCCGTTGATCGCATCGTCTTCCATGCCGGCGCCGTCGCGCAGGACGAGCAGGGGCTCGGCGAGGTGGACGCCGTCGATATGCCGATGACCACGCTGGCGATTCCCGCTTGGCGTGAAGTGGAAGACTCCGCGCAAACCTCCGCGTTGTACCATGATTGGCGTCCCGCCGAACGCAAGACGACGACGGCCACGCTGATTCCATACTTCGCATGGGCCAACCGTGGCGAGAACGAGATGACGGTGTTCCTACGCGGGTGAGCATGACGAGTGACGAAGGGACTGCCCGACAAAGGGGCTGTCCTTGGTTTCGGCAACATCGCCAAAACCAAGGATGCGCCAGTCGAGTTCATCGCATATCTCCGCTTCGAGTAGACACGCACGTGCGATTTGCCCCATTTACCGCTTAAGCTAGTACCAGGTACGTCAATCGATGCATGTCAATGATCAGGCGGTATCTGAACACGGTTGAGGAGTCGAAGATGATAAGCGGTGCCGGTGCAATGAACCCCGTATGTCCCGTGAGGACGGGCGTCTCGAATGGGGCAATGGCGTGGTTTCCATGCTGTTCGACACGGCAGGCGATTCCCCCGTCCGATTGTGCAACGTTGCAGGCCGCGGCATGGGGCCCATCGGCGGCCGTGTTGCCGACGATGGAAGAACCGTGCTGGAACGTGATCCGCGTCCGATCGTCGAAGTGCGTGCCGCCAACACCGGATCGCAGGACAATCGCCTCACCTTGATCGCCACGG
>ENA-OQAS01000492-OQAS01000492.1-human-gut-metagenome-genome-assembly--contig:-NODE-492-length-20420-cov-4.022816_pt1 | contig 20420 bp, 27 predicted proteins | sample MGYA00242733_ERZ504523 | MGnify/ENA primary metagenome ERZ504523 (study PRJEB26092, sample SAMD00036239) | human gut metagenome | host: Homo sapiens | study: EMG produced TPA metagenomics assembly of...
AAGGAGCGCTGCATGCTGTTCTCGAAACGCACCTTGTCGAAGATGAAGAACTCGGCTTCCGGAGCGAAGGAAGCGGTATCGGCGATGCCGGTGGACTTCAGGTAAGCCTCGGCCTTGCCGGCAACCTTTCGCAAAACAGCCTTGCGGAACAGGCAAAGATTTCTTTACGGACTGTCTCTGATATTGAAAACTATATTGGCAATCCACAGTTGGAAACACTTTATGCCTGGCAACTTACTTACATATTTCCATAGATGCTATATTTTCTAACCAGAAAACGAACCCGGATTCTACCATGCAGCAAATCATGGTAGAACTAAATTCCTGCCCGGAGGAGCAGAAACAGCTTGCCCTTTCTACACTGCGTGGACTTCTGGATGGATTCAAGAACCTAAGTTAAGGCTCTCCCGTATCCTTCATCATCTACACATTATACAAAGACAATCTGTGAGTAATCTGCGAATAGTCTGTGAGTTTTCTGTCTATTCCCATTCTGATACAAAGAACAGGAGAGTACACTGCCATAAGCATGTGTATCTCTCCTGCTTTTTTATGCCCTGCGAAATGCACTGATAGCATCCACTACATTCTGTCTCATAGTCTGATCCATCCGCAGCGGTTCTTCTTCCATCAAATCAACTTCTGTGGGCATTTCTCTATTTATCTTAGAAACGTCCTGCCCTTCCAATACCTTTCTTACTTCTTCCCGGATGATTTGCTGCATCATTGGTCGGAGCATATCCGGTTCCATGCTTATACTGCCATTACCTGTCTCATCCGTTCTTCCCGTATATGCCAGAATTGCCGCAACGATCAGTTTTGCTTTTTTCTCTGTCGTATTCAGAAGTTCTGTCACATACACATGATCTGGGTCCGACTTATCAAAACCAATAGTGAATACAAACGGATTTTTCTTTCCCATAAAATCACACTCCAGCCTGTGTCATGCGATACAAAAGATCATATCCATCGGCATTTGCTTTCATATCCCGGATAAAGGTATGTTTTCCCAACCGGTCTGCCTGCTCCAGAAATCGTTCCAGAAGCACTGCTCCGCCGCCGATAAACACCGTATAAGTAGATTTTGTATCAATGCCCCGCTCTCGGATGCTGTTCAGAAGATCGGTAACAAAATTCTGAACCATGGTTTCTACTGCCTGTACAACAGCTTCCTCATAATACTGCGTTTTTCCCTTGATGATACTGTCGATATCTGCCTCCTCCAGAAGCATGTCATATTCACTGTTAATACTGGAAATGATATCGTTATACATGGTAATCACACCTTTTTCCAGAGAATCACAATAATCCATATCCGGTCTGCCACTTCTCATCAGAAGATAATCAGAAGTAAATCCGCCAATATCAATCCCTACGACTTTCGGAATCTCACGGATTTCCATCATCCTCGTCATCATGGCTGCATAATCCTGCGGAAACGCCATTACATTCTGTATACAGAGGTGATAGACTTTATCGTTGAAGCACAGTTCCTGCACCTTCCCGTCCCCTTTGAAATAGCGTTCATATCTCTCACAAAGCTCTGCAAAATGCTTCGGCGGAAGCCCAATCGGAAGTTCCACCTGAATGACATCCTCCGGCTGAATCTGCGCTTTCTGCTCCAGCTCCATTGCAATCGCAAATAACGTCAGAATCCAGAATCGGTTCCTGCTGTCCTGCGTCTTGTCCCTCTGGTACGGAATCCGCTTCTCACTAAGGGTATAATACTTTCCCTGATATTTCAGATACTTCTCTCCCCTGGCAGGCTTTTTGTCCTGTTCTGTCAGTCCAGTGGTAAATACAAAATTGCAGGTTTTCATGTTCCGGTTCCCGTGATCCACGGCTACTCTTAATTTTTTTATCATGCTATATTCACTCCTTTGTACTTGATACTTATTCTGTACGTAGGAGATACTTAAAGTGCAACTTTTTAAAAACTATTTCCATAATTTTTCTTCCTGTATACTTCCATATCGTTGATATCATTGGTAAAACACAGTATAATGAACATATTATCAAATATGAATTTGCGGAGGAAAAGATACTGTGAAAATTACAATAGAGGAACTGCAAGAATACTTATTCGACCATTATAAAAATGGTGGGATTGACCAAAGCCTGTTTATGAAACTCGTAGAAGAAATAGGTGAAGTGGCAGAAGTACTAAATAAAAAGGCAGGTAGAAAATCTGTTGGTCAAGAGGATTTACAAACCCAATTAGGTAACGAATTAGCCGATGTGGTACACTACACTATTGCGATTGCTGCATTAAATGGAATTGATATGAATGATATTATACTCTCTAAGGATAAGGATGCATCCATAAAGTATAATCACAGAATAAATTTAGAGCAGTTTGTAATGGAACGCAGAACGAAAGATAACGACTAACAGTTCCAGTTGTTCAGGATGAATGACAGAGCAAAAAATATGAATTGAAGAGGTAGTGATTATGAAAAGATTGATAGCAATGGTTCTTTGTCTTTTATTTGTTATATCTTTAGCTGGTTGTGGAAAAGGAAATACAAAAAATTTAGTTATTGATTATGGGACATCATCTATATACACAAAAGATGACATGGATGAAGCTATTGATGTTATAAAGAAACAATTTAGTTCTTTTGAGGGGTGTGAATTGCACAGCCTATCTTATACATCTGATGATGCGTGCAATAATGAGGATAATATTGCCTGGATGAATGAATTGGAGGAAGCAAATGACAATAAAGAGAGTTTCACACAATGTATTTCGTTTGATAGTAGTTTCAGGTCACCTAAAAATGGAGGTGGAGCGTGGAACGCTAATGAAGAATACACATGGTCATGGTGGTTGGCGCGTAGCGAAGGCGGAACGTGGAAATTAATGACTTGGGGATATTAACGGTCGGTTCCTAAGTAACAAATAACAGTTTGTCTAAGAAAAAAGATACCAACCATTCTCAAAAATGCTTAGTATCTTTTCTTTTGTTCTGTCATTGTCCTATGCTGAAAGCTTTTCCACCAATTCCGGCAGGCACTTCTCAAATAATTCCCGCTATCTTTGATACCCTTCATCCCGGAGTGACCTTGCAGTGATGTCAGAGACCAAAGGAGCAGCTCTTCCTCTTCCACAGCATACGGAGAGGTATAGACAAATTTTTTCCCGTCAAAATGCGGTTTTGATAACTTCAGTATTTCCGTAATCTCTCCTTTTGTTTCCGCCTGCATAATCATTTCCACTTTCTTCCGATGGAACTCGCAGACGATGCTCTCCAGAAATCCCTGCTTCAGATAAAATTCCGCCCTTCTATAAAGTTTTACAAGAGCCTCCACTCTTTCATCAAATAACTTGTCCTTTTCACTGACTATCATCTGTGCCAGTGCGTTTGCATGTTCCATAACCAATGCTGTTCCCATTACATTTCCTCCCATAATAAAAGCTGGCATAAGAAATTTCTTCTCACACCAGCACGATTCTTTTATTCCTCTGTGATGATCTCACTGCTTAATTTTCCATGTACCAGATAGCGATAATTCCGTCTGGAATTGACACAGGTAGACAGCGTAACTATCCGATCCGTTGCCGACAGCTCGGTGCCGGTATCATAATCCCTATAAGAAGACACCGTATCCAGAAACGTCTGAAAATCTTCCGCTTCCGGGAAATGATACCTATATCCCTCACTTCCGGTTCTTCCCGCATAGCAGGAAAAGATACGATACTTGAGGATCTTGTCCGGCAAATAGAGATAAAACTCCGGATGTTGTTCAAATAGCTCTTTGTCTTGGTACTTATCCAGAGTTCCGAACATGCTCCCGTTTTTCATATTATGCCCGTACACGATCGTATTCTGATCCGTAAAGTCCGGCTGATTATGGCAGTCCACAAAGATGCTCCCGTTGATATTGGATTCTCCCGAAAAAAGGTGATGAAGATAATATGCATTATCTTTCCCCTGTACCACCGGATAACTAATATCCAGTGCCGGAATCTGAATCCACGCTATGACATCCGGATTAACCGCTTTTAAACCTGCAAAATCAATTTCTAGATACCTATTCTTAGGTTCCTCCTTTTCTTTCTCAGACTCCGGTGATTCTTCTTCCTCTGGTTCCTGAACATATTCCTGCAGTTTCTCGTAACTTACGTCCCCTTTCTGATACTTCAGATAAGCACCAAAGAGTTTTCCTGCCGCTGCGAGAAAAACAAGCAACAGGCAGATAATGAGTCCTGCAAGAACCGTATTTCCTTTTTTTCTCATGATTGTTCTCCTTTCGGAAGAGCCGAAGTCTGTGCCCCGGTTCCTTCCTTCTGTTTGATGGCGGCTAAATAGTCATCAATCCCCTTAAGTTTCCCGTTCCACTCCCCGCTCTCGTCCATATCCCAGACCATCCGGTTCATCGGCAGGGAAAGCTCCCGGCAGATTTCATAGACCTTATTGCAGCCGTTCTGGATAATCCTCCGTTTCTCCGCCTTATGCTGGCAGATAACAGGGGAACGCTCAAAACAGACCGCACACTTACTGTCATGCTTATTGCAGGCTACTTCATCTTCTTATCCATGTCATACGCCTCCAAAAGCTGTTTCATCCCATATCCTTTCATCCGCTCCAGCACCGGTTTCAGATTCCGGTACTGGTTCACTCCGGCAACGCACACAAAGGTAGCGCCGGACAGATAATGGGCTATGGTCCCTTTTAAGGCTCCTTCGGTCAGATAGACACGTTCTGCGGCAAGATCACCGATCACATGTACCGGACTTCCGGAGGAAACTCCCTGGTCATAATTGACACTGGACAGCCAGATATATTTTTTCGTGTCAGTCACATGATCTACCCGGATCTGAAAACCCTGGATGAACCCGTCCAAAGAAACTATGGGAATCAGGATTCCTGAGTTTTCTGCTTTGAAGTTAATCGTCCAGTTTCCGTCTGTATCCCGGTAGAATCCCGGCACGCCTTTCACCATATATCCTTCTTCTGCCAGCCTTTTGACCAGCTTCTTCATTCCAAACAGCGGGACACTCCGGTAACGCTGTGCTTCGATCTGTTCCGGTTTTAATCCTCGTCTTTGCAGATCCTCCTGATGCTTCCTGTTAAGCGTGAGCATGGACAGCATTCTCTGATACGTCCGGTGGATTTCCTCTATGGGTGCAAGCTCTGCCGTTGCCTTTTCTTCCTGTACCGGCGTTGCTTTGATATAATCCGTCCGGTATTCTCCTTTTCCTAATGCTTCCCGGATCTGCTGATTTGCTTCGGAGAGTGTAACATTGTGCAAATCCGCATAAAGCTTCAGCATCCCCCCGGACGCATCACAGCGGTTGCACCGGAATACATTCTTTTCCACATTGATATTCAGTTTTCCATGCGTCTCTCCACAAAACGGGCAGTCATAATAGTTTCCCCGCCGCTTTCTGAGATGCAGCACCTGCACCACATCCAGTATTCCATAATCAAACCCAGACATATCATAATACATCCCGGTCTCTTCCTCCTTTCCCCCGCAGAAAAAAGCTCTCTGCGGGGTTCTTCCTTAACCAGCCATCGGCATTGCTTTTTGTAAAATTACCTTTGCTGCCGCCGGAACCAGATTGTTCGGTCCGGAATATTGCTCGGCAAACCACTGGATCGTTGACGGGCTTTCAACTGCCACCTGTCCCATGGTCTTTCCGCCGTATTTTCCCTTTCCCGGAATCACAGTCCCGACTGCCATTTCATAGTTCATGTGTTTCATCAGTTCTTCTACCGGAAGGGACGTATCCAGATTCTGTAATGCTCCCTGCAGCATCTGTCCGGTCTTTGGCGGCGTAGAGGCAGCCGGAGCGGAACCGTAGCCAGGCATTTGTCCACTGCCATGGTAAATGGTGCTTCCCGCCGCCTGTGCCTGCTGATAGAACTGATTCATCATCTGCTGGCCTGCATATTCCGGCTGACCTGGCATCTCTCCATAAGTTGGCATAGGGGCATTTGGCATGACACCCGAATCCGGCATGGCTGCATTTTCCATGGCACCTGAATCCGGCATCTGTGGATTCTGATATGGAATTCCGGCATCTACCTGTGCAGGATCATTTTCCTCTCCCACATCCGCAAACTGCACACCATATCCGGCATCCGATAATGCCCTTCCTACGGCTGCTGTTTCTGCCATTTCCAGAAATTTGTCTCCAAACTTCGGGTCATCGCTCCGGAATTCTGCGAAAAGGAATTGGCTACATAATTGTCTTCCTGATCACATTTATCCAGATAGATACGTGCTTCCACAACTGCCATGTTCTCTGTGAAAGTGATAATCCGGCTGATGATCTTTCCTGCCGGATTGACCAGACGAAACCATAGCTTCCGGTATTTCACATCCAGATAAAGCTGCTCCTCCTGCCCTTCTTCTCCAATCTTTCTTGCCAGTTCCATCGGATGGAAGCCATCCACACGGTTCAAAGCGGCAACTGCCTCTGATTTCTTATACAATAATTCTTTCATTCTCTGCTCCTTTCATTTAGAAAAGCAGACGTTCCCCTATATAAGAGTAATAGTTCGCTTATTTCAAAAATTGAAAAATATTTTTAAACAACAAGTTTTAACTGCTCCATTTCCGGTTTCTGTTCACTCTGATACTGATCGTAATACTGTACGATCCGCTCACTCAGAATGGTGTTCCTTGTCCCGCTGTCATCCGTATGGATTGCCTGACAGACTGCAGCCCATTCCCCTACCAGATAAACCTTGCTTTTCGCTCTGGTCACTCCGGTATAGAGAATATTGCGCTTCAGCATCATATAAAAGGCTTTTACCCAAGGGATGATGACAACCGGACATTCGGAACCCTGTGCCTTATGGATGGTTGTTGCGTTAGCATGTTCGATCATTTCCATCTGGTCAGCTTCATATTGCACCTGCCGCCCATCCGGGAATCCGATCACTGCCCTGGCATTTCCATCCTCATCCGTGATACAGTCCAGTATCCTGCCCAGATCGCCGTTACTCGCCATCTCGGTATTTTTATTCTGTAAAATCTTATCGCCAACCCGGAACACCTGACTGCCGATATGCAGTTCCTTCTTCCCTGCGATTGGCGGATTTACAAAATCCTCCAGAGATTTGTTCAATTCATCCACTCCGGCAGCACTGCGTTTCCGGTAAGGAGTCAGGATCTGTACCTGATCCATACCGTTTTTTGCAATCTCGTCCAGATAAATCCTCCGGACAATCTTTGCCGCCTCATCTGCTCCTTTGCAGGCAATGAACTGAAAATCCTCTCCAAAGCTCAGATTAGTCTTATTCTCCTGCATCAGTTTTGCATTATAAGGGATTCTGCTCAAAGCCCCCTGCCGGTAAACCAGATCCAGTACCGTGACCGGAATCAGCCCGCAGGCAATCAGTTGCCGGAATACATCCCCGGCTCCTACGGATGGGAGCTGGTTCTTATCCCCGACTAAAAGGACTCTGGCATGTCTGCTAACCCGCCGGAAAAATTCATAGGCAAGATGCATGTCCACCATGGACACCTCATCTACATTTAGAAATCCGGCAGACAGGTACTCAAATCCGGTTCAAATCCGTATCATCTCCCAAAAGCCCCAGGGCCAGATGCATCGTGGATGCATTTTCACAGCCGGTACTCTCCACCATACGTCTTGCCGCACGTCCGGTCGGAGCCATAAGCTGTACCTCTGACCTGCATAACGCCTGATGGATATAGAGAATCACCTTGAGAACCGTTGTCTTTCCGGTTCCGGGCCTCCGGTAATAATACTGATGGGATGTGCAAACACCATCCGCACTGCCTGTTTCTGTGTTTCTGACAGCGTGATCCCCAGTGTCTTCTGTGCCTTTTCCAGCTCCGGTTCAATGGACAGCAAAACCGGCTTCTCCAAAAGCCGTCTGGCTATCATGGAAGCGGTCTGTGTTTCTTCTTCATACTGCCGGATAGAATAGATCCGTTCTTCCTCCACAACAATGCTTTTTTGCAGCACCAGCCGGTAAAGCACCTGACTGACATCCTGCTCCGATACTGCCATGACCTGCAGATCCCGGTTCAGCATTTCCAGTGCTTCCCTGATAACCTCCTGACGCTGCTTAAACAGATGTCCTTCTTTCATTGCCTGATTCATGATATGTCCGATGCACCCGGATATCCGCATGGGATCATTGAGTGCACAGCAGCACTGTCTTCCGATCGCATCCACAGTCAGAAACCCGAAGCCTTTGACTGCACTCAGCATGTAAGGGCGGTGCCGGATAATATCCACCGATTCATTTCCGAATTTCTTCAGAATCATATTCACTTTTTTGGGTGTTACCTTAAAAGGCGCCAGAAACGTCATCAGTTCCCGGAACACCTGGTTTTTCCATAGGACTCCACAATAGCAGCCAGCTTCTTCTCGGAAATTCCACGGATCTTCAAGAGTTCCTGCGGGTTGTTTTCCATGATTTCCAGTGTCTGAAGCCCAAACTTCCGGAAAATAGTATCTGCCATCTTGGGACCGATACCTTTGATTGCACCGGAAGAAAGGTATCCTAAGATACCCTCCTTTGTCCGTGGTACAACCTCCATGAAATTTTCCACCTGATACTGAGTTCCATGCTCTCCGCTCTCCCATCTGCCTTCCATCTCAAGCTCAATCTCGTCTGTAAGCGGAAGACCGAATCCAATCGCTGAGAAGCCGATGATATTCCGGGATGCCAGATATTTGTCTCTGGCTGACAGGGGGACAGACGTATCCTGTGTGGTGAATATGGCAATCGTATACCCATTCTCCTCATTCTGGAAAATCTTATGTTTAAATCTGCACCTCATTGTTTATATCCCTCCAGCTTTTTATCCGCATCGGTTCATTTGGTTTTCTCATTACGCCGCCTCCTTCTTAATTCGGAAAGTACGGCTCTCCGTTGTTTTTGTATATTCCTCATAGATATCCGGATGCTGGTTTTTCAGCTTCTCCATCTGGTCTTTCCCAACCGAAGTACGTCTGGTCGGATTATAGGTAATACGGTAACGGTTCGTACCGTCCTCCAGCACTGCCTTGCAGCCCTGCCCCAGCTGTTCCACAAAAGGAACACTGATTGCCCGCTGTTCTGCTTCGATTTCCTTTTTCCGTTTTTCCAACTGTGACTTTTCCTCCGAAAGGGTAAGATACTTCTCAAGATTTTTTGATTCCAGACCGGAAAGCACAATTCCGGAATAGATTTGTCTGCAAAACCACCATAATTACGGATATTTGCCAGAACCAGATCGGAATTCCCGTTATGCGGCGGTACTACATTTTTCAATACATGTTCCTGCCAGAAATACGTTTCCTGATCAATGATGTCTTCTTCCTCAATCAGATCACGCTCAATGGTGCGATACACAAACTCATTCTCGTTATTTCCATACAGGCATGCGATAAAGGCTTTCTGCATATTCATCACAGACAGATAATGCCTTACCTGCAGCACATAATGAGCTGGAATACCATCATCAGCCCACTTATCTTTCGCATTATAATTGCAGGTTTTACATTCCAGAATCGCAAATTTCCCATCCGGCATACGAACAAAGTAGTCCACGTCTGCAAGCATGAACGGATATAACGGATGCCGGAACATGATACGTACCGGGAATACTTCCAGCCCGGTCTTTTTGGAAAAGATTTCTGCCACCAGATCTTCCAGCCGGTGTCCAACTTCCTTGGCAACCCAGTTGCTTTCCTCTTCCTCCTGAATGACCGGCTGCACACCTGTTTTGTTGTAAAACAGATCCCGGATAGTGGCAAATGGAGAGATCCCCATGATTGCCGCTACATCACTGCCGCCGATTCCTTTTTTGCGGTATTCCAACCAGTCTTCTCTTGACAGGTTACTGATATCCACAACCTTTTCCGGTGTATACTCTGCTTTGTTATTCATTCCAATTCCTCCTAACATTTGACTGCTCCATAAACGTCATATTTTTTCCAGTCTTTTATAAGCGCCTTCGTAATATCCTCCTCCAGCTTCAGGATGCCCTGTCCGGACATTCCTTCACAGGCTGCAAAAAAGGAGGCTTCATTCATGGCATAATAAAGATCATGTGCCGTACAGACACCTTCCCCGTTCTGGGATACAAATAGCTCCACCACCTCATTCCGGATCTTCTGTTTAATGCCAAGTTCCTTCATCAGCAGCTTCAGGCAGTTCACCGGATTACGAATCTCAATGTCCATAAGCTGAGTAAGATTCTTCATCGCATCCACATAGCGGGCGCATACCTGCTCCAGATTTTTCCGGAGTCCAGAATCGTTGCCCCTTTATCGTGAGCCAGCTTGATTGGACTTCCCAGACTGATAACGCCGTTTGGTCCGTCTGTCAAAAGCATCGGATACAGATTTGCACCGCTCGCTGCCACGTCAGATGTGGTAAAACGAAGTGCCGGTGACAGGATCTTCTCATCCATTCCGTGTGCATCCAGTGCTTTTCGGTAAGTATCCAGAAGTTCCTGACTTCCTCCGAGCTTCCACATGGCAGATACAATGGAATGGTCATAGATACCAGAGCCCTCCATGTAAACACTGCCTTTGAAATTCAGATTCAGATATTCGCAGGTTGTCTCAAACATGGCTTTCATATCAAGGATGCAATAATCATGTTTATCCCCGCCATGTACTGCGGAAACCTTTCCGTCCGCAATCTTAATCAGGGCATCCCCTTTTGCAACCCGCAGGCAGTAATTGACTACCTTCGCATATGTTGCCTTATCCAGCTTGCGAAGCCCGTCTCCATTGACACCTGCGCGGCTTAAAATGGTGCGGATGGCACAGTCACGTACCGGATAGGATTCTCCTCTCATTTTCAGTACAAGCTGCGTATTCTTCTCTGTATCCTCCAAAATTTCTTCCATGGATGCATCTGCCGCATCCAGATTTTGAGCCTCCTTTTCCAGTGGTGCCAGCCGTAACGTATTCGTTGGCTTTCTGATCCATTTGGCATTTCTTCCTCTCTCTGCCAGAAACTCCAGCAGATCTTTTACTTCTGCAAAGGATCTCTCAAATCCATCTGCATACACTCTTGCTTCATTCATGTTCTTATTCCACCTTTCTTAAAATAATATTTATCCATCAACAGCCGAAGCTGGTTGTGGCATGCAACTATGCCGAAACCTAAATGTAAGCACAAAAAAAGAATGAAAAGAGAGTCTTTTCTCTGTTCATTCTTAAAAGTCTGGTTTCTTCCTGAAAAAACAAAAAGTGCCACGTAGCCAAAAAAGGCATACCGTGACACTCACTACAAACATAAACTACTTATGCCAGGAATCAGCTCCTGCTGTTTCCTGTAAGTTTGGAGATTCTTATGAATCCCGAAACTCCCCAAAAGGGTGTGCATAAAATAAACTATATCAGTATACTAGCACAAGATATTCCTCATGTCAATTCAGGCTTATACTATATATGGTGTTTATATTTGTTCAAAATACTACATCTATTTTTCTACTACGAATTCAATCTTCTCTTTCAGATACTCCCGGCAGCCAAACCGAACCGTTCCACACTGCTTTGACTCCTCTTTCGCCTTTTCATTACAGCAGTCCAAGTAGGGACAATCGTTACATTGATTCCGCAGTGCTTCCTTCGCCCATTCAATTTCCTGCTCATTTCCTATAATCCGCACAGACATCCACTTCCTTTGCTATCATCATACCCCAAAATCCATTTTCTATCATCCATAATTTCTTTTTTTGTATCATTTTAGTAAATTACGGTTATATTACGGAATAATCACTATATTTCAAATATATCTCTATTTTATTCCGTAATTTGCTGTAAGTAAATAGTTTAAAATGTGGAAGAGAGGTGTAAATGTATGGATAAAAACTTTATTGGAGAACGCATCAGCGAACTGCGTTTAAAGAAAAATGTATCTGAATATCAGATGAGTCTGGATCTTGGCAAAAATAAAAGCTACATCCAGTCCCTCACTTCCGGACGTTCTCTGCCTACCATGCAGAGCTTTCTGGATATCTGTGACTATCTGGAAGTCACTCCTCAACAGTTCTTCGATTCAGAGCTGCACAATCTTCCTCTGATTGACAAAGCAACTGATCTGATGAAACAACTCGATGACGAGGATATGCTTGCGCTCATTTCCATGCTGAATCGTCTGGCTCTAAAACGCAAATAGATTTCCGTAGCTGCCAAATCAAGCAGCTTTTATTTTTATCATTTTTTCTCAAAATTTTTCAATCTTAAAGAAAAGTCCCCTATTCCTTAATTGAATGGGTAATATATCCATTCGCCGTACCTTAAAAACAAAAGAAATCTTTCGGGAGATTGATATAGGTGACTGCAGATAGTTTGCATCTTCGCACGCCTGCAGCTTAATAGTTACAAAGTAACACCGTTTTACGTGCCGGAACGGGCATAGGAACTGGCTTCTGAAAGAATAACATAGACTTTTGGGATTTTAGCTTATAGCGCTTTTATTAGAGAACTTTTACTCAAAATTTGATATAATAATAGACAGGTATCAAGTTGATTCCCTGTCTGTGGAAAGGAGATTCATGATAACTGTAACAAAAAGGGATTTGATTGAATTAGGCTACGGTCCTTCCTTTGCTGCTGATATTATCAAAAAAGCAAAGAACTTATGGTAGAAAAGGGGCATACCTATTATCAATCCAGAAAATTAGACAGGGTTCCAAAAGAAGCCGTTGAAGAATTATTAGGGATTACTTTGCCCGATAAGCAAGAATGATCTTGCTTTTTGCATTTTAGTAAGGAGTGAAATCATGGCAAAAGATCCAATTAAAAAAGCAGAAAACGGCACTTATTATTTTCGAGCCAACCTCGGATATCATCCTGTAACCGGAAAACAGATTCAAAAATACCGCAGCGGATTCTCAACAAAAAAAGAAGCCCGTGCCGAGTATTCCAAATTGATTCTTGCATCAACGGAAGAATTAGCTGATAAGAAGGAAGACATTACCTTCAAAAAGTTTATTGAAGAAATCTATCTTCCGTGGTACAAAACTCAGGTGAAAGAAAGTACCTACAAGAATCGTTACTCGACCATTCAAAAACACTTTGCCTATTTCTACAAGAAGAAAGTGTCCGAAATAGAAGCGATAAATGTACAGACCTGGCAGCTCAAGTTGGCAAAACAATTCAGTCCAAACTATGTACGCATTGTTCAGGGAATGTTATGTTTAGCTTTTGACCGGGCGATTATCCTCGGACTTGCAAAGAAGAATCCTGCCCGCATGATCGGCAATATCAAATCTAAAAAAGTAAAGATCGACTTCTGGACTTTGGAGGAGTTTCAGAAGGTAATATCCCTGCTGTACAAAGGTGACTACTACGAGCACTATCTCTTCATCTCGTTCTGGCTTTTATTTATGACTGGAATGCGTATTGGAGAGGCTGCCGCCTTACAGTGGATGATATTGATTTTGAAACAGGTATGCTGATTATTAGTAAAACACTGTACTATAAAACAATGAATGACTACAAATTCGTTGAACCTAAGACGCAGGCAAGCAACCGTACCATTTATATTGATGCTGATACCATCAAGGAATTACAAGAATGGAAGGCGGTCCAGGCAAAGGTTTTACCAAATTGTGGATTCGTACTGAGTTATAACAGTACACCCACCAGCAAAACAACGCTTCCAAGAGCATTAGAGAAATTGGCAAATTTAGCTGGTGTCCACAGAATCAAAATTCATGCCCTGAGACATTCGCATGCTTCCCTGCTTATCAGCATGGGCGAAAATCCACTGCTGATTAAAGAGCGTCTTGGACATGAAAAAATACAGACGACACTAGGAACTTATGGTCATCTGTATCCAAACACCAATATTGAGATTGCAAAGAAGCTGACCGGGGTTCTCAGCTACCAGTCAGCTTCTCAAAGTATTGCTAATTATACCAGTAATCAGCATACTGCAATGTATCACAAAGAAATATAAAAATGCAATGATAATGCAATTTCAAACACCCAAAGCCGCAAAGCCCCGTGGTTACGGGCTTTGTAGCCCAGCGTGAACTATTCAAACTCAATCGTACCCGGCGGCTTGCTAGTCAGGTCATAAAATACGCGGTTAACGCCCTTAACTTCGTTAATAATGCGGTTCATAACCTTATTCAGTACTGCATACGGAATCTCAGCAGATTCGGCTGTCATGAAGTCGATAGTCTTCACTGCGCGGAGCGCTACAGCGTAATCATAAGTTCTGAAGTCACCCATAACGCCTACACTTCGCATATTTGTCAGTGCTGCAAAGTACTGGTTCGGCATCCATGAAGGATCTTCACCATGTTCTTTCTTATACTCAGCTGCAGCATTGTCTACCTCTTCACGATAAATGAAATCTGCATCCTGTACAATACGAACCTTCTCTGCAGTAACTTCACCGATAATACGGATTCCAAGTCCCGGTCCCGGGAATGGCTGACGGAATACCAGTCTCTCCGGAATTCCAAGCTCCAGACCTGCTTTACGAACCTCATCCTTGAAAAGGTCGCGGAGCGGTTCGATGATTTCCTTGAAATCAACGAAATCCGGAAGTCCGCCTACATTGTGGTGAGATTTGATCACTGCGGACTCTCCGCCTAGACCACTTTCTACAACGTCCGGATAAATAGTTCCCTGTGCCAGGAAATCTACCGCACCAATCTTCTTGGCCTCTTCTTCAAAAATACGGATAAATTCTTCACCGATAATCTTACGTTTTGCTTCAGGCTCTGTAACACCTGCCAGCTTGTCATAATATCTCTGCTGTGCATTGACGCGAATAAAGTTCAGGTCAAACTGACCGTTTGGTCCGAATACACCCTCAACCTCATCTCCCTCATCTTTACGAAGAAGACCATGATCTACAAATACACAGGTAAGCTGCTTTCCGATTGCTCTGGAAAGAAGTCCTGCTGCAACGGAAGAGTCAACACCACCTGACAGGGCAAGAAGAACTTTTCCATCCCCGACCTTCTCGCGGATTTCTCTGATAGTGTGCTCAACAAAGGCATCCATTTTCCAGTCTCCGGCACATCCGCATACACCAAGTACGAAGTTGGAAAGCATCTTCTTTCCTTCTACTGTATGAAGCACTTCCGGATGGAACTGGATCGCATACAGCTTCTTCTCCTCATTCTGTGCAGTTGCTACCGGACAGTCTGCTGTGTGAGCAGCAATCTCAAATCCTGGTGCAACCTGGGAAATGTAATCTGTGTGGCTCATCCAGCAGATTGTTTTGTCAGATACGCCTTTGAAGATTTTGGAATCTGTCTTATCTACCAGAACCTCTGTCTTTCCATATTCGCTCACATCTGCTTTCTCAACTTTTCCGCCCAGAACATGCATCATAAGCTGTGCGCCATAGCAAAGTCCCAGAACAGGAATACCAAGCTCAAATAATTCCTTATTGCATGTAGGTGAATCTGCTCATAGCAGCTGTTCGGACCACCGGTAAGGATGATTCCCTTAGGATTCATTGCCTTGATTTTCTCAAGATCGGTCTTGTATGAATAGATTTCGCAGTATACGTTACATTCTCTCACACGTCTGGCAACCAGCTGATTGTACTGACCGCCGAAATCCAGTACGACGACTGTTTCTCTTTTCATGTTTTCCTCCTTGTTTCTCATTATTTGTAACTGTAAAGATATTGAACCGTTACCATTGAATTTTATTATAAATTACAGTTCGGATTTTTACAATGCTTATTTTCAGTTTTCCACCTTATGTTTTCTTACTGCCAGTTTATAAGTTTTTTAGAATTTAATCACGTTTTTTTCAACAGTCCATCACATTTTACTCACAAATTCCCTGTATATTAATAAGCAAATAAAGCAAATGCTTTACAAACAGGTTGCAAATGCTTTTTCACATAGATTTTTAACTTTTTTCTTTTTCATACTTATGCCGGGCCGCAAGGTCCGGCCCTCCTTCTTTTTACAGACCTTTTCAGGTCTTTTTCTTTTTTTATAAGTTTTTTAGAATTTAATCACAATTTCTTCAACAGTCCATCACATTTTGCACACATTTTCCCTGTATATTAATAAGCAAATAAAGCAAACGCTTTATTTATAATAAAACTTTTTCTTTTTCATACTTGCCGGATCGCAAGATCCGGCACTCCTTCTTTTAAAATGTGAAATCCCGCTCACAGTAAGACACAACTGTGAGCGGGATTTTTGTGTTACCGCAGAGAACTAGTGTGCCGACAAGTTGATTCTTGAAACAATCTTGCAGGATAAATTTCTTATTTCAAGGCGGAGGAAGGAGGCGTAGCGGTGGCTACGGCGACCGACGACAACGCGGAAATAAGAAATTTAGACGCAAGATTGTTCGAGAAATCAACTTGTTGGCACACTAGGAACTGATCGGAAAATTCGACAGAATGAAAACGTCAAAAGAAACATAATAAATCATAATAAATATAGAAAGATTGAGGAATGAAATCTGTGAATCAGAATATAATAGAGAAATTTAATGATCTGCTGGGAGAAGAGAAAGTGAAAGTGGATGAACCCATGAAACGTCATACCACATTTCGGATTGGCGGTCCGGCAGATTACTTTTTGCTTCCGTCTTCTGAGGAAGAACTGAGCGGGATTCTGAAGATATGCAAAAATGAAGAACTGCCATATTTCATTCTTGGAAATGGAAGTAATCTTCTGGTAAGCGATGAAGGATACAGGGGTGTCATTATTCAGCTTTACAGAAATTATGGTGATATTACAGTAAAAGGAAATGAAATCCATGCAACAGCAGGAGCTCTGCTGTCACAGATCGCGGCGGCAGCCAAAAATGCGTCGCTGACAGGATTTGAGTTCGCCGGAGGAATTCCCGGCACATTAGGCGGTGCAGTTGTCATGAATGCAGGTGCCTATGGCGGTGAAATGAAAGATGTGCTGAAAGAAGTAACTGTTATGACAGCTGCAGGAGAAATTCTCGTACTTCCGGCAGAGAAGCTGGAAATGGGATATCGCACAAGTCTTGTGAAAACAAAAGGATATCTGGTGTTGAGCGCAGTGATCGTTCTTGAACAGGGGAATCAGGAAGCCATAAAAGCAAGAATGAAAGAACTGACAGAACAGAGAGTAAGCAAACAGCCTCTTGAATTTCCAAGTGCGGGAAGCACATTCAAACGTCCTGAAGGGTATTTTGCCGGAAAGCTGATCATGGATGCAGGGCTGAGAGGATACCAGACAGGCGGTGCACAGGTTTCCGAGAAGCACTGTGGGTTTGTGATCAATAAAGATAATGCAACTGCAGCAGATGTGTGCAGACTGCTCAGAGATGTACAGGATAAAGTAAAAGAACAGTTTGGCGTAACTCTTGAACCGGAAGTGAAATTTCTTGGGAAATTTTGATCTGACTGAATCGAAAAAGTACTGTGAACAGAGTGCAAAGACCAAAGACCAATGAGCAACAGATGAGATTAAGAAGTGACGGGAGATAGAAAATGCGTTTTGTAATAGTTACAGGAGTATCGGGAGCAGGAAAAACATCTGCATTGAAAATGTTGGAGGATGCGAAGTATTTTTGTGTAGACAATCTGCCGATCCCTTTACTGGAGAAATTTGCATCACTGATGCCTGAGATACATGGAGAAGATGTGCAGAATGTTGCACTGGGGATCGATGCAAGAAGCGGGCGTTCTCTGGATGAGCTGGAGATTGTACTGGACAGAATGAAAAAGGCAGGGTATGATTTTGAAATCCTGTTTCTGGATGCGCAGGACAGTGTTCTGGTCAAACGTTATAAAGAAACCCGCAGAAGTCATCCTCTTGCAATGGGGGGAAGAGTGGATGATGGAATCCGGATGGAAAGAGAGAAGATGCGTTTTCTGAAAGAGCGTGCGGATTATATCATTGATACCAGCAATCTTCTGACAAGAGAACTGAAACAGGAGATCGACAGGATATTTTGTAGATAATCAGGATTTCTGCAATATGATGATTTCTGTACTGTCATTTGGATTTAAATATGGAATACCGGCAGATGCGGATCTCGTGTTTGACGTGCGTTTCCTGCCGAATCCATACTATGTGGACGAACTCAGACCGCTGACAGGGCTGGATGACAGGGTTTTTAATTATGTAATGGATTGTGATATAGCCAGGACATTTGCGGATAAACTGGAAGATATGATCAATTTCCTTATTCCGAATTATGTGAAAGAGGGAAAGACAAATCTGGTGATCGCAATTGGATGTACAGGCGGCAAGCATCGTTCCGTCACGCTGGCAAGAGAACTTTATTCCAGATTGTCTGGAAATACAAAATACGGATTCAGGCTGGAACACAGAGATGCACAGAAAGACCGACTGGTCAGAAAACAGGAAGGATGATAAAGGAGAGATGTCTTTTTCAGGGATGGTGAAGGAAGAACTTTCCAGACAGATTGGATTGGCCAGACATTGCAAAATGGCAGAACTGGCTGCGATTTTATGTTCCTGTGGGAAAATGGAATGTTTTTCAGGGGACAGTAAACTGAAAATCCAGACGGAAAATGAAGCAGTTGCAAGAAAGTGCTTTACATTATTGCAAAAAACATTTAATATAGAAACAAAGATATTTGTACGTGAGAACAGTCACTTGAAACGGGTGAAGGTATATACAATAGAAATAACTGATCCCGAAGAGATCCAGGTAATTTTTCAGGCACTGCGGCTTGTCACGAACAGTATCGACCAGGGTACGCTTGTATTGTCGGATATGCTGGTGGTACAGCAGAATTGCTGCAAACGGGCGTTTATCAGGGGAGCTTTTTAGCATCCGGTTCAATCAGTGATCCTGAGAAGGGGTATCATTTTGAGATTGTATGTTCTGATGCAAAAAGAGCAGAGCAGCTACAGACGATCATCCGCAGTTTTTCGGTAGATGCCAAAATCGTACAGCGTAAGAAATCACATGTGGTCTATGTGAAAGAAGGTGCACAGATTGTTGACATGCTTGCTGTTATGGAAGCTAATGTGGCATTGATGGACCTGGAGAACATCCGTATACTGAAGGAAATGAGAAATTCAGTAAACAGAAAAGTAAACTGTGAAACTGCGAATATTAATAAAACCGTAAATGCAGCCGTCAAGCAGATGGAGGATATTAAGCTGGTCCGGCAGAAAATAGGATTTGAGCAGCTTAATGAAGGACTTGCACAGGTTGCTGAACTTCGGATGCAGTATCCGGAAGCTACACTAAAAGAATTAGGAATGATGTTAAGCCCGCAGGTGGGCAAATCGGGAGTCAATCACAGACTGAGAAGCTGAGTGCAATGGCTGACGAACTGCGGAGAAACAAGGAGGAGAATTATTATGATCAAAAAACCAATCACCATCAATTTATCCACAGGTCTGGAAGCACGTCCGGTAGCACAGCTGGTGCAGGTTGCAAGCCAGTTTAACAGTGAGATTTATGTAGAGATTGGAAAGAAACGCGTGAACGCAAAGAGCATTATGGGCACTATCGCGCTGAATATGCAGGAAGGGCAGACTGCCCTGATTACTGCGGACGGCAAGGACGAAGCAGCGGCAGTGGAAGAGCTGGCGGCAGTATTGGCATAATTTTTTTTTATACAGAGTAGCAATCATTACATACAAACAAAAACCCTGTCGGAGAATCAACGGCAGGGTTGATTTCTTTCTGCACCTGTGTTATACTGTCAAAGCAACTGAACAAACGAGATGTACCTGCTACGGATACCACCGAAAAGGACCACGAACGGACCATGGGTATCCCACCATCTCGGTAAATAAAAAACAGGAGGTCTTTTTTTAATGAACAAAAACATTGTAAACACAAAATTTCTGGTTTCCACAGCGCTCATTGCGGCAATTTATGTTGTGATGACATTGGCGATTGCACCACTTAGCTTCGGAATGATTCAGATTCGTATTTCCGAGGTGCTGATGCTGATGGCATTTATCGACAAAAAGTATGCGCCGGTCTGGTGCTTGGCTGCTTCATTGCGAACTGCTTCAGCCCTTCGGCATGATGGACGTTGTATTTGGCACAGCCTGCACAGCGGCTTCTCTTGTGGGGATTACGAAATGCAGCAAAACACTGTTCGGCGCAAGCCTTTGGCCTGTGCTTTGCAATGCATTCATCGGCATTGAGCTGTATCTGTTCGGCAGTCCGCTTCTGCTGAGCATGGCAACGGTTGCGTTTGGGGAATTCCTTTCCGTTTCCGTTGTGGCTATGTTCTGTTCCGTCAAGTTTTGAAAAACAGCACCTTGGTGGAACGCCTGAAAATCGCATAAAATCAAAAAACAGGGACTTTTCTTGCTTTTGGGGCAGGGGGAGTCCTTATTATTCTGCTTTTATTTTTTTGAAAAAAAAAGCTCTTGACAAATAAAATCGGGGTGCTATAATCTAACTAACCAAAGAGAGAAACCGATGATTAAGAGGAGTAGCCTTTCAATCAGCTTTCAGAGAGTTGCGGATGGTGGAATCGCAACAGCGAGAGGATGGGTGAATGGACTTA
>ENA-OQAS01000493-OQAS01000493.1-human-gut-metagenome-genome-assembly--contig:-NODE-493-length-20378-cov-3.783467_pt1 | contig 20378 bp, 23 predicted proteins | sample MGYA00242733_ERZ504523 | MGnify/ENA primary metagenome ERZ504523 (study PRJEB26092, sample SAMD00036239) | human gut metagenome | host: Homo sapiens | study: EMG produced TPA metagenomics assembly of...
AACCGCCAGAACACACTTAACAGGCAGGGCACGGCTCTTGTACAGGTTGAAGCCTATTTGAACCAAAGGAAAATCTACCTGAAGACCAATGTTTACCTCAAACCGGAGTGCTGGAGCCGTGAGGGGGCACAAGTCATTAACCACCCCCAATCTAACGAACTCAACACAATGCTCTATGAATACATCCTGTATCTGCAAGGCATAGAGTTGGGGTATTGGAAGCGCGGAATACCTGCCACACTCTCACTACTGAAGGATGCTGTCAAGAAGAAAAGTACGGTGAATGTCAGCTTCTCCACTTTTGCCAAATCAGCCATTGACAATTCGGACAAGAAGCAGTCACCAAGGACAACCTGCACTCGACACTGGCGGTCCTGCATGATTTCCGTTCCGGATTGGACTTCAAGGATCTTACCTATACATTCCTTCGTGATTTTGAGCAATACTTAAGAGAAAAGGGCAATGCGGTCAATACGATAGCCAAGCACATGAGACAGCTCCGTACCTTGGTCAATGAAGCAATCAACCAGGGATATATGCACGCAGATGCTTATCCGTTCAGAAAGTACAAAATCAAACAGGAGAAAGGCAGACATGAGTTTCTTACCCCGGACGAGCTGAAGAAGCTGGAAACGGTCAAGGTGGAAGAGGAGTCCATGCGTCATGTGCTCGATGCCTTCCTGTTCTGTTGTTATACTGGATTGCGCTATTCTGACTTCTGCCAGCTATCTCCGGCCAACTTTATCAAGGTAAACGGTAAGCGTTGGTTACACTTCACGTCCGTTAAGACAGGGGTGGAAATCCGTCTGCCGTTGCATCTGCTGTTTGAAAGCAGGGCATTGGGCATTCTTGACCGCTATCCGGATATCGGAAGTTTTGCCGCTTTGCCTTGTAACTCGGAAGTGAATAAGCAGCTTCGAAAGCTGGCCGGGTTGTGTGGTATCAAAAAGCGGATAACCTACCATGTGAGCCGTCATACCTGTGCCACCCTGCTGGTTCATCAGGGAGTTGCGATTACAACAGTCCAGAAGCTGCTCGGACATACTTCCGTAAAGACCACACAGATTTATTCGGAGGTACTTTCCAGCACCATTGTGCGTGACTTGAAAAATGTTCAAAGGAAAAGGAAAAAAGTAAAGATGTTTCCCGATAAAGGCTTGAGAACATCCGATTTTATAGACAACCGGTAGATTTCATGAATCCTATTTGTTTTCTATTAATATTGTGATTCTTTAAATTCTTCGGATAATCGAAATATTGCTCCTGATTATTTTTTTCAATATGGATTGAATATGGAATAGTTTTCACTATCTTTGCAGTGTAACCAGGAGCTTGATGGCAATAAATATTGTCATCGGGCTCTTTTTTTATTGTCATATCGTGGCAATGGATTTAAGTAATTCTGCAACAATGACGTAAGTAAATAGACATATCTTTGAAGTAGTATTATAATCAGATAAACAATAGACAGAATGGAATTAAACGACTGGTTGGCTATAATCGGGGCTTTCGGAGGATTGGAGGCTGTCCGTTGGGGTGTCACGTTCTGGGTGAACCGCAAGACGAACGCACGGAAAGAGGATGCGTCCGCCGATTCAATGGAGGATGAGAACGAGCGCAAGCAGGTTGACTGGCTGGAAGAACGTATCGCCCAGCGTGACGCCAAGATTGATGCGTTATACGTTGAGCTTCGTAATGAACAGTCTGATAAGCTGGCATGGATTCATAAGTGCCACGAGCTGGAACTGCAATTGAAAGATGCCGAACATAACCGTTGTGACAGGCCCGACAGCGAATGCGGCCGTCGTATTCCACCACGCAGGGCTACATTAATTAAAGATAAGGAGGAAAAGAAATGAAGTTTTTTACGATTGCGGAACTCTGCAAGTCAACAACTGCTGACCGCTTGGGTATCAATAACAGATGCAGACAGGAGCATGTGACTGCTCTGACTGCCTTGGTGGACAACGTACTGGACCCGTTACGCACATGGTGGGGAAAGCCTATAACAGTAAACAGTGGCTATCGCTGTCCGGAACTTAATGCAGCTGTCAAGGGAAGCAAGACCTCGCAGCACATGAAGGGGGAAGCTGCTGATATTGACACTGGAGACAGACAGCAAAACAAGCTGTTATTTGAATATATCCGCAAGAACCTGCCCTATGATCAATTGATTGACGAGTCTAACTTCGCTTGGGTGCACGTCAGTTATCGGGCTGACGGGGATAACAGGATGCAAGTTCTTAAGTTGTAGACTATGTTGGTTAGAGTTATGAACTGGGTAAGCCGACATATATTGCTGGCTCCTTTCATGTGTCTGTTCCTGTTGTTTGCCTGTGGCAGCTCGCATAAGGCTGTCAAGTCAGACACTAAGATTATACAGAAAGATAGTACACGTGAATCTGTCAACATCGTATACGGATCAAGTACGTCTTTGAGCGAACTCATTACCACTAATGGCAGCTATGTAATTGATTTCTGTATCTATGATACCCGAAAACCGCCCGATAGCCCGACCGGGAAACCTCCGTTATTGGCGGACGGGCAAATAGAGGGAAATTTCAATCAGGCAAAAGACAAGAAATCGGTTATAAACGATACTATAAAACTCAATGCCGACAAGAAACGCTCTTCCGATATCCATGAGAAAGAGTACACTGAAATGATGAAGGATAAAAGAGAATCCAAATTGCTTGAACAAATAGTTCTGACATGTGTTAGTGGGGCAGTTCTTGTTGTTATCGTACTGGCGGTGGTCAGGCGACAACGTGGAAACGATTTCTTATAATAAGACTTTAAATTTATGATTAAGACTTCCCAGCTTGTGATAAGTCGGGAAGTTTTTTTATTTCCATGAACAATTCGGTTTTGCCTGTGTTTGTGTAACCGTACTGATTATTGTTGCGCTGGTGACGAAAAAACATTGGCGTAATAATGATTCCTCATAATAAAACTTTAAATTCATAAGTTGAATACTCTGGCTCGTGATGAGTCGGGGCTATTTTTGTTATCTTTGCCGGAACTAACATTAACTTATGTATTATGGCTGAAAAAAAAGAATCTTATTCCGAAGAGGAATTGAATGAAATGATCGTATGGTTCAACAACCATGCTGATGAACTTCCCAAAGAAATGCAAATTAACAAATCCGCTTTCACACCGGATTTGAAACTTACTGTTGAATCCTGTATCATGCAAGCCAAGCAATGTCTGGGCAACTATAAGATGGCCGGAGCTTTTAGATTACTTCAACAAATCAAAGCGAAGATTGAGGATAATAAATAAAATCTCATATTTTACTTTTTTTAGAATATCAAGCGGCCCAGTGACGGGTAACCGCTTAATATCTGCTTACTAAAAATCTCCTTGATAATTTTTTATAAGATCATTGGCTTCCTGTATATCATGAGGCGTGTAAATATCTGTCATCAATATACTGCTGTGACGAGCTTGGTCACGTACGCTTAACACATCATAATGTCGTAACATATTCGTTATACCTGTATCTTTTAAGGAATAAAACTTATATTGGGCGGAAAGCTTTAAATCTTTTCTGAGATGATGTGCCCACCAGTCCCGGAACATTTTTTCAGATCTTTTTGTTTTACCGGGACGAAACCCGTCAGAGAATAAATAATAATCACCGGGATTGTTGAAAATGTGCAGGTCCAACATGAGATGTATGACTTTTGATGGTAATGTAATAGTGCCATCTTTGCGATTTTTGATATATTGTCTGATACGAATATTGTTTGCTTTTTCAAACTTATATCGTTTAATCTCAATCCTACCATTTCCGCCGGTCGGATAAAACAATAGTATAGAATATAGCTTGCCAGCAACATATAGGGTTATGTTCTTTAAGTAGTCGCTCACTTTTGCAAGTGTTTCCGGTGGCAGGATGTTGCGTAGCTTTTTTTCCCTTTTCTTCCCAGACTACTGATCCCGGCTGTTGGATTCTGTGTTAAATAGTTATGGTTCAGACAGAAGGTGGAAAAAGACTTCAAAAAGCCGAGATAGTTATCGCGCGTAAATGCAGTGTTATCCCTAGTTATATACACTTCGTCAAGCAGCATAACACAAAAATCCTTATCAAATTGGTAAATGTAGGTGATAGGGCCTTTTTCTCTTCATTGAAGATTTCCATATTACGAAGGTAGGAGCTATAAGATTTGATCGTTTCTTGTCGGTATCTCCCGTCCCTTTGCATTTTGGCGAGAAAAGTGCGGTATTTGTCTATTACATCTTTGAACAGTAGAAAGGCGTTGCCGCATTCTTGCTCAATCCAAGGATTCCATCCTGTTGCGAGTTTTTCTGATAGTCTGTTGATGCATCCTTTGGCGTATGCCCTTCTTTCCTTAACGGATTTGATGAAGTTCAGTTTGATCTTTTTCCGTTTCATCACTCCGTCAACAGGATTGAATGCGTAAAAGTCAATGTACCAATCTTTACCCGTATGTAATATAGGTGGTGTGTAACTCTTGATTTCTTGGATTTTGGACATTTTTTTATTTGTTTTTGCTAACAGCAGAAACAAATGGTTAATAATTCCCGTCCCGATTTCGTCCCGGCGGATTTGCTTAAAATGAGATAAGCCACTGACTTTCAGTGGCTTATCCTTTACAGTGTCGGAATGAGGCGACTCGAACGCCCGACCCCTACGTCCCGAACGTAGTGCGCTACCAACTGCGCTACATTCCGTTTCTGTTTTGCGAGTGAAAGGTAAAGCATTTTTGAAATCAAAAAGAATTTCATAGAAAATTTGCAAAAAATTTGTAGAATCAAAAATATGCCTACCTTGCAACCGAAAACAAGAAACAATAGTTTCTGAGAGGTCTTCTATTACAAAGTGAAAAGCTCTACCGATAACCATTTTGGTGCCATAGCTCAGTTGGTAGAGCAAAGGACTGAAAATCCTTGTGTCCCCGGTTCGATTCCTGTGGCACCACCAAAGTAAGTTTTTCACTTTAAAGCAGTTACAGTAAAATGTAACTGCTTTTTTTATGCTTTAAGCCCTCGTTTACAGGGCAGTAGACAAATAGTAGAGATGAAGACTTACCCGATAATTATGGGGAAAGGTTGTCCAAGGATCCTTGTCCGGTTTCAAAAAGCTGTATTTTTCCCTACCATAGTATCTGGAATCTTGATACAAGTTCTGCCGGATCCTGCACCAAGTTCTGTGAAATCTTGTGCCAAGTTCTGCTTCACGCTCTCACTATTTCAGTCAAAAGATTCAATATTTACTTTCAGAAATAGTGAAGAAAAAATATAGAAAAAGACCTAACATCCAAAGTCTTTATGACTTTGAGCAACCTATAAAACACGACAAGGTATAAAAAGACACAATACAAACATTGCATATTTGTACTATCAGAAACCTATTTGAGACATCGCCCAAAGTTCATTGACAGAAACACTCTTTTCATAACTAAAATGCGCATAATTCAGCATGATACGCGTTTTCGGCGTTATATAATAAGCGCCTCCCACTGTATAAATCATTTCTGAATCAGAACTGCCGTATCAGCTTCATAGCGTTCCAATTTTGCCACAACCGCCAATCGGGAGGGAATGGCAAACCAATATCCTAAAGCATAAAAAACTCTGCGGTTGATACTACCATCTTTTCCCCACAAATATTCCCCCCCCCTGCAAGTCAACCGATGGGTCTGATAACAGGTACTCAGCGCCATGCGGTTACGTTTCATATTTGTATTATAAATGGTTTCTTCCCCCGTTTCATCATTTACCACCGTATAATCATCATTCAATTTTCCGATATAGGCAGACGCACCCATCTTCAATCCTTTGACAGGCTGCACAGTGAACCATGCGGCAAAATCCTTTGCATCATTATGATCTTTCATGCTGAGTCCGGAACCATTGTATACACCTACCCGATATTCCAGAAAATAATCGTCGACAGAGGTCTTGAACAACTCACCACCCACCTGCAAACCCATATCACGGCCACCCTGGTTCCCACATACATCTCCACTGAAACCTGCCAGACGCTCAATGACACGACTGAAGTTTACCGTTTCATAAACCGAAGATGACATCTGGTTCTCTAATGTAAAACAGGTCTTCATCCGACCTATCTTGACCTGAAAAAAAGAATACGGTTTGTAACAAGCATAGAGTTCCAGCAGCTGTGAAGTAAACAGTTCATACTGAACCATCCACGACAGTTTATCCGTGATATCTCCCGAAAGGATCAGCATCCCCAGCCTTCCAAAAAACTGATTGTCCGCCTGACTCACATCCAAGTCTTTCCTGTCCGTATAGCTATAACCGAACTGACCGTAGCAGTCAGCTTCACATGTTTACTCAAAAAGCCGTTCACTTGCCCCAATACGGATGAATCTTCCTTTTTCCCTTGTGAATACCCCTGAGGTAAAACCAAGAACAACATCCAAATAACAAATAATAAACGTGTGTTTTTCATGATCTATTTCTCATTACCAATGTATAACTACGTTCTAAAAGCTAACAAGCCGCCAAGCTATTCAAAAAGTTTAATTATCACTTATTATCCGTACACTTTATCCATATTTCCACTTATCTTTTATACAAGATGAATATTCACTCATTTTTATCCATCCGAAGAGTCATAAAAAGGCCGTTGCCCCATTACATGAAGCAACCAGCCCTCCATTATCCTGTCACCAAGTTAATTATCAGAACTTATAAGCTGCTTTACGCAATTCTTTCACTGAACCGAATGGTTTATTGGGCTTCAGGTAACGCCCCATGAACTTATAAATGTCCAGACGAATCTTGCTTGACTCATAAGTATCTAACCGATCAAAACTATGCGCACCGGGAGCACGCTCAAATATCTTATATTCAAATTTTTTGCCTTCTGCTTTCAAGGCACGGATCATTGATTCCACCTCGACTACATTCACATCATCATCACTGGTATTAGTATAGATAAGTAACGGATCTTTCAACTTCTCCGCATGCCACACAGGAGAGCGCCGTTTGTATTCCGCAATATTGTCCTTGGCAGTCTGCCCGATATGATTCTTGGCCGAGAAGATTTTGCGATAACTGTCGCTGGCATATCCCATACGCATGATTACATCCGAAACCGGAACGCCTGCAAAACCACATTTATATTGTCCCGGATAATTGAAAAGGTTCATCAGTGTAATCATACCACCATGACTCCATCCCATGATACCCACACGACTACCATCCACAATATCGAAATTATCCACCATATAGTTACGGCTGATGTACACGTCTTCGTTTTCCAATCCACCATAATCTATATTATTGTATGTTCCCGCTCCGTATCCGGTGCTTCCCCGGTAGTCCGCTGCCACCACGATGTATTCCTGCGCTATCAGCTCACGGATGATATGGGCATAATAGGTGTCCATATCGGCATGTACCCCACTGTGAGGAAATACGATCAACGGATATTTCTTGTTTTCCTTCACACTTTTGGGAATAAAAATGTATGCTCTGAATTTAAGTTCGTTACCAGCACTCATCGAAGTGGGATTGGACTCCTTCCAACGCGGTGGTCCACATAATATCACCTTATCTACATGGGCAATATCACCCACTTTCTCGTACCACAGGACATCATCAATCTTTTTCATTAACTGGTCAAACTGATGAACAGACAACTGCGCCCGTACTATTCCCGGCATAGTCCATAAGCAACACACAAATACCACAAATATTACTATTCTGTTTTTCATACGTATATATTTAAATAATGATTAATAGCATGTTAATTCTTGGGATATCCCGGATTCTGTTCCATCTCAGGACTAAAGATAAACTGGTCTTCAGGTATCGGCAGCACACACTTGTAAAAATCCCAATCCACCTCTTCGTCCACACTGGAAGATGATATCCTCCTTTACGGACAATAGTCTTGCCATTGCGCAGCAAATCAAAGAAACGATGTCCTTCACCTACCAGCTCCTTACTTCGCTCATCCAACACACGGTCCAAGGTATAGTCAGCCATTGTCACTTCGTTATCGGGATTGCCCCGCTTCACAATCTCATTCAAATAACCAAGTCCCTGAACCGCAGCATCACCGCCCAACTTGCAACCAGCCTCAGCGGCAATAAGGTACACCTCGGACAGACGAAGTACCACATTGTTACATTCCAGCGGTGCAGTCTTCAGGTCCGTCCCTCTCAGTTTGTACAACCACCATACCGTTTTCCCCGCATATTTATTCTCCTCCAGCAACTGCCCGCGCACATCTCCGGATCAGCCAGCATTTGCTCCGCATATTTCTGAGTGACAAACCCCTTCTGATAGCCATACCAATTCAATAAATATCCCCATGAATCCCGTCCTGGAGTATCATCCACACTATTGGCTATCTCAAAAAACGATTCTGAACCAAACTTGGCTTCTACCGACCAGGCAGCCACATATTTCTCATGCGGATAAAGTGCATAACTTCCCGATGTATCCGCATCCTTAATCAGTTGGTCCGCCAAATCAAATGCTTTCCGGTTATCGTCATGATACAAGTAGATACGAGCCAGCAATGCACGAGCCGCATACTTATTCATACGTCCGTTATTTTTCTCTTCGGACATCAATGTAACCGCCTCTTCCAACGTTTCTATAATAAAATCATAAGCCTGAGCAACAGTAGAACGGGGAGGATTCTCATAGGTTCCCACCAAATGGTCTATCAACGGAGCACCCAGTGACGCACCTTTATCTTTTGTATAAGGATAGCCAAAGCAACGAGTCAGATCAAACTGGCAAAGCGCAATCACCGCCATCGTCTCGCCTTTCAAAGCATTCAACTTCTTTTCATCCCCGCTTTCAATTTTTCCTTCGGCAATAGCATTCAGAATATTCCATGCCTCACGAAGAATATAAAAAGGTCGTCCCCACAATGAACCGGCATTCAAACTATTAGGACGATGATTGAACATATAGCATGTATTGCATACCCCACTTTCCTCAGAACTCTGCATATCATCTCCTTTCATGTCTCCATAGGCAAACATAGCAGCCCCGTAATATCCGGAGCCCGACATCAGATCATACAATCCGTTCACCGCATTATCCACATCGGTTACTGTACGGAAAGCCATCGTAGTAGGGATTTTATTGCTGGGAGCTGTATCGAAGAAATCACTACAACCGGCAACGAGCTGTGAAACGAATCCTAAAATAAGAAGTATTTTCTTCATAATGGTTCTGTTTTTTAGTGTAATTGATGATTAAAATTTAAGTTCCAGCCCGAAAGCATAAGTTTTCAACGGAGGCGTGTAGAATCCTACCACCCCACTCATTTCAGGATCATATTGGTCGTATGCAGCCCATGTCAACAAATTCGTACCCGAGAAATAAATACGGGCATTCCCTATTCCTAATTTCTGCAACCATGCTTTAGGAGCATTCAATCCCAATATCAGACTTTTCAGACGAATATGATCCGTAGAATGGATGGCACGTGAAGAATTATAGTTACCCCCCTTTTTATTCCCATATACAAAACGGGGAACATCCGTTATATCACCCGGTTTCTGCCAACGGCGGCGTTGCTCGGTACTTTTATTGCTTATCACTGAATAACCATCATCTTGCAGAATGTAGGATGCATTATCATACGAATAACCACCGAAACTATAAGATAGATTGAATGACAGGTCAATGAATTTATAATTAAAGGTATTCATAAAACCTCCCGATATAGTAGGCGTAATATCTTTCAACGGAATAGGACTTGCCTGCCCCGGATCGGTCACTTTATTTTTGTATAATTGCCATTCTCATCCTGTTGGTTATCATAATACAAGGCACTTCCGGTCTCAGGATCCACCCCCGCATACTCACGCAGATAAATAGTATTAAATGGATAACCTTCCTTACGTACATACCTGCCATCCACAAACCAAGGCAGATCTGCCAGTTTCAGAATCTTATTTTTATTATGGCTCAAATTGAGGCGGTAGTCCAGCTGAAATCTTTCGTCTTGATGTTATTGGAACGAACTTCAAGTTCCACACCGGTATTCCGCATCTGCCCCACATTGGTCAGCAGAGAAGAAAATCCGCTGATGGAATTCAATTGCTTGCTCATCAACAGGTCTTTCGTTGTACGCGTGTACCAATCCAAAGAAACATTCACACGACTGAACAAGCCGATATCCAGTCCCAAATTCAGTGCATAATTCTTCTCCCAGGTGAGTTCCTCATTCCCCAATGTACTTTCCCACGGAGAAGGTTTCCCACTATAAAACGCCCCCGTGGTATAAGTACTCTGATAACCATAATATGAAGAAGGGAGATTTCCATTCACCCCATAGGAAGCACGAAGTTTTAAATCACTTAATACTGATTTCAACGGCTGCATGAACCTTTCCTGAGAAAGTCTCCATGAAGCGGACAAAGACCAGAAATTACCCCAACGAGTATCGGGAGACAAGCGGGATGAGCCATCCCTGCGAAAACTGAAACTGGCATAATATTTATCATCATAAGAATAGTTCACACTGGCCACATAGGACATTAATGCATCTTCCTGCAATTTCTGGTCAGCATCTATCGGATCGGCCGCATTTCCTAAAGAAGTGTTTATATCCTGCCCGTAAGTTTTCTTTGCAGCATACAAATCCTCATAATCATACTTCATCACCTCGAAAGCCGTGACCGCACTGACAGAATGCTTGCCGAAAGTTTTGGAGTAAGTTAAATTGTTCTGTGAAGTATAACGTATACGGTCAGTCATCTGCATACGTCCCCGTCCTTGATAAGTTGCTCCATCACGTCCATCCGGAGACTGAAAGAAAAAGTCCTTTGTCAACGAATAATCTACCGTAAACACACTGGATACCTTCAAGTTATCCCAAACATTATAAGCTATTTTAGCCGTACCCATAGCACGTACCGTCCGAGCGTAATAATCATTCACCTCAGCCTCCAATATCGGATTATACCCATTGTTTTCACGATACCCGCTGGCATAGGTCCCATCCTCATTGTAAATGGGAGTAGAAGGCGTCAGATTCACTTTTGATGCATAAATGGCACTTCCATAAAATTTACCTTCGGGTAAATGAACGTTCTTTGTCCACGAAAAAGAAGCGTTCATTCCAAATTCCACCTTTTTATACTTGTTACTTGCATCCACACGCCCCGTAAAGCGCTCCATTTCTGAATTCAGGGAAACACCCGTCTGTTTAGTATATCCCAAAGAACCGATAAAACTGGAATTTTGGTTGCCAGCACTGGCAGACAGGTTATAATCCTGTTGATAACCTGTCTTAAATAAAGCACTCTCCCAGTCCGAATATCCTTGAGGCAAGCGTTTGGCATACTGGTCTATATTCGCATCCGCATACTGCTGTGCCTCTTGTTCGCTTACTCCCTTATCCAGTTGAAAATTAACCAATCCTTCATGAATTAATTTCCTTCTTTCCTCGCCTCCCATTAACGGACGATATGTATAAGCGAAATCTGTGATTCCGTATTTCGCCGCCATATTGACACGAAGCTTGCCTTCCTTTCCTTTTTTAGTAGTGATAAGCACGACTCCATTAGCACCTTTCGCACCATACAATGAAGCAGATGCCGCATCTTTCAAAACGGTGATACTCTCAATATCCGCCGGATTCAGCGTTTCAATGAATCCCATTCCTCCCGCTTCGGACATACTGGTAAAGTTACTCAAGTCATAAGATGGGATAGGTACTCCGTCCAATACATACAAAGGTTCGGTAGAAGCATTCATGGAAGCAACTCCCCGTACCCGTAAAGTTGTTTTCGCACCGGGCTGCGAAGAAGTACCGGCAACCACACTGATGCCCGGTATATTCGATTCAATCATCTGCCCCACGGAGACAACAGGTAAAGCCTCCAGCTTTTCTGTAGTCAGAACAGAAGCAGATCCAGTATAAGTTGCCTTCTTGAAATCTCCATATCCGGTAACGACCACTTCGTCCAACGTATTGGTATCCTCTTTCAATATAATATGAAAATCCCCTTTCCCTTTTGTCGGAATATCTTGTGCCAAATATCCTATATAGCTCACAACCAACGAAGCAGATTCGTCCACTTCCAACGTAAACTTCCCATTAAAGTCGGTGATAACCCCATTGGTACTTCTGCCTTTTTCCACAACATTAGCACCAATCAGAGGTTCTCCCATTACATCTTTCACCACTCCCGTCACTCTTTTCTTTCTAGAACCGGGTTGCGAGACAGCTTTCTTCTCAATAAAATAGATTTTGTTGTTCCTGATTTCAAAAGTAAGATTAATTCCTGAAAGAAGTCTTGTCAATGCCTCCTTCAGTGTGACATCTTTGAGTTGCATGGTTACCTTACGATTCACATCGACCAACTGGTCACTGAAAACCAAGCTCATACCGGTCTGGCTTTTAATAGATGCCAGAACTTTTTCCACCCTCTCATTCTTAAAATCTAAAGAGACTTTTTGCGACTGTGCTGAAACAGTAAAGCCAAATAAAAGGACTCCCAACAGCAGTAATGTCTTCATTTTGGTTCTTGCTTTCATTTTCATCAATAGTATTAGTTTGAAACAAAAGAATTTCTTATATAGGCTAACACATCATCCAGAAAAAGGTATGAGTCCTTTTTTCGTTTTCTCAAAAAAAAATAGATGCAAGTGTATTCACTCACATCTATTCCACATTTACCTTTATAGTTTCCATTATTTGGTGCCTACTTCAAACAGACCGTCTTCCACCTCCGTAAAACAGATATTAGAAACAGTTTCCAAATCATAGAGTACATCCGACGCGTTTACTTTTCCTGTTGACAAAGTAAACCTGTTCTTCAGTACCGTAGAATCTTTCACAATAAAATGAACGTCATAATGCCTTTCCATCACCTTTATAATCTCATTAAGCGGAGTCAGATAAAAATTAAGGCTGTTGGAACGCCATGCCGAAATCTGCTCCATATTATCCGGGCGGGAAATCAGGCATTTCCCCGACTGACGATTATATTCCGCACTCTCCCCCGGAACAAGCCTGTACTCCTTCGCATTATGATCCCTGAAAAGAATTCCTCCTTCATCCAAAGTTACCCAAATATTGGGTTCGGCAGCATATGCTTTTACATTAAATCTGGTTCCGGTCACTCTCACTTCCACCCCTTGCAAATCCACCTTAAAGGGACGGTTTTCATCTCTGGCAACATTAAAATACCCTTCTCCCCAAAGCTCCACCGTACGATTGAACAATCCAAATTGCTTGGATACCTCAAACGGGAATCCGAGTTCAAGTGTACAATACTGCCATCCTGCAAAATTACCCGCATCTGTTCACCATAAGGAACACTTATTTCAGCATATTCCGTTTCAGAGAAAATCCCCGTCCGGTTCACCAAAAACAACAAAGAAACGCTTAAGAAAACAAATGGTAACAATACAGCCGCCACCCACATCCACTTACGGCCGACCGATCTCCTTCCACGCTCACGTTTTATCTCACTCATAAACCGCTGTTTCATCTTCATGCCGGGAATAAAAGGAAGTCTAACATCTTCCGGCACCTCTTCTGCAAGCTCTTCCATCTCACGGTCCAATCGTCCAGACAAATACTTACGCCCTTCTTCCGTAACGAACCAACCGGCAACTTCCGAGCTTCTCCAGGAGCAGCTTTGTTGTCAAGTACTTTATCTATCACCGATTCATCTATCTTCATAATCTATTTTTTTCATATATTTATAATAACACCCTACTCCGATAAAAGTATGAGTGCATTTCAGTCTATTAAATAAATCCATATTACAGGAAACCACATAATCAAAGATTCAATCGCATTACGAAGCGCCTTTATAGCCTGTGTGTAATGAGATTTCACTGTAGGAACAGTTATGCCCATCCTGTCGGCAATCTCTTGATTGGATAACCCATATTCTATTTTCAGCAAGCAGATTTTTTGTTTCTGAGGAGGAAGTTTGTCAATGGCAACCCGCAAGGATTTTCTGAGTTCACCATGTTCAAACCGGGTTAAAAAAGCATCTTCGTCCTCATCATTCACCTGTTGGGCCATTTCATACAATTTCTCAAATACCAGATTGCGATGCCTCAATTCATTCAGTATATAATTCTTCAAGATAGTAAATAACAAACTGCGAATACCCGACTCAAAACTAAAAGTTTCCCTCTGCTCCCACAATTTCATAAAAAGATACTGAACTGCGTCCTCCGCCTCTTCTTCCGATTTCAAAAAACGATAGGCTATGGTGTACAATAACCGATGGTAACGGTCAAAGACAGCAGCAAAGGCATACTCTTTACCACGGCGAAGATCGTCATATAACTTTTGGTCAAAATCCGGATATTGATTCATAATAAATGCTTTTCCCAAGTTTTCTTAAAAGGCCAACTTATTACAAAGATAGTACAAATGTGGGTATCTCTTGTTAGATTTCTCAAAAAAAACGGTTCGTTTTGTTTTTGATTTTTAAAATATCTTACACAAGAAGACAAATATCATACATAAAGAGATCAATTCAACATCTATAAACAAAGTATATACAAAGAATATCATTACCATGATGGAACGCAATCATGACCGGCCTTTGATTTCGTCGAAAGAAACAAACCCATCTCATATGCTTTGGTTTCCGTCCTATTTACGAGGAATTCCTTATCGGTACGGCTACATTCGTTAATCATCGTCCAATAACGGTAAAAAGCGGACTATCATGATCCAGAGTTAAAACTTCAGTATTTTCCTTTTTCATTTTATTTATGGACACGAAGATACAACAGACTGTTCAAGAAAAAGTTGATTATTGTAGATGTGCGCAGGTTAATGTAATTCAGAAGGTCAGATCTGTCTTCAGAGTAAAAAATATTCTGGTACGGAAGGAAAATTGGATGTGAAGGAGCCTATATATAAATTAATATACTTCCCCAACATATAAACCCGCCCCTGCAACAGCCCTGCTTGAACAAACTTGTTAGTCCCCTGTTCCAACCTCCGGAGGCTATGAATGTTTTTTCTTAACAAGTAACAGTCCGCTCTGATATAGAACCTAAACCCGAAAGATTATATATCTTACAAGTGTAACATATATAACGATGACACCTGAAGATCTATCATGTGTCACGGCATCTTCTATGATTCATAATCAAACCGATCAAGTATCATTCATCTATAGAAAAGAAAATTGCCTTCATCATTCATAAAAACAAATAATGAAGGCAATACACTAAATTATATACAATCAATCCCTAATCATTCAGCTACTACTTCAACTACACGACTGTTGAGTTGCTGTGTAGTAAATAGATTCAATCCTACATTCATCAAGAATTCTCCAGAGAAAACCTCACCATTGCCTGATAAAGAAGAATTGGCTCCGGGCATCAAGTTGATTTCTTTCACACGATACATTTTGTCTGCATCAAGCCCCTGCAAACGCACCGGCAATGTTTTTTCCGCATAACGGGGATGAATATCGAAAGCAAATACAACTGCTTTATCCTTATCTTTGCCCACATACATAGTAGAGGTATGATTACTGCCATAAGGAGATATCAAACGGTACATATCGCCTTCCAGAACGACCGGTTTCAAACGGTTATAATTCTGTACAGCAGTACGGCAATAAGTTTCATCATCCTTACTCATATCCGCTAATTTTATATCAAAACCGAGTTTGCACATCATAGCCACATCCGTACGGAATTTCACACTGCTATTCTTATTCCATGTGGTAACATGAGCACACATTGTCTTGGCTGGGAACACCTGTGAAAATCCCCACTGAATAAATAAACGTTCAATAGGATCGGTATTATCACTAGGCCAGAATTCTGTAAAATAGCTCAAAGCCTCATAATCCGAACGCCCACCGCCACCGGAACAAAGCATCATCGGCAGATCAGGATATTTTGCTTTCACACGTTCCAATACATTATATAAGCCACGCACATAATCAATATATAAATGTGACTGCTTGTCTTTCAAATAAACAGAGTAAATATTTGTAATAGGGCTATTGCAATCCCATTTGAAGAAAGCGATATCAGGATATTTTGTCATCAAATTGTCCACAACTCCGAACACATAATCCTGTACTTCGGATTACTCAAATCCAGAACCAACTGGTTACGGAAATAATACTCGTCACGGTTCGGAAGATGAATCACCCAGTCTTTATGCTTTTCATACAACTCACTCTTAGGATTCACCATTTCCGGTTCAATCCAGATACCGAACTTTATACCTTTTTTCTTGGCGGCTTCCGTCAGATAACCAATGCCATGAGGAAGCTTGTCAGCCGTTTCATCCCAGTCACCTAACCCTTGATGATCACCACTGCGCGGATACTTGTTGGCAAACCAACCATCATCCAACAAAAACATATCCACACCCAGTTCTACTGCATCATCCATCAACTTCACCAATTTCGCTTCATCAAAATCAAAATAGGTGGCTTCCCAATTATTCAACAAAGTCATACGAGTCTGGTTCCCATCCTTTACCTGATACTTACGGGCCCAATCATGGAAATTACGGCTAGCCTGTCCTTTACCTGTAAAACTGTAAGTAAAATAAAAATCGGGAGTACGGAAGATTTCATTCGGTTTCAGACTATATTCCGAAGCATACGGATTAATACCCGAAATAACACGCAGTTCGTTCTTATTATCTACTTCGAATACAAAACTGAAATTACCTGTCCATCCTAATGTTCCGACCAACACTTCACCTTGGTTCTCTTCTGACTTTCCGTCCAATGCAAGTTGGAAGAAAGGAGAGCAGAACATATTGGCACGTGCTCCCAACTTGGTATCAATCGTTTTTTTACCAAATTCCAAAGGCTGTTCCTTCACATGCGCCTCACTGGCCCAGTCTCCCGAGAATTCAGTCAGGAAATAGTTGGCACGATTCAAGTGCAACATGGAAGACGCGTACTTATGAAGCTGCACAGGTTTCTTTTCCCGATGACTGATTTCAGTGAAAGTCTTTATTAGATTTTCTTTCTGGTAAGCCACATAATGAAGTTTTACAGTTACAGGATATTTATCATCCTGCATAGTAATCACTACTTCATCTACCCCCGGCGACACTTGATTCCGAGTATGAGATACATATTTTAACAAAGTAGAAGGATTGCCGTCATTATGCACTATATGAATAGCCGGTTCAAAATAATCTTCCATGCCATGAGTCAGATATGCTTCGCTGCCCTGCGGCAAGTGGGCAATATCTGTAGCATGATTCAACCTCTTTCCCAAATAACTTTGATATAGACGTCCATTATCACCAACCCGGTAAATAAGGTCTACATTTTCTGTACTAATTTTAATTACTGGCTTATCCGCCGCCTTTAACATAAATGATATGCATAAAAAACATATCAAGAAGAGCAATCTTTCTTTCATGGTATTATTCATCGATTAAAATTATAGTGCAAAAATAGAGAGAGAAGCTCAAAAATCCCTACTCAAATGCGCCATAAAATAAGAATTTTGACGCTTATACCCTCAAAATCATCGAAATCAAGCCTGTATTGTAGGTAAAATCAAGGAAATATGCTATCTTTGTTATCCAATTCTAATACATGGATATATGCCACGAATTAAAGATGGATTTAAAGGAGAACGCGCTATCGTACTTCCTGCTTTTCTGATTGAAGAATTAAAGCAAGATCCGTTAGGCAGTGAACTTTACATCACAGATATAGGATATTATCCTCATGCCTATTTTCATTACCGGAAACGCGACACCGAGGAAGTAACCGAGTTTATCCTCATTTATTGTATGGAAGGAGAAGGGTGGTTCGAGTTAGACAAACATCAATATGCAGTTACCGCCAACCAATTTTTCATTCTACCCGAACACCAAGCACACGCTTATGGCAGTAATGAGGAAAATCCCTGGACTATTTACTGGATCCATTTCAATGGAACAAAAGCTGCATTTTTCAGTGCCGGTTTTGACCGTCCGAAAAGCATCACTCCACAAGAGGATTCACGAATCAAAGAAAGATTAGTACTCTTCGAAGAAATCTACTCGTCCATCAGTTTCGGATATAGCAAAAATTATATGCTTTATGCCACTACTAGTCTCTTCCATTTTTTAGGTTCCATGAAATTTATTGGCGAATATCGGGATTGTGGCTCTATGCGCAATAGTTACAGAAACAAAGATGTAGTGCAAATAGCGATTCATTTCATGCAAGAAAATTTGAGCAAGACCATTCGTCTGGCAGATATCGCTGCGGAAGTAAACCTCTCGGTTTCCTATTTCTCTAATCTGTTTGAAGAAAAGACAGGCTCCTCTCCTCTTCGATATCTTACCTATCTCAGAATACAGGAAGCCTGTCATTACCTGGATTTTACCAACCTGAAAATTAACCAAATAAGTCCCTTGGTAGGCTATGAGGATTCTCTTTATTTCTCCCGGTTATTCACTAAGACGATGGGAGTGCCTCCATCAGCTTACAAAGAGAAGAAAAAAGGTTAAGACTTACGCCCTCTACCAACAGTCGGTCCGGAAAGGAGCAACCGGGAGGCCGTTCTCTCCGTACAAATTACAATCCGGATTATCCGCCCAGCCATAACGTGCAGCAAGAGGGATAGAAACTTCAGGAGAAAAAACTATAATTTTCCCATTCTGGACCATCGCCTCTGCCGGATAAAACACACGGTCCGGCCCTGCAATGGTAAAGCCTTTTAAAGTTGTACCTTTAATCTGAAATCCATCTTGCTTTTGTCCGAAATCCAATTCCATTTTATCCCCTTTGATTCTATAATTCCGGAATACAGGAGCCGAACCGGAAACATTTTTTCCATAACTACCGACCAGGCAACCAAGGCCAAACGCGTCCCACCTCTTGCTTATTCTTAGGATGAATGTCATCAGCCAAACCAATATCAATGGTCACAGCCATACCAACTTGGTCAAGTTTAATGCTTTAGTTTGTGCTTCACGCAAAGCCGCCCATTCGGAATCCGGCTGTATTTCCTTGGATTCCATAAAATTAGCCAATTGTACAAAATAAAAGGGGAAATCACTTCGCCATTGCCGGCGCCAATCCGTAATGAGAGCAGGAAACAAATCTTCATATTGTTCCGAACGACCTACATTAGCTTCACCTTGATACCATATTACTCCTTTAATGGGAAAAGCAGTCCATGGTTTGACCATCGCATTGAACAGCACCGTAGGGTAACTGGAACTTTGAATGGGAGAAACCGGTGCGGGTGGAAACCCTTTTAAAGAAAGTCCGATACGATATTTCCAATCTCCTGCCAAACTGATCCGCTTTCCATCAGCTTCTACATAAAGTTCCTCCGCCTTGCCATGAATACCGCCCTCTCCACCAAAATCAGAAACACGAACAGCAAGAACCGCCTTACCAGCTTCACTAATTTTGCAGGAATGGTATAAGTACGCGGTGTCATATAGCCTGCCCCTCGGGCAATCTCCACCCCATTAAAATAAGTAATATCTTCATCATCAATCATCCCTAAATTTAGTTTTAACGGTTTGCCAATCCATTCTGCCGGAATTTCAAGACTACGACGGAACCATACTACTCCATCAAAATTTTTCAATCCATTCCTTTCCCAGTAACCGGGAAGACACATATCCTGCCATTGTTCTTCTGACAAGTCCGGTGCAATCCAGCAAGGCTTATCTTCCTCCATTCCCTTGTCTTCCTTAGAAAAAAGAGATTGCCACTCGGAGCGCTCTTGATTATAGGCCTTTTCCATACGAACAGGGTCAAAATCCAATTGTTCCATCTTAGCCAACTCCTCATGAAAGCCCAGTACCTGTTTCAATGTTTCATAGCTGGTCCACGCTTCAGCAGGTGTTCCTCCCCATGTACAGTCAATCACTCCTACAGGAACATTTAACTCCTTCCATAATGAACGGGCATAAAAATAAGCGAGCGAAGAGAATTCAGGAATTGTGGCGGAAGAACATTCCTGCCATCCTCCCATCGTAGCCTCCACATCACTCAACGGAGTTACTGAAGTATTTTTCTTCACTTGGAACAAACGGATAGAAGGATAATTCGCCTCCGCTATCTCCTGCTCATAATTCATGACTTTCCCCCAACCCGCAACAGGCATCTCCATATTAGACTGGCCGGAACAAAACCATACCTCTCCCACCATTACATTTTTTAATTGCAATTTCTTACCATCCGTAAATGTCAACGTATAAGGCCCTCCTGCAGAGGAGTAGGCACAGACAAAGTCCAATAACCATCCTTATTCACCGGAGTCACATACACTTCATTATTCCAGCCTGTAGTTACTTTTAAGGTTTTGCCCAATGCCGCCTTACCATGAAAAGTAACCTTCGTATTTTGCTGAAGAACCATATTGTCCGTAAAATAAGCGGGCAAGACCACCTTGGCGTAAGAAATACACGTCAG
>ENA-OQAS01000494-OQAS01000494.1-human-gut-metagenome-genome-assembly--contig:-NODE-494-length-20373-cov-2.352909_pt1 | contig 20373 bp, 32 predicted proteins | sample MGYA00242733_ERZ504523 | MGnify/ENA primary metagenome ERZ504523 (study PRJEB26092, sample SAMD00036239) | human gut metagenome | host: Homo sapiens | study: EMG produced TPA metagenomics assembly of...
TAACAAATCTGACGGTACAATATTTTTTCTATAAAAAATATTAATAATATTAGCACACTTGATGAAAGAACCGTAATTGCAGCATAAGTAATATAATCACTTGGCTTACGTACAAATGCAAACATTAACACAAGTGAAATAATCTGAAATGCAATTGTTCGTACAGTTATAAAAGCAAAATCTTCCATTGCAGAATTCAGCCAATCACATCCCAATGTAGCAAACAATATAGCTGTACTCTGAATAATAATAAGTGTTCTATATGAATCTAAATTTCTAAATAATAGCAAAATTATTGCCATTGATACATATGCAATTATAGTTGTAATAACATTTATTGAAAAAATCTGAGATGCTGTCCTAGATAATTTCTCTTTATTTTTTCTTTTTGCACTACATTCTCTAATAGCATATGTAGTAATTCCTAGTGATGCAATAAGTGAAAAGTATGATACAAATGAAGAGCCAAAATTCACCTTTCCTACATTATCTGGCATCAATACTCTAGAAATATATGGAAATGTAATTAACGGAAATATAATGCTCGAAATAGTCTTTATCACATTTAAAACAGCATTTATTTTTATACTTTTTTCTTTCACAATTATTTAATTACTCCTAATTATCAAAATAAAATTAATATTTACTTTCAATATTTTATGTAATCCTTTACATCTATCAAAATAAACAGTATCATATAAGTTCAATTATCTTTTCCCTTTATAGGAAATTTAGCTATATTTTGACATTCACCATACAATTCATTAATATGTGTCATTATAAATTCCATATCTAACTTAGAATAATCTATTTTCTTATATAAAAAACGTAAATTATCATCAAATCTATATTTAATAATTTTGGCTGGAACACCGCCCACAATAGCATAAGGAGGAACATCTTTACTTACAACAGCTCCAGCCGCTACAACAGCTCCCTGTCCAATTTTTACTCCCGACATAATTATTGCCCTTGCACCTATCCAAACATCATCTTCTACAACAATATTTCCTTTAGATATTGCTTCTGGCTCACCATAATATTGTGCTTTATAAGGATATGTAGATACATTTAATACATTATGCTCTGCACACAACATAAACATTACATCTGGTCCAATTGAACAATAATTTCCTATTTCTAGATGATATCCTTTATTATAAGTTAATGTATTAATAATACCATATGTGCCATTTCCAACTTTAACACTGCTAATGTCAAAAATACTCTCAACTCTAGTCTGATTATGTTTATTTGCTTTTCTCCATTTTCTTTGAAATTCACATTTTTTTGACAAACAACCTTATTTCACATATCATTGGAAATAAATCTCTAATTTCTCTTTTATTCATATTATTTATTCCCGTCATTTTTACAACATCTCTTATTGCTTCAAGATACCCATATTTATTCTTCTCATCAGCTTCTAAATATGCTCCTTCGCTCCATTCATTCCAAGCTGTAAAAAACATAAATTCATTTTTTAAATTATTTGACCTTTTATATTGCATCTGAAAATATTTTTTGAATTTTTCTGGACTAGCTCCCTGATGAACAATTCCTGCCTTGCCCCATCTAGCTGTTGTATCCCAATCATTGTATGCACCTAAAAATGTTTTTAATTGTCCATTATGATTTGATTTTAAAACCCTTTTCCAAACCTTATCATAATTAAGCACGCAAGGCCTATGTATAATATCTCTGCAAACAACTCTTTTAATATTTGCATACCAAGCATAATTCAAAAAATTACCTCTTGATAATGCATATGTAGGCTGATATTCAATTGAGCATCAAAATTCATATTACTTGTAATTTCTATTTCGTTTTCATATTTTATTGTTGATACATAATATATTCCACTAAATCCAGCTTCTACAGCCAATTTATTCCAACATTTTTGCATTTTAGACCACTCTGTTATACCTTTAGCATCGTATATTATAAGCATTGGTTTCCCATCAATTTTTATATATCTATCATCATTAAATAATTTAATAAATAATTAAAATGTTTAAATCCAATCTTTTCATCTCCATATTTCCTGTTTTATCCAGCACCCTTTTTTGGTCTGATTTTTTAGGGCTTTGGGTCCATGTATGATTAGCCCACGAAATACAAAATGGAATATTTATTTCTGGTGTATTTAACATATTTTCCAACGGCTTTTGCATCAGTATTTTTCCATTAAACCAATAATGATAATAACAAAATCCATATATACTATATTTTTTAGCAAGCTCTGCCTGTTTTATCTGTTCATCTACCGTTGATAAATCGTATAATAATTTTTATTTAACGGAATTCTTGGTTGATAATGATTTTTATATAAACTCTTAGATGCTTTACAGCTTACCCATTCTGTATGTCCTTTTCCCCACCATTCATCATTTCCTTAAATGTATGATATTGTGGCAAATACATTGCTAAAATTTTTGTTTTCATAGCTAAACTCCTTTTATTTCTTATCCGAATTTGTAATTAATTATTAACTGTTAATTTATACATCTTAACCATTAATACTATCATTAATGGCAATTTGTACTTCCAACACCAATATACAACTTTTAAATTTAAAAAGAAGTTTTGATATATTTGCCTCATTTATAAAGTTATATATCTCCTTTTTTTTCATTTCATTTCTAAACCATCTATATCTATCTTTAAATTTCGTTTTACTATTATAAGCAAATTTTTGATATAGTAAAAACATCTCTTACACAAAATGTAGAAATTGCAATTCTTGCTTCCTTAATATCTTCAAAACCCACTATCGTATTATTATAAGCATTCATTAATTCTATCATATTATCAACAATAGATATATCAACTGTATGCATAACCGAGTTATTATTCATACAATAAGAATATAAAACATCGTTTATAAAATACCATCTATTTGATTTTTTCAGAAATTCTATAATAAAAATCGTATCTTCTCCAATTTTTAATTTAGGAAATTTGTAAATTATTTTCTCTAATTTATTTTCATTGAAAACATTTTATTTGCAATTCCTGTTCCTATTTTTCTCCCTGTATAATAAAAATCTATAACTGCTTTTTCTGTCCCAGTATCCCACTCTTGTTTATTAATTTCTACCGGAACATTTACTCTTCCATTTGAATTTTCTATTTGATATTTACAGATTACCATATCATAAATACCATTATTTGTAGCTTTTATCATTTTTTCACATGCATCTTTAATTAAATAATCATCTCCATCAATGAAATAAACATAATCACCTGTTGCTTCTAATAAGCCTCTGTTTCTAGCTGCACTAACACCTGCATTATCTTGATGAAACACTTTCATTCTTTGATCTTTTTTCTCTAATTCATTTAAGATTTTTAATGAATCATCTGTCGATCCATCATCAATTGCAATAATTTCAATATCTTCATATGTTTGATTTATTAAAGAATCTATACAACGAACTACAAAATCTTCTTTGTTATAAACAGGAATAATTAAACTAATTTTCATTTTTTTCTCCCATAATATCAATTAATATACAGCTGAATTCTCCCAAGTATAATTTCTTTGCTTCTTCTTTTCATTTCTACTTATTTGATTATATAATTCTTTATCATTTGCTAATCGTATCATTGCAGCAGCTATTTCATCGGCATCAACATTCGTAACTAATCCTGTAATTTCATTTTCCACTTGTTCTGATAAACCGCCAACATTAGTAACAATCATTGGTATTCCATAATCTCTAGCTACCTGAATAACCCCTGACTGTGACCCCTCCTTATAAGGACATATAAGTATTAAATTGTGTCCCAGGAAAATGCTTTCAACTTCCCTATCTTCTATCCATCTATTAATAATAGTTACATTGCTTAAGTCCCGATATAATTTTTCATATAATGAAATCTCCGTTTCCTATAACACTCAATGATACACTATTATCAAGTTCATCATATACTTTTCGATATGCTTCTGCTAAAATATCCAACCCCTTATTTTCAGCTATTCTTCCAAAAAACAAATAATTCACTGTACTATTTGAATAGGTTACCATACTTTTTTTATCATCATATTGTCCATAATAATTAATTTGTCCTAATGGCATATAATATGTGGGTTTTTTGATATTCTTTTTACTACATCTATAAATACTTTCGAATGAACAATAACAGCATCAGCCTTTTTCATATGAGTTCTAAATATCTTATACGTTATCCAATTATCACCTTTTTTAGCAATGGTTCATGACATACTAAATATACTTTAGCTTTAGGAAAACAATCACTTATTTTCTTTTCCCATTGTGTGTCCATAGGGCAATAGATGTTTTCTATATTATAATTTTCAAATTCTTTTATAATATTATTTCTATGTTTTTTAGAAAATCTCAATGATTCTAATATAAAACTTTTCATATTAGAATATGTTGGTATAAAAACAATCTTATCAAAAGCAAGTTTTTGTATTTCATTTTTATTTTCTACATCACTTGAAAATACACCAACACAACAAATTCCTTTTGCTATTAATGCTTTTGCCATTCCGTAGGCATCCCACGTTCCACTGCCTTTTCTTCCTGTATAATTAATTAATATTGCCTTTTTTTTCATTTTTTCCACCTACTTTACATTCCATATTGATACATATGGAATATAATATTGACCATTTCTTATCGTTGTATATAAATAGCCAATATACACTATAATAATCATTATATTAAATGCGTATTTCATTGATTTATTAAGTTTATTATTGCATAACGCAAGTAACAGTATATGAAATATTAAAAAATATTCTCCAATTCTGTGTCCATTACCTGTTCCTAACACATATGGACATATAGTTCCTATAAAAACTACATTCAACAATTCTCTTTATTTCTTTATCAATCAAATTATTTTTTCTCTTAATTAAGATTAGTATAAAAAAAAACATATATAAATATTAGCGTATATAATACAAGCCAAATTTTACCACTCTGATCAGTTCGTTTTAAATATACTGATAGCAATCTAAATATATAAAATTTAGGGCTAAGTAATTAAGCATACAATTTGATAAAATAAATGCAACTATGGATACAACTATATTAACAGTTGTACTTATGTAATATACAAAATATATTGCAATCGCAAAAATGCAAACTGATGAATCAATGTCGCAATAATACATACAAGCATATATTTAATTAATTTTTTATCTTTTATATATTTATATCCTAACAAAATAACACTTACAGCCGCTGCCTGTCTTATTGTCGAAAGCGATTCTATATAAAATATACAAAAATAAATAATAACCGCTTCATTCTTATCTATACTATAATCAGCTATCGCTTTACCAATACACCCATATATAATTATTGAATAAATTACGAATACCAATGTGGATTTTTTAATTTATTAGCCACAAAGAAAATAAATCTGGATATATATTCATAATTATTGCTATAATTTATAGAATTAAAAGCTTCTACTCGTGCCACATATCTATAATAATCATATCCTATACCATATCTAATACTTGCAATAAAATCATCAATAATATGGCAATCCAAAATCTATTATCATTATTAATTGAAACTGTTTTCGCGTTAGACTTTATATTCATATCCATCCATATGGATGAACAAGTAATTAACACTATTCCTAAAATACATAAATAAAATATCATTTATTCACACCATCTCATATTTTAAACTATTTAAATAAGCCTCAACAACTATATTTCTGTCAAATTCCTGTTCCATCTTCTTACGTCCTGCCAAACCCATATTCCTTCTTTCTTCAACTGGCATTGAAAGAAATTTTTCAATAGCATTAACCAGACTATCCAGATTCTTTATTGGAATAACATATCCTGTAACTCCGTCATCTACAGTTTCCCTGCAACCACTTCTGTCAGTAGCTATAATAGGTCTTCCGCTTGCCGCTGCCTCAAGTAATACATTACTCATTCCTTCTGGATAATACGATGGATGAACTATACAGCTTGCCTGCTTTAAGAATGGTCTGATATCTTTTTGCTGTCCGTGATATTTTATACATCCCTCTTTTTCTGCATCTTCTAATATTTGCAGATATTTATCATCATCACAGCCACCACATATATTAAAAACAGTATTCGGATATTTCTTATGTATAATTCTCGCAGCTTCTATATAAAGATCAACACCCTTTTCTTCAATATTCTGGAAGTAAACTGAAAGTGTATTATATTATCATCTTCTGGATATGGAAGAAGTTGATGTTTTTCAAGGTTAACACCAGAACCTGGTAATAAGCATACTTTTGTATTCTTTCCTATCATATTATGATCTTCAAAAAACTTCTGATTATCTATGTTCTGGAAAAATATACACTTCGCATTTTTAACTCCAAGCTTATATAACATAATAGCTATCTTCTGTATTGCACTGGCATTTTCAACAGCTGTACCTAGACCTGTGATATTAGGCATATATGGAAGCTTTAACATTCTACACGCCATTCCTCCATAACTACAAGGCTTAATATTATATGTAAGTACGATATCCGGTTTACTTTGTTTCAATATTTTCTTGTAATTTTGTAAAAGTGCTAAATCTGCAAATGGATTAGTGCCGTGTCTTCCTGTATTAACTTTTACAATACTACAGCCTAGTTTTTCTAATTCATCCACATACAGTAAGCTTTCACATATTAATTCTACCTGATGTCCTTCTTTTATTAATCCTTCTATTATTTCTTTTCTCAAGTTATATATATACGTTGTATCATTTGCTATTAATAAAACTTTCATTCTTAGAACACCTCATATAATTAATACTAATCTTCTTCCTTTGCTGCCGCAGCTTCCTGCATTGCTTCCTTATTCATTGCAGTTGTCTTGCCTGCTTCAATTCCCTCTGTACTCTCTGGCATAAATAATATCTTTATCGTAGCATAATTATTTTTATATCTGTTATTATGCTGAGTTTTGATATGTACATTAAATCCATCTGTAATTTATCATATGGCTCTGTATTGTACTTGCCATACACCTGAGCATACCCTGTAAGTCCAGCTTTTACCTGTAATCTTAATGAAAATTCTGGCATTTCCTTTATGTACTGTTCTGATATTTCAGGACGTTCTGGTCTAGGTCCAACACACGATAAATCACCCTGAAGTATATTAATCATCTGAGGTAATTCATCAATTCTACAGGCTCTTATCACTTTGCCTATTGGTGTTATTCTGCTATCGCCCTGAGAAGACAATCTCGCAACACCATCTTTTTCAGCATCAACCTTCATACTCCTGAATTTCAGTATGCTGAATTTCTTGCCATCCTTAGTAAGTCTTACCTGTTTATAGAATACAGGACCTCCATCATATGCCTTTATTAAAATTGCTGTAATTAATAATATAGGACTTGTTATAATTAAACCTACAAGTGATATCACTATATCCATTAATCTTTTTATAAATAAATATCCTAATCCAGGTGTTGCTCTTTCACATATCATAACCGGAAGATTAGCCATCTGAATAACCTGGGCATTACTTATCATAAAATCACCTATATTAGGTCTTACATATGTCTTAATATCGTGTTCAACACAATATTTAATAATATCGTTACGCTGTGTTGATGCAAGTCCACACAGCATAACTGAATCTGCACCTGTTTTCTGCAGCTTATTAACAAACTTCTGCAATTCAACCTGTGCTCCTTTATGCCAGCTTTCTATATCCGTCAGTTTAATTTCACCTGCCAGTATAAATCTCCAGCTTAACCTGTCTATTATACTTCTACCATTTTTATAAGCATATTGATTATCGTATGCTAGAAGTACCTTAGATGGCTTATAAATAATATTTGTCAATTTATTGGCAATAATTGACCATATTGTACTTAACACGCAGCTCATAATCATTTCTAATAATAATGGCAATATATTTTCCACGTGTCTTGTAAGTAACATTATTACTATGTATATAATGCAATTACTTATAAGAATAGATATACATTGGGAATAAATAAGTTCGGATATTCTACTAATTCTTAATGCCAATCCTTTGTATAACTTAGCCATAACAGTATATATTATAAAGTAAAGTGCTACTACCAGCACATCGCCTTTTCCATAAAATGTATTTCCCCACATTCTTGATTTATAATATCCATACCATACTGCCGCAAATAATAACGTATTTATAATAATTACAATTACCTGAACTAGAAATAAAGCCGTTTTTTGCTTTTGTTTTTTGTGTATCATTTACTCTCTCCTCACATCATCCCGTGTATAAACCATTCTATAGTTCTATTATCAGAAATTATTTCTCATCATAATCCATAAGAAAATCTCCATCAAACTCATCTGCTGATGGTTTCTTTCTTACACCAGTGTTGTTTCCTGCCACATTAGCTTTCTTTCTTGCGGCTACCTCGCCAACACTTCCTCCTGTCTTTTGACTGGCTTAGAAGCATTGTTAGTATTCTTTCTTGCTAATGAAGCATTTCTTGCTTTCTCAAATGATTTATCTGGTGACTCCTCGCTGTTATAATGTCCATAATAGCTGCCGTAGTATTTACCGTAATACTTGCCGTAGTATCTTCCATAGTAACCATTTTCTGATAAATCAACCTTATTAAGAACGCTTCCGATTATCTTAATTTTTGTCTTTTTAAGCTGTCCCATTACATTCTGTGCGAACTTATAGCTTACCTGGTTAGCTGCGATTACAAGAACCGCACCGTCACATACCTGTGCAACAATAGCTGCATCGATAACACTTCCAAGAGGTGGTGTATCGATGATTACATAATCATACTTTTCTCTCATCTGTCTTACAGTCTCTTTGAATAATGGGCTGTCAAGAAGCTCTGATGGGTTAGGTGGCACAGGACCGGCAAGAATAACGTCCATATCCGGCACATTTGTCTGATATATTACTTCTTCTAATGTGTTCTGTCCTGAAAGAAAATGTGTCAATCCCTTAACACCCTTCTTAACTCTGTAACGTCCTACAAGAACTGACTTTCTTAAATCACAGTCAATGAATAACACTCTCTTTCCGCCATCTGCTATTGATGAAGCAAGGTTCATTGTTACTGTTGATTTACCTTCATTAGGTCCACAGCTTGTAAACATTACTACCTTTGTATCCTTACCACTTAAGAATATGTTAGTTCTTAAATTTCTATAGCTTTCTCTTACCTGATAATCATCCTGCTGGTTAGTTTCTATATTAATTGTCTGCATATTTTTAATCCTTTCACACTCTCTTGTTTACCTATTTTCTTGTTTTCTTTTTCTTACTGCTTGGCTGTCCATTATATTCTTCTTCAGTTAATGGAATAAGTGAAAGATTAGTTATGCCAAGATATTTTTCAACATCATCTGATGTCTTAATTCTATCATCAAGAATGAAGTTGACTACAAGCACTGCTATTGCTATTACAATACCTGCTATTGCACCAAGCATTGTATTCTTCTTAACATTAGACTTGATGGTGCATTTGCAACACGTCCATATTCAATTACATTAACGCCTTCAATCTGCATTACTGATGTTATCTGCTTAGCAGATACATCTGCGATTGCATCTACTATTTCTTTAGCTCTCTTAGGGTCTGTATCTGTAACTGTTACCTGAAGAACTCGTGAATCTGTCTCGATTTCACAAGAAATCTTGCCAACGAGTGCATCTGGTGTTATATCAAGATCAAGGTCTTTAACTACCTGTTCTACTACTGGAAGGCTTGTCACAAGAACTTTATAATCTTTAACAAGCTGTGTTGATGACTGAATATCACTAAGTGTTGTAGTAGTGCCATTCTGTCTGTTGATTATATATAATTTGATGGATGACTGATACTGAGGTGTAATTGCTATCTCTGTTATTCCAAATGCAACTATTGCTGTCACAACACCTGCTACAATTACTATCCATATCTTTGATAACAGCATCCTTATGATCTGCATAATATCAATTTCTACTTCTTCGTTGTTATCTTGTCTGATATTTGTTTCCATATTATCTCCTATCCTTTGCGCCTTGAATATTTACCCAGGCGTTTATTATATTAATATTGTTTCTTCAAATGTACTTAAAATATATAAATTATGATGTAACTGTCTAAATCATAATTATTTAAAACATTTCATAATTTATTAACAATATTAGTTCTGTACAATTATACGAACCTTGTCTAATAATGTCAACAAGGCTGGCTGCCATCTCTTTTTTTGATTAAATGTCTTACCCACCCCCTTGATTTTAGCTGGTTTCGAGATGATTGACTTATTTTTTATGTGATTTGCAGGAAAATGTTTTTAAAAAGAACATTCTATATTATTATCAGCATACACTGCAAATCACACCTAAAAAATGCGAGAACATCCAATCTGACATTCTCGCAAGTTTCACTGTTACAAGCTACTAGCCGGAATCGAACCGGCGACCTACTGATTACGAATCAGTTGCTCTACCGACTGAGCCATAGTAGCATACCTAAATTATTGTACTCTTATTTGGTGGAATTGTAAAGGTGGAATTTATCTTATTCGAATGAATAAGATTAAAGACTAGCATTATTTATTGGGGACAATAAATCTATAACGCTTTAATTCTTCATCTGTTCTATTATTTTTATACATTTAATATACTATATTTTTACTCTCATTGTAAGCACCTTTTCACATTTCCACCCCCGCCGCATAAATTATAATAACAATACTTATACCAAGAGGTTATTTATGAAAGCTCTCCCCACCAATTCATCCCCTCCTCTGTTATCGCTTAAAGGTATTTCCTTTGCATATAATACGCCAAAAAGCGAAATTCCTGCACTTGATAATATCTATCTTGATATTATGCCGCAGTCTTTTACATCTATAGTCGGGCCTTCCGGCTGTGGCAAATCGACCTTGCTTTCCATCATATGCGGGCTTCTTTCGCCACAGAAGGGTGAGGTTGTTTTTAATGAGGATATTCTACACGATAATGCTGTATCTCCAAGAATTGATTTATGCCACAGAAGGATACTTTATTTGAATGGCGCACTATTTATAAAAATGTGACACTCGGTCTTGAAATTAATCATCTTAAAGATAAGGAACATTTAGAAAATGTTGACAATATGCTAAAAGAGTATGGCCTATACCAGTTTTGCAATGTCCATCCTTCTGAATTATCCGGAGGCATGCGTCAGCGTGCGGCATTAATAAGAACCCTTGCACTTAACCCGGATATTCTTCTGCTTGATGAACCATTTTCCGCTCTTGATTACCAGACGAGGCTTGAAGTGTCTGATGATATCGGCAAAATCATTAAGAGCAGAAAAAACAGCCATCCTTGTTACTCACGATATATCGGAGGCTATCTCTATGGGCGATAGTGTTGTTATTCTTTCACACAGGCCTGCACATATTAAAAAAGTTGTTAATATTAACCTTTCCATTCCTGACAGAACACCATTTACTTCAAGACAGGCTCCTGAATTTGCAGGATATTTTAATGAAATATGGGAGGATATACAATGAATAAATCTATCAAAGCAATCAATAAAAAAGACATCTCTAACTCCCGTACACAATATCTTAACCACATAAGATTATATAAAATCTCCATAACTGTATTAAGATTTTTGATTTTAATGGCATTTATTGCCGCCTGGGAAATATCAACCCGTACTGGTATTCTTAATCCATTTATATTCAGCTCACCATCAAGAATATGCACAACTTTTATTGCTATGGCTAAAGATAACAGCATATTCATTCATATATGGACGACACTTTTTGAAACATTTTTATCTTTCTTCCTTATTATAATTGTCGGAATGGGAGCAGCAATTCTTCTCTGGCTGTGGAAAGGCTTATCAGACTGCTTGAGCCTTTCCTTATTGTGCTTAACAGCCTGCCCAAATCAGCACTTGCCCCTATGATAATCGTCTGGCTTGGCAATAATATGAAAGCTATTATCATAACTGCTATATCTGTAGCTATATTTGGTATGATAATTAACATATATACCGGATTTTTAGAAATTGACAAGGAGAAAATCATTCTTATTAAGACACTCGGCGGTACTAAGAAAGATATTCTTAAGAAACTCATACTTCCCGGTTCTAAGCAGATAATAATAAGCAATATGAAGGTCAACATCGGTCTTTGCCTTGTTGGTGTAATAATTGGCGAATTCTTAGCCGCTGATAAGGGACTTGGCTACCTTATTATATATGGTTCGCAGGTATTCAAGATGACTTATGTATCTATGAGCATTGTTATACTCTGCATTATCTCAACTGTTCTATTCAAACTTGTTGATGTCATAGAGAAAATGTTTCGTGATTGACATTTTTATCTTTTCATAATATACTGCAAATATACAAATTATGCTTTATATCGCATACAGTTTATTGTATACTCATATAGCTTATAATTAATGGCATTACTATAGATTATCACGCGCCCGCTGGCGCAGAAATGAGGATTTAATGATTTCACTCCGCATTAAGGACACTAAAGTATTTATGTCCCAGCTGCTTATCAAGGATACCTTCGATAGAATGCTTCTGTCAGAAGCCACAATAAGACTGCGTGTTCATACACTATTAATGGACAGATTAACAAGGAATATTATTCTGATGAAGAATGGGATAATCTTAATAATAACGAAAAGTCTTATTCAGAATGGGGTAATATTAAGCCATTCTGTTTTAGTCTTATTAAGGGTAATAAAGTTCCTGCTGCTATGAAGCTTGTTATGCTTGCCTCTTATGAACTTGTCACAGATATTATCGCAAAGAATAACATCGCTGTTATGCCTGAGAATGTTAATGGTCTTTTTATTAATATGAAGTATCAGGAAGGTTATGTAGATATTATTACAGGAACTTCCCTTAATATATTTACATTAGATAAGCAGCTTGATACAGCTTTCGACAAGTATGTTAAGACATTTCTTGCTAATGCCGGTCTTGATTTTGAAGAATTATAGTAAGTTTATTAATATTTAATATTTTTCTAAAGCCTTGATTTTACTGTATTATATCAATTTTTGTTAGCACTCATTAGATTTGAGTGCTAATTTCTGCTTGACTTCCACTTTTAACAATATTAAACTTAGACTTAATTAAGGATATAAAGATACATATATTTATTCTTTACATCTAATGAATATTAAAAGATAGGAGATAATAATTATGTCTAATACACACGGAAGTTTATCTATTAACAGTGACAATATTTTTCCAATAATTAAAAAATGGATGTACTCTGACCACGATATTTTCTACAGAGAGCTTATATCTAACGGCTGCGATGCCATAACAAAGCTTAAAAAGCTTGATATGATTGGTGAATATGAAGCACCTGATGATATTGAATATAAGATTGATGTTAAAGTAAGTGCTAATAATAAGACTATCAAGATTATTGATAATGGTATTGGTATGACTGATGGTGAAGTTGAAGAATATATTAACCAGATTGCTTTCTCTGGTGCAGAAGCATTTCTTGAAAAATATAAGGACAAGGCTAATGATGACCAGATTATCGGTCACTTCGGACTTGGTTTCTACTCAGCATTTATGGTAGCTGATAAGGTTACTATTGATACTCTTTCTTTTAAGGAAGGTGCTAAGGCTGTTCACTGGGAATGTGACGGAGGTACAGAGTATGATATGTCTGATGGAACAGCTGCAACTCCTGGTACTACTATCACTCTTTACTTAAATGAAGACAGCTACGAATTCGCCAATGAATACAAGGCTCGTGAAGTAGTTGAAAAGTACTGCTCATTTATGCCAGTACCAATCTTCCTTACTAATGAAGATGCCGGCGAACAGACAGAAGAGATTCCAGAGGAAGAAGTAACAGATAAGGATACTGTTCTTGATACATTTATCAAGGAAGCTGTTACAGAAGAAGTTGAAAAAGAGGACGGCACTAAAGAGACAGTCGAAAAAGTTCCAGCAAAGAAGATGGCTAAGATTGTTAAAAGACCTGTTGCTATCAATGATATCCACCCTCTCTGGACTAAACACCCTAACGAATGTACTGAGGATGAATATAAGGAATTCTACCGCAAGGTATTTAACGATTATAAAGAGCCTTTATTCTGGATTCACCTTAATATGGACTATCCTTTTAACTTAAAGGGTATACTTACTTCCCTAAGATTAATACAGAATACGAGTCAATTGAAGGAACAATTAAGCTTTACAATAATCAGGTATTCGTTGCAGATAACATCAAGGAAGTTATTCCTGAATTCCTTCTTCTCTTAAAGGGTGTTATTGATTGTCCAGATCTTCCTCTTAACGTATCACGTTCTGCACTCCAGAATGATGGCTTTGTTAAGAAGATTTCTGATTACATTACTAAAAAGGTTGCTGACAAGCTTTCTGGTATGTGCAAGACTAACCGTGAGAACTATGAGAAATATTGGGATGACATCAACCCATTCATCAAATTTGGCTGCTTAAAAGATGAAAAGTTCGCTGAGAAGATGAATGATTACATTATATTCAAGAACCTTGAAGGCAAGTATTTAACACTTAAGGATTACCTTGAAGCTAACAAGGAAAAGCACGAGAATACAGTCTTCTATGTAACTGATGAGAAGGAACAGAGCCAGTATATCAATATGTTTAAGAAAGAGAATATGGATGCTATCATTCTTACTCACAATATTGACCAGCCATTCATCACTCATCTTGAAGGCAAGAACGAGGGTCTTAAATTTGCAAGAATTGATACTGACCTTTCTGATATATTCAAGGAAGAAACAAGCGAAGATGAATTAAAGGATGCAACTGAAAGCCTTACAGCTACATTTAAGAAAGCACTTAACAATGATAATCTTAATATCAAGGTTGAAAAGTTAAAGGATGCTTCTGTATCTTCTATGATTACTCTTTCCGAGCAGGATAGACGTATGCAGGATATGATGAAGATGTACGGTATGTCAGGAATGGATCCGGCTATGTTTGGTTCTACAGGACAGACTTTAATTCTTAATGCTAACAACAGTCTTGTTCAGTATGTTCTTAACAATAAAGATGGTGAGAATACTGATATTATCTGTAAACAGCTTTACGACCTTGCACTTATAAGCCACGCTCCACTTACAGGAAACCAGATGACTGAATTCATTGCAAGAAGTAATAAGATTATGGAATTACTTGCAAAATAATACAATTTAACATATGATAGGATATACGGGGTGAATTCATTCGCCGTATATCAATTAGATTGGGGACTAACGTATGACTACTAATAACAACAATACACCTGATGAAGATGATTTAGATTATATCGATTTTGATGATGATTATGATGATATTGAAGATGACGATGATGACAATGATGATTATTCTTACAGCCGTTCTGATAATATCAGCAGACATACAGATAATAATAAGAAGCAGGAGTATTCTGTTGTTAAATTTATAGTATCAGAAGCCTTCAGTTTCATTAAAATTGTAATATTTGCAGCTATCATTGCCCTGCTCTGCACCAATTTCATAATCATTAATGCCGAAGTTCCATCTGGCTCTATGAGAGATACAATATGGGAAGGCGACCGCCTTTTCGGTTTAGAGCTTGCTTACAAGTTCAGCGAACCAAAGCGCGGTGACGTTATAATCTTTAAATATCCTGATAATGAGTCAGAGAATTATGTTAAGCGTGTTATTGGTCTTCCTAATGAAATAGTCCAGATTAAGGAAGGGCATGTATACATCAATGGTGATGAGCTTGATGAGCCATATATCAAAGAATATATATATGATGACGGCGAAACGCACACTTATATTGTTCCTGACGGCTGTTATTTTATGCTTGGTGATAATCGTAATAACTCCAAAGACTCAAGATACTGGACTAACACATATGTTAAGAAAGAAAAGATAATTGCCAAGGTGCTTATCCGTTATTACAGCGGTGAAAAGGGACGCATTTCCTTTAGCAGAATCAGTTAAAATTTCATACAATTTATAATGTAACGTATAATAAATCACCTCCTGTTAATACTACTACTGTGTATTGCAAATGTTCTATTTATTAAAGCATTTACCAGACACTTAAGTTAAAGATTAACAGGAGGTAATTTATTATGACTAATTTAAGCTGTAACGCTTGTAGCTGTGTACACAATGATGATAACTGCTGCTGCCTTAATGGTATTGATGTAAAGGGAAGTAATGCCTGTGAGTGCAGTGAAACTTGCTGTGGAAGCTATTCTTACAAAGATGGCTCTGCTAAGAATAATACTGCTTCACCTAAGCTTAATCTTCAGATAAAGTGTGCCGCACATAACTGCGTGTATAACAATAACGAAGCTTGTCAGGCTGACCACGTTGATATATCAGGCATAACAGCCGTAAATGCTGACGATACTGTCTGTTCAACCTTTAAATCCAAATAATAAATTAACATAAACAAAAAAGAGGTTGCCAAATTATTCATTTTATTATAAAATTATAATAGTTATGATAATTAGGAGGTATACCAAAGAATGGTAAGCGCAGGAGATTTTAAGAATGGTTTAACAATTCAGATGGATAATAACATTTGGCAGATTATTGAATTCCAGCATGTAAAGCCTGGTAAGGGTGCTGCTTTCGTTAGAACAAAGTTAAAGAATATCGTGAGTGGTGGTGTTGTTGAAAAGTCTTTCAGACCTACAGAAAAGTTTGACCTCGCTCATATTGAGAAGAGAGAATATCAGTATCTTTACTCAGATGGTGATCTTTACAACTTTATGGATACAGAGACATTTGAACAGATTGCATTATCTGCTGAGAATGTTGGTGATTCACTTAAGTTCGTTAAAGAGAACGAAATGGTTAAGCTCTGTTCACACAACGGTAACGTATTCTCTATTGAGCCACCTATCACTGTTGAACTTCAGATTACAGAATCTGAACCAGGTGTTAAGGGTGATACAGCTACAGGTGCTACAAAGCCAGCTATCCTTGAAACAGGTGCTAAGATTTTAGTTCCATTATTTGTTAACCAGGGTGATACAATTAAGATTGATACAAGAACAGGTGAATATATTTCACGTGTTTAGTTAATCAGATTAAAGGTTAAGATTTATAAGATATTTATTATATTTTAACATAATAAGTTCTTAAAAAGAGCCTGTACACTTTCATCGGTGTACAGGCTTTTTTATAATGATTATCCTCTATTAATTACTCTTCGTCATATCTGTTAATGCTTCCATCGCATACAGATAACCTCTAAGTCCAAGTCCTACAACCTGTCCCTGACATACTGGAACTGTAACAGATGTATGTCTGAATTCTTCTCTTGTATGAACATTGGATATATGTACTTCTATCTTCGGTATTGCAGCTATCGAAGCAAGTGCATCTCTTACTGCATAGCTGTAATGTGTAAATGCCCCCGGATTAATTACAATACCATCAACATCATTGTAATAAGCTTCCTGAAGCTTATCTATAATTGCACCCTCATGGTTGCTCTGGAATACCTCAACTTTAACATTAAGTTCCTCTGCTTTCTTGTTAATCATATCAACAAGCGTGTCATAATTATCATTACCATATATTCCTTTTTCTCTTATTCCAAGGAAATTAATATTAGGTCCGTTAATAACAAGTATCTTCATTGCTAATCCTCCATATTCTTAATGATTGCTGTATACATCTGTTCAAATGACATCTTCTGCGTATCAACTATCATATCAGCCGCATCCAGATATATATCTTCTCTCTGCTCCATAAGGTTATGTATCTTCTCGTGAAGCCCACCGCCCTGTAATAATGGACGTTTGGTGTCCTTGCTCAACCTTTTGCAAAGTTCCTCCTCAGAAGCTTTAAGATATACTACTGTTCCAAGCTTTCTTAAAAGCTCCCTATTGACCTCTCTTAACACAAGTCCGCCACCAACAGATATGACGCAGTTATCAAGAGTATCTGATAACTCTTTACCGTCTCTGTCTCCATATCCCTGAAGCTTCCTCTCCCTTCGTTGCAAAGATTTCGCTTATTGTTGTATTCTGCTTTTTCTCGATATACTCATCTGTATCATAGAACTTTCTATTATGTCGTCTTGAAACCCAGCGGCCAAATGTCGTCTTTCCACTTCCCATAAATCCAATAAGTACAATATTATTCAATTCCAAGTTCCTCTTTCATCTTATTATACACTTTATCCGCCTGTTCTTTTGTGACACTTACATCATTCCATAACTCATACGCCGCAACTCCTTGGTATAAAAGCATTTTTAAACCGTTGCAGGCTGGCTTTCCGGCATTTTTACACATTTTCATAAAACGTGTTTCACTAGGATTATATATAATATCAACTCCGACTTTTACCTTCTTATAAAATGCTTCATCATCAATTACAACATCATCCACATTAGGATAAAGTCCAACGCTTGTGGTCTGTATCACAACGTAATCATCAGCTTCCAGCTTATCATACTCACTTATAAGCATAGGCTTTATACATTCTTTACCGAAATAGTCATTAACTGCTTTGGCTATATCATAAGCCTTTTCCTTAGTCCTGTTAAGCATATATATTTCTTTAGCACCGCTCTTTGCACATAAAAATGCTATTGCTCTTGCCGCTCCGCCTGCACCAAGAATTACACAACGGCTGCCTACAAGCACAACTCCCTCGTCTATAAGTTCTCTTTCAAGTCCCAATATATCTGTATTATAGCCTTTATAGCCCTTATCTGTTCTTACAAGCGTATTAACAGCTCCTATAGCTTTAGCAAGCGGATCAATATCACAAGTGACTCCATAACAGCCTGCTTGTGTGGAACTGTTACATTAAGTCCTAATATGTTAAGTGCATAAGCTCCATTTACTGCTGTGACAACATCCCCCTTTTCAACCTTGAAGGTTGTATACACCATATTCATATCCATAAGCCGTGCAAGGCTGTTATGTATCACCGGGGAAATTGAATGTCCCACCGGATTACCTATAAGACCGCACACTCTTGTTGTACCATTAATATCTATCATTAAATCTTACTTCCTTTCTTATGAGCTTATATCTAAAGTACAGATAAATTCATATATTATGAAATCACAATAAATATATATCTTGAAATTATATTAAACCTATATGTATTAGAAACCTGCTTTTCCACCTTCTTTTTTAATATGCTTCTTATAAAAATGCAGAACTATCCATTCAAGCTTTCTTTTTAAAATTATCTGTATCTCCTCGTGCTTGTCTATCGGCTTTACAAGAACAGACTTAATTCCTGCCCTGTTAGCACCCCACACATCTGTGAACAACTGATCCCCCACAAAATATGTGTCAGACTTATCAGTATTCATATACTCCATAGCTTTAACATAATTCTTAGGAGATGGCTTTCCTGCCTTGCTTACATATAATGAACCAACCTCATCTGCAAGCGGCTTAACCCTGTATTCTTTATTATTGGATATTATGCAGGTATTATATCCCATAGCCTTTAAATCACCAAACAGCTTCTTTGCACGCTCAGTAACTGGTGCTCCGTGTTCAACAAGCGTGTTGTCAACATCAAATATAATTCCCCTGTAACCTTTATCATAAAGTCCCTTATAATCTATATCGTATGCAGAATCTATATACATATCCGGATAAAATCTTTTAAACATCTGTAATTACTACCTTTCTTATCAGCTTTTCTGCTGTTCTTAAGCATTTGTTGCTTTTAAGTATTTACTACTTTTAAGTATTTTCTTGATTTCGTCCATAAATGTATTAACATCCTTAAACTCCCTGTATACAGAAGCAAATCTTACATATGCAACTTCATCTAAATCCTTTAACTTATCCATAACAATAGAACCTATCGTTGTTGTAGGTATCTCTTTCTCCTCCATATTAAATATCTGTCCCTCAATGTCATCTACCATATCATTAATCTGTTTCATTGATATCGGACGCTTATGGCACGACCTGACTATTCCAGCCACTATCTTTTCCCTGTCATAAGGTTCTCTGTTATTATCTTTCTTCACAACTATAAGAGGAAGTGTCTCTACTTTCTCGTATGTGGTAAAACGCTTTCCACATTCATCACACTGACGGCGTCTTCTTATAGAGCTGTCATCTGTAGGTCTTGAATCTATTACTCTTGTATTCTCTTTTCCGCAATATGGGCACTTCATTCACAAACCTCCCCTAAATACAATAAACTACTAGAATTATAGCCCACTGGTGCTGTTATGTCAAAATATCTATAAAATATTCCATAAACACACTATAGCACTAATTAATAATCAATCTATATTAAAGTCAAAAGCCTTTCTGAACAGGCAAAAAGCCTTTCTGACTGTAAAGACATACAATAATAATACCATATACAATACACATAACATAAAATATCAGGCTGCCGCACCAATATAATCTATAATATAAAGACATTA
>ENA-OQAS01000495-OQAS01000495.1-human-gut-metagenome-genome-assembly--contig:-NODE-495-length-20368-cov-4.045650_pt1 | contig 20368 bp, 28 predicted proteins | sample MGYA00242733_ERZ504523 | MGnify/ENA primary metagenome ERZ504523 (study PRJEB26092, sample SAMD00036239) | human gut metagenome | host: Homo sapiens | study: EMG produced TPA metagenomics assembly of...
TTCTGGAGTGTCGATGATGGTAGGGATAGTTTCTTTCTTTGCCATGTGGAATCCTCCTGTTTTCATATGATAATGGTCTGTGGTCCTGCGGGCTTATCCTTTTTTCGCCGGCAGATGCTGCAGAGTTTTTGTAAGTCCCCGTGCTGCGTTTCGTTGTTGATTCAATCTGATTGATTTTTAGTTTCGATACTGATATAGTATCAAAATTCTGAAAAAAAACGCAAATTCTGAATTTTGTCGCTATGTGCAAAATGACGAACAGAAAATTCGGGGAAAATACTGTAAATTTTACTTTGCAGAACGCTGAATTATTGGAAAAATCTTAAAAAAAATTTTTGAAATTTCAGCACTGTGCACAAAAAACATGTTAAAAATTGTCAGCACTGACAAAAACATGCACACATATGAAGGGCGGCAAAAGATAAAACGCAACACGTAGTTAAAACATTAACGTTAAACTTTTGTCAAACGATCATGTACACATTATAATTTAACTGATTTCAGACGTCAATAGAGAATTTGATAAATAATTCACAAAAATACGGAATGATTTTGATAAAAAATTCACAAAAATATTGTGGCAAAGTAAAGCGTGATAACATAAGAAACCAAAAAACTTGAAATTATTTAAATTTCCAGAATAATTAGGCGGAAATTATCGGGATTTTTTTCAGAAATGCAGAAAAAACTGCCATACAGGAAATGCTTCCCATATGGCAGTTTATATAAATATAGGTCAGGCGGATAAAAGCATCCGCATTCACTATGCGGCTTTGCGCCGAATTACTGTAAAAGGTTTCTGCTCAACAGTAAATGATAGCCAGGTTCGATCAGCTCTTGCGGAATGCGGCACGTTTTCTGTCTCTGGAGTCCAGAATACGTTTACGGATACGAAGCTTGTCGGTGTTACCTCAAGAAGCTCATCCTGGTCGATGAACTCAATGGCCTGCTCAAGACTTAAGATCTTTGGCGGAACAAGCTTCAGTGCATCGTCAGCGGAAGAGGAACGGGTGTTGGTAAGGTGCTTGGTCTTGCAGACATTCAGTTCGATATCCTCGGCCTTTCCGTTCTGTCCGATGACCATACCGCTGTAAACCTTCTCGCCAGGTCCGACGAAGAGAGTACCACGCTCCTGAGCGGAGAAAAGACCGTAAGTTACAGTCTCGCCTGCCTCGAAAGCGATGAGGGAACCCTGTTTACGGTACGGGAAGTCTCCCTTGTATGGTGCGTATCCGTCAAACATGGTGTTCAGGATACCGGTACCTTGGTGGAGGTAAGGAATTCGTTACGGAATCCGATCAGTCCACGGGAGGGGATGGAGAACTCAAGACGTACAGTTCCGTCGCTTGCTGTGCTCATACCCTGAAGCTCACCTTTACGCTCGCTGAGTTTCTGGATGATAGTACCGGAAAATTCTTCCGGAACGTCAACGTATGCGATTTCGATCGGCTCCAGTTTACGTCCACGCTCGTCTGTGTGATAGAGAACCTCCGGTTTGCTGACTGCAAACTCGTATCCCTCACGGCGCATGTTCTCAATAAGAACGGAGAGGTGAAGCTCACCACGGCCGGAAACCTTGAAGCACTCGGTTGTATCGGTGTCTTCTACACGAAGGCTGACGTCTGTGTTCAGCTCACGGTAGAGACGGTCACGAAGGTGACGGGAAGTGATGTATTTACCTTCCTGTCCTGCAAGAGGACTGTCGTTTACAAGGAAGTTCATGGAGATTGTTGGCTCGGAAATCTTCTGGAACGGAATGGACTCCGGGTTGTCTCCTGCACAGAGGGTATCTCCAATGTGGATATCCGCGATACCGGAGATTGCAACAATAGCTCCGATGGTAGCGCTCTTAACTTCAACTTTGTTCAGTCCGTCAAATTCGTAGAGTTTGCTGATCTTTACACGCTCGTGTTTGTCAGGGTCATGATGGTTCAGAAGCATCAGCTCCTGGTTCACGGAAATGGTTCCGCGCTCAACCTTACCGACACCGATACGGCCTACATACTCATTGTAGTCGATGGTGCTGATAAGAACCTGTGTATCTCCGTCCGGATCTCCCTCCGGAGCAGGAATCGCATCAAGGATAGTCTCAAAAAGAGGAGCCATATTCTCAGGCTTATCATCGAGGTTACGAACTGCGTAGCCGGCCTTTGCGGAGGCATACAGGAACGGGCAGTCCAGCTGTTCGTCAGATGCGTCCAGATCCATGAGAAGCTCCAGAACCTCGTCGACAACCTCCTCCGGACGTGCTTCCGGACGGTCGATCTTATTGATGCAGACAATAACATGCAGGTTCAGTTCGAGAGCTTTACGAAGTACAAATTTAGTCTGAGGCATGGCACCCTCGAAGGCGTCCACAAGAAGAATAACGCCGTCTACCATCTTCAGCACACGCTCTACCTCGCCGCCGAAGTCCGCATGACCTGGAGTATCGATGATATTGATTTTTACATCCTTATAATGAACTGCGGTGTTTTTGGAGAGAATCGTAATGCCGCGCTCACGCTCAATATCGTTGGAATCCATGACACGTTCCTGGACTTCCTGGTTCTCACGGAAAACACCGCTCTGTTTCAAAAGCTCGTCAACAAGTGTTGTTTTACCGTGATCGACATGGGCGATAATGGCCACGTTACGAACATCTTCACGCTTGGTCTTCATATAATCCAAATCCTTTCTTTCCATATATAAGTAATCTTTTTTGTTAAAAATGATGTCCAATTTATAGTCTATCACATTTTTGTGAGATTACAAGACATAAAAAAAATATTTTTGGTTTTTCATTTTTCAGGCATATTATACCGCAAATACACATAGATTGATATAGACGAAATACACGAAGAGGAAGGAGAGCTACTTATTATGGCAGATAAAATTATTGAAAACAATCAGGTATCCGTTATGGGACGGATCGCTACGGGGTTTACTTTCAGCCATCAGGTCTTTGGAGAAGGATTTTACATGATGGATATCCTGGTAAAACGTCTCAGCGATTCGGAGGACAGGATCCCGGTGATGGTGTCTGAGCGGCTGATCGATATCACACAGGATTATGTGGGAGAATATATCGAGATCCACGGACAGTTCCGATCCTATAACCGTCATGAAGAAAAGAGAAACCGGCTTGTGCTTTCAGTCTTTGCCCGGGAAGTGAAGTTTGTGGGGGAGGAAGAAGAAACTGTGCCGGTCAATCAGATCTTTTTGGACGGATATATCTGTAAACCGCCTGTATACAGAAAAACACCGTTGGGAAGAGAGATCGCAGATCTTCTGATGGCAGTTAATCGACCTTACGGAAAATCCGATTACATACCATGTATATGCTGGGGAAGAAATGCCAGATATGCTTCTGCTTTTGAAGTAGGCGGGCATGTACTGATCTGGGGCAGGATCCAGAGCAGGGAGTACATGAAACGGATTAGTGAAAACGAAACAGAAAAAAGGATTGCCTATGAAGTTTCGGTGAGTAAATTGGAATATGTTGAGTAACATTGGATATATTTTGGAATAGTGGTGAGAACATTAAGGTAACACTTGCATTTCCAGCCAATCTGCGGTAATATTAAAAAAATCAGAAAAATGGGGAATTACCGGTTTCACTAACAGTAAGAGGAAAAATCATGGAAAGAGAAATAACAGAGGTTTATTGCGGGAACGGGAAAGGAAAGACAACTCTGGCTGTAGGCCGGGGGCTGCGCTTTGCTACACAGGGAAAAAGTGTGATCATCATACAGTTCCTCAAGGGCAGGGAACGCAGAGAACTGGATTTCCTTGAGGAACTGGATAATTTTGATTTCAAGATTTTCCGTTTCGAAAAAATGGACACCTGCTATAATGACCTAAGTGAGCAGGAAAAGGCAGAAGAGAGAACCAATATTCTCAATGGCCTTAATTTCGCACGGAAGGTAATTGCTACCAGAGAGTGTGATTTTCTGCTGCTGGATGAGATCCTCGGGCTTATGGATAAAGGAATCGCTCCAGTTGAGACGATCATCGATATGCTTAAGCAGAAGGATGAAAGTATGCATATAATTATGACCGGACGCTGGCTTCCGGATGCTTTGAAGCCCTATGTGGATAGTATTACCACGATAACAACAGAGCTGACTGACCAGGAACGGGAATAAGCAATATTTCACAGAAGAAAGAAGGAGGAAGACAAATGGCAATTTTTAAAGGAACAGGCGTTGCAATCGTAACACCTATGCATGAAGACGGTAAGGTGAATTTTGAGAAACTTGAGGAAATCCTTGAGGATCAGATCGCGAACAGCACAGACGCCATCGTTATCTGTGGAACAACAGGAGAATCTTCTACTCTGACACACGGAGAGCATCTTCAGACAATTAAGTTCACAATTGATAAAGTTAACAAACGTGTGCCTGTTATCGCAGGAACAGGTTCCAATTGTACAGAGACAGCGATCATGATGTCCAAGGAAGCAGCTTCCTATGGCGCAGACGCTCTTCTTATTGTAACACCTTACTATAACAAGGCTACACAGAAGGTCTTATCGCTCATTACACAGCAATTGCCAATGCAGTTCCGGAAACTCCGCTCATCATGTACAACGTACCGAGCCGTACAGGCTGCAACATCCAGCCGGCTACAGCAGCTTACCTTGCAAAGAATGTAAAGAACATTGTCGGAATCAAGGAAGCAACAGGAGATCTTTCCCAGATCGCCAAGATGATGTCTCTGGCAGACGGACAGCTTGAGCTTTACTCCGGAAATGATGATCAGGTACTTCCGATTCTTTCTCTTGGCGGACTTGGAGTTATTTCCGTACTTTCCAACGTTGCACCGAAGTTTACACATGACATGGTCATGAAATATTTCGACGGCGACACCAAGGGAGCAACAGAGGATCAGCTGAAAGCTCTTCCGCTGATCAATGCGCTGTTCAGCGAGGTAAATCCGATTCCTGTTAAGACAGCTATGAACCTTATGGGAATGAACGTAGGGCCGCTTCGTATGCCGCTCTGCGAGATGGAAGAGGACACAAAGGCAGCTCTTGCAAAAGAGATCGAGAAATTCGGCCTTAAGCTTGCTAAGTGATCTGACTGTAAGCGAAAGGTAAAGGAGAATATACTATGGTAAAAATCATCATGCACGGCTGCAACGGACATATGGCCAGGTCATCAGCGGCATTGTGGAGAAAGATCCGGATGCTGAGATCGTAGCAGGTATTGATATTGCAGATCAGGGAAAAAACAGCTATCCGGTATTTACCGATATTGACGCATGTCAGGTAGAGGCAGATGCAATCATTGATTTTTCTTCCGCAAAGGCAACAGACAAGCTTCTTGAGTACAGCGCGGCACGCCAGATCCCGGTTGTTCTGTGCAGTACCGGCTTAAGCCAGGAGCAGCTTGCAAAAGTGGAAGAAACATCCCGAAAGGTAGCAGTGCTGAAATCCGCAAACATGTCTCTTGGCATCAACACACTTCTGAAGCTGGTTCAGGACGCAGCTAAGGTTCTTGCAGCTGCAGGCTTTGATATGGAGATCGTAGAGAAGCATCACCGCCTGAAATTAGACGCACCAAGTGGTACTGCACTTGCGCTGGCAGACAGCATTAATGAAGCTATGGATAATCAGTATCATTATGTATATGACCGCAGCCAGAAACGTGAAAAACGCGATGATAAGGAGATCGGTATCTCCGCAGTTCGCGGCGGAACTATCGTAGGTGAGCATGAGATAATTTTTGCAGGTCAGGACGAAGTGATCGAGTTCAAGCATACTGCATATTCCAAGGCTATTTTTGGAAAAGGTGCTGTAGAAGCAGCCAAATTCCTTGCAGGCAAACCGGCAGGACGTTATGATATGAGTGACGTGATCGGCTGATCCTGACAGATTGAGCCGCAACAGAATAAAATTACAGGTAATACAGACGGGGTTCGTGTAAGATCGGACCCGTCTTTTTGATGAAATTGCGGTTTTTGAAATTTTCCCAGAATAGGATAGCGGAAAAAGTGCCATATTAGGAATACAGAATTTTTTAGAAAAAGGAGAAGATCATATGAAAAAATGGAAGGCGATTCTTTTGGTACTTTGCTTACCCTGTCTCTGTGTACATTTACAGCCTGCGGCACAGAGGTAAACAATGCGGATGAAACAGTGGATGAAAAAGATAAAAACACGAAGGATAAGGAAAAAGATACAAACGAAAATACTGCCGTAGAAGATGAAACTATGGAAGAAAAAGCAGACAATGACGGTGTGAAGGACAATGGAGAGAGCATTAAGGATTCCGGCACGGATAACAATGAGATGTCCGATGGAAATATTACCGTGACGCCTGCAGGAAATGGAAATAACGGGACAGCAGCACCCGGAGCTGCGGATGCTGACAGAAACGAAAATGACGGAACTGTATCCGGTGAGCTGGGTGACAGTGTAAAGGACCTTGGCGACGGTGTAGGTAATGCAGTGGATGATATCGGAAACGCAGTGGGAAATGCGGTAGAAGGAAGATAACAGATATTTTACCACAGCATTGCATAAAACTGTTTCAGATGCTATTATCAGTGCATGGAAAGAAAATGGAGGACAGGATTATGAAATTCAGACCATGCATTGATATACATAACGGAAAAGTAAAACAGATCGTAGGAGGAAGCCTGAAGGATCAGGGGGATCAGGCGGCAGAAAATTTTGTGTCAGAGCAGGATGCGGCATTCTATGCAGAGCTTTATAAGAAGGCAGGATTAAAGGGCGGTCATGTGATCCTTCTGAACGGAAAGGATTCCCCGAACTATGAAGCGACGAAAGCCCAGGCACTTCAGGCTCTGGGAAAATATCCCGGAGGCTTCAGATCGGAGGCGGCATCTGCCCGGAGAATGCGGCAGAATATCTGGAGGCTGGCGCCAGCCACGTGATCGTAACCTCCTATGTGTTTAAAAACGGAGTGATCTCCTGGGAAAATCTGGAGAAGATCCGTGATGCTGCAGGGAAAGGACATCTTGTACTTGACCTGAGCTGCCGCAAAAAAGATGGCAAATATTATATTGTCACAGACCGATGGCAGAAATTTACAGAAGAGATCGTGACACCGGAGCTGATGGAAAGGCTTGGAAGCTTCTGCGACGAATTTCTGGTCCATGCAGTGGATGTGGAAGGAAAGGCCCGAGGTGTGGAAACAGAGCTTGCAAAGCTTCTGGGACAATATACAGCCCATCCGGTGACCTATGCAGGCGGTGTGGGTTCTATGGCAGATATTGAAGAGCTTCGAAAAGCAGGTCAGGGCAGACTGGATGTGACTGTTGGCAGTGCTTTGGATATTTTTGGCGGAAGTATACCCTTTGAAGCTCTGGCTAAAATGAAATAGTATATACAAATAGTGAAGCAGATGCTTTTGTCCCATCAATCTTCTGGCACTGGTGTGCAGATATACATTTGTAATGAATTAATTAGATGAAATACTCTAATAGTTGCGCATTCACGACAAAAAAAACATTTTGAGGGAATATATCGAATAAATTTGGAAAAAATTTATGAAATTTTTGAAAAGTGATGTTAAAATTCAATTTAATATGTTATAATAGCAACATAAAACAGCAAAGGGGATGGAAGTCATGAAATTTATTATTAGTGGAAAGAATATAGCAGTAACCGAAGGACTTAAAACAGCTGTTGAGGACAAGCTTGGTAAACTTGAAAGGTATTTCACTCCTGAAACTGAGATTTCAGTAACCTTAAGCGTTGAGAAGGATCGCCAGAAGATCGAGGTAACGATCCCTGTGAAAGGTAACATTATCCGTTCCGAGCAGGTAAGCAATGATATGTATGTATCCATCGATCTGGTTGAAGAGGTAATTGAGCGTCAGCTTCGTAAATACAAGAACAAGATCGTTGACAAGCAGCAGGAATCCACAAACTTCCAGAAGGCATACCTTGATAAGGATTATGAAGAGGATGAGGAAGTTAAGATCATTCGTACCAAGAAATTCGGGATCAAACCAATGTATCCGGAAGATGCATGCGTACAGATGGAGCTTCTCGGACATAATTTCTTTGTATTCTTTAATGCTGAGACAGAGCAGGTTAACGTAGTTTATAAACGTAAAGGAAATACTTACGGACTGATCGAACCAGAGTTCTGATAGGGGATTTTATTATCACAACTGAATATTGAATGGAAGGCTCCGGGAATCTGTGTGAGAAATCGGCAGGTTTCCGGAGCCTTTTATGTCACAGCAAAATCAGGCTTCTTTTCTGTTGCAAGCAATAGGGGAGAATTATATAATGAAGACATATGCGAAAGGAGGAAGGAAAAATGAAAAAGAAGCTTCCTGTGGTGATCTTAAGTGTAGCTCTTGGTATGACCATGATACCGGCTACCTGTATGGCAGCGGAATTTAACAGTGGTGACACCATAAAAGAACAGACTGTGGAGGACCTGGAACTGAGTTCCGGAGAAAACAATACAAAGGATTCCCAAAAGTCAGAAATACAATGGACAGGATTTAAATGGGACAGCTATTCCCAGGCAGAGATAACGCTTACGTCAGCCGTTAACGGCGTCTGCTATTATAAATGGGCAGAGCGAGGGGAAGACGGAAATTCCCAGGTGCCTCAGATTGAGACCGGAAATACCGTGAATGATGAGGTTTTGATCAGTGAGGATGAAGAGTTCGGGATCACACTTGCAGACCTGGATACAGACCAGGCAGTTGATCTGTATATCCAGATTGAGGATGAGAATGGGAAATTAAGTGATCTGAAGCGGATGGAGCTTGATCAGAACAGCCGCCCGGCGAAAAAAACAGATTCTGCAAAAAAACATAAAGCATCCAAACCAAAGGCAGAGGACAGTACGGTAGAGGGGCTGGATTCTCCTCTGGAATTCTACCCGGATACATTTTATGATTTTAAGGTTATCGGTGCCGGTACCGATAATGAGGATCCGGAAAACGGAGACATTAAGTGGGTGCCTGTTTATTGGAGCACATCTGCGAATCCGAATTCCAACGGATCCGAAGCACCTGGAAGATCGGTTCCAAGGAAGGAATCGACCAGGAGGGAACTTTTAATCTGTATGTTTTCTTCCGCAAATATACCTGCAAGGATTCCAAATGGCAGTCTACGGATAAGATACAGTCTGTACAGTACAAGTTTCAGTCAGCCCCACTTTCTGAAAAATAATACTGTGTGGAGTGCGAATATCTCCTTGACATAACAAATATGTAACTCACGGAGAAAAGGAGGAAGGTAAATGAAGAAAAAAGTTCTGGCACTTTTTTTAAGTGCTGCACTTTGTGTGACGGTGCTTCCAGCAACCGGTATGGCTGCAGAGTTTGGCAGCGGTGATGCAGAAATCACAGAAAATGCTGCGGACAGCCAGGAAGTGTTTTCCGCAGAGGAAACTACAGAGTCTATGGGAGAGACTGAGCAGCCTGCAGAAGACAGTGAGGATATTTCTGAGAAAATGGTGGATAACTCTTCCGATGCAACCATGGAAGATGTGGAAAACGCGGAAAATGCGGAGAACAGCGAGGATGCTTTCGGCGGAGCTGAGGAAGGAGTTTCAGAAGAGATCTCCAGTGAGGATGATCCGGAAGTATTATTGACAGACTGATACCTGAAGAAGCAGGAGACAGTATGGAAGAAGAAAACGCAGAAGCTATGTCAGCGTCAGCTCCGGAGCTGACAGTGACACCGACAGCGGTCCGGAACCGACAGTGACACCGATAACGGATCCGGAACCGACAGTGACACCGACAGCGGATCCTGAACTGACAGTGACACCAACACCGGTGCCAAAAATAAACGTAAAATGGACCGGAGAAAAATGGGTAAGCCGCAGTTCTGTAAATGTGACACTTAAAGTTGATGCAAACGGAGCCTGCTACTACAAAGCTGTAGCGAGAAAAAAGGACGAACATCTGATGTTCCGAGGGTCGATACGGGAAACTCTCGTGTGGTGGTTACTGCAAACAGAAGCTTTGTGATATATCTTAAGAATCTGGATACGGAGAAAGAATTTGATCTGTATCTTAAGGTATTGGGTTCAGACGGAAGAACCAGCAACCTGAAAAAATTAAAGTTGAATTACAGGGGAACCCGCCCGAAATATGATGTGACGCCGACACCAGCCTATACACCTTATATACCGGATGTTAAAGATAGTTTTGTAAGAGGTCTGGATTCTCCGCTGAAATTTACTCCGAATAAATATTATAATTTTACCGTGACCGGTGCGGGAACTACGAATACAAATCCCGGGCCTGGAGATGTGAAGTGGGTGCCGGTTTACTGGAGTACTTCACCAAATCCAACCGATAACAGGAAGAATACTACATGGCGGATCGGATCTGCCAAAGGAATAAACAAAGCCGCAACTTATAACATGTATATCTTTTTCCAGAAGTATGTTTATCAGAAATCTGAATGGAAAAAGACTGATGAAGTACAGTCAGCCGTATACCAGTTCCGGTCCGCGGCCTTAACAACTGTAAAGCTCACCACTCCCGGATTATCCGGTACATCCAACAGCCCTGCCGGCATCATCTTCAAATGGAAAAAAGCTGCAAGTGCTTCCGGCTATAAGATATATCGAAGGACCGGAAACAGCAAAAAGTGGGTCAATATCGCTACCGTGAGCGGAAGCAATACGTTGGTCTATACAGACGGATCAGTAAAAGCAGGAACCACGTATACCTATACAGTCCGCGCATACAAGGCTCTGCTTTAAGTGCTTATAACAAAAACGGCAGCAGGATCGTCCGCCTGACAGCTCCGGTGCAGTACAAACCGTCCAGCAAGGCTTCCGGGAAGCTGGCTGTCCGCTGGAAAAAAGCAGTTGGTGCTTCCGGCTATCAGATCCAGTATGCGGCCTCAAGGTCCATGAGAGGGGCCAGAACAGTGTCCACCAGTGCACTGACCCGAACACTTTCCGGTTTGAAAAAGGGAAGCACTTATTATGTTCGTATCCGTGCATACAAAAAAGTGAGCGGAAAGACATATTACGGTGCCTGGAGCAGTGTGAAAAATGTAAAAGTAAGAAAATAAGATCTGTAATATCCCGCAGGATCCTCGAAAACAGGATCCTATGCGGGATATTTTCTGTTGTTCCTGACATGATTTGTTAAATAATTGTTCATTGTTTTTATAACAGGAAAGTGGTAGAATATATACCATATGTGATCCAGTATAACGGATATCAACAGAGAACTGGAATGATCCAAAATTGGACAGATCAGAGACAGCAGTCTTATTCGAATAAAATGATTGGAGCAGAAACATGAATGTTTTTTCAAAAGTATTTGGAACCCGCAGCCAGCGTGAGGTAAAACGTATTATGCCGCTGGTTGAGAAAACCGAGAGCTATCAGTCTCAGATGCAGCAGCTTACGGATGAGCAGTTACGAGACAAGACAAGAGAATATAAGAAACGTCTTGCAGAAGGTGCAACACTGGATGATCTTCTTCCGGAGCATTTGCCACCGTACGTGAGGCAGCCAAGCGTGTACTTGGAATGGAGCATTACCGTGTACAGATCATCGGTGGTATCATCTTCACCAGGCCGTATCGCCGAGATGAAAACAGGTGAAGGTAAAACTCTTGTTTCCACACTTCCTGCATATCTGAATGCCTTGAGGGAAAAGGTGTTCACATCGTAACCGTCAACGACTACCTGGCAAAACGAGATGCCGAGTGGATGGGGAAGGTTCACGAGTTCCTTGGCCTGACTGTAGGCGTGGTACTTAACGACATGAAGCCGGAAGAGCGTCGTGCGGCATACGGATGTGACATCACATACGTAACAAACAACGAACTTGGATTTGATTATCTTCGTGACAACATGGTCATCTATAAAGAACAGCTTGTTCAGAGAGATCTTCACTACTGTATCATCGATGAGATCGACTCTGTCCTGATCGATGAGGCACGTACACCTCTGATCATTTCCGGACAGAGCGGCAAGTCCACCAAGCTTTATGAGGTGTGCGATATCCTTGCACAGCAGCTGGAGCGTGGTGAGGCCAGCATGAGATGACCAAGATGGCAGCCATCATGGGTGAGGAGGTTATCGAGACCGGTGACTTCGTTGTAAATGAGAAAGATAAGATCGTCAACCTTACCGAGCAGGGTATCAAGAAGGTTGAGAAATTCTTTAATATCGAGAACCTGGCAGATCCGGAAAACCTGGAGATCCAGCACAACATCATCCTTGCACTTCGTGCACATAATCTGATGCACAAGGATCAGGATTATGTTGTAAAAGATGACGAGATCCTGATCGTTGATGAGTTTACCGGACGTATCATGCCGGGCCGTCGTTACTCCGATGGTCTTCATCAGGCGATCGAGGCGAAAGAGCATGTGAAGGTTAAGAGAGAGAGCAAGACTCTCGCAACCATTACCTTCCAGAACTTTTTCAACAAATATGACAAAAAAGGCGGTATGACAGGTACAGCCCTCACCGAGGAAAAAGAGTTCCGTGATATCTACGGCATGGACGTTGTAGAGATCCCGACCAACCGTGTAGTACAGCGTAAAGACCTTGACGATGCTGTTTACATGACAAAGAAAGAGAAATTCAACGCCGTTGTAGAGGCAGTTAAGGAAGCTCACGCAAAACATCAGCCGGTACTGGTTGGTACGATCACCATCGAGACTTCCGAGCTTCTCAGCAGAATGCTGAAGAGAGAGGGAATCCCCCACAATGTATTGAATGCCAAGTTCCATGAGCTTGAGGCTGAGATCGTAGCTCAGGCAGGACAGGCAGATGCCGTTACCATCGCGACCAACATGGCAGGCCGTGGTACCGATATCAAGCTTGACGATGTGGCAAGAGAGGCCGGCGGTCTGAAGATCATCGGTACCGAGCGTCATGAGTCAAGACGTATCGATAACCAGCTCCGTGGACGTTCCGGACGACAGGGAGATCCGGGTGAATCCCGTTTCTACATTTCCCTTGAGGATGACCTGATGCGTCTGTTCGGTTCCGAGAGACTGATGAAGGTGTTCACATCCCTTGGTGTTGAGGAGAATGAGCAGATCGAGCACAAGATGCTTTCCAATGCTATCGAGAAAGCCCAGGAGAAGATCGAGTTCAACAACTTCGGTATCCGTAAAAACCTTCTCGATTATGACCAGGTTAACAATGAGCAGAGAGAGATCATCTATGAGGAGCGCCGCCAGGTACTTGACGGTGAGAATATGCGTGATGCCATCTATAAGATGATCACAGATATCGTAGACAGCATGACAGACATGTGCTTCTCCGATGACATGGATTCTTCTGAGTGGGATCTTGATGAGTTCAACACTGCGATCACTCCGATCATCCCGATCCACCCGCTGACCGCAGAGAAGGTAAAAGGCCATAAGAAAGATGAGATCAAGCACATTGTGAAGGAAGAGGCTGTGAAGCTTTATGAAGCAAAAGAGGCTGAGTTCCCGGAACCGGAACAGCTTCGTGAGCTTGAGCGAGTTGTCCTTCTGAAATGCATCGACAGCAAATGGATGGATCACATCGATGATATGGAAATGCTCCGTCAGGGTATCGGTCTGATGGCATATGGCCAGAGAGATCCGGTTGTTGAGTACAAGATGAACGCATTCGAGATGTTTAACAGCATGATCAGCTCCATTCAGGAAGACACTGTACGTATGCTGTATCATGTTCATGTAGAGCAGAAGATCGAGCGTGAGCAGGTTGCTAAGGTAACCGGCACAAACAAAGATGACAGCGCAGGCCCGAAGAAACCGGTTCAGCGAAAAGAAGATAAAGTATACCCGAATGATCCGTGCCCATGCGGAAGCGGCAAGAAATACAAACAGTGCTGCGGACGTAAGGCTGCCAAGATCTGAGAAGGAAGATAAAATAGTCTCACCCGGATGATGCGGTGGGGCTATTTTCTGGGATTTCTGTTACACAGGAACAGAGTACAGCGAATATTAAATAACCGTCATATAGACTTGTCTGATTTTTCATATGCTGCGTTGTCGTCAATCGCCGTAGCCACCGCTACGCTTCATTCCCTCACCCTGCATATGAGAAGTCATCCTGCGTCAATAGAGCAGATACTTAATTTTCGCTGTAAGAGAAGGGGTATGATAATATGGCAATTATAAAAACTGCAATTCTTCAGACACATGTATATACGGATAAATTTCGCAATATCACCCAGGCGGCAGAACTTCTTGCCAGCCGGAACTTCAGGGGATCGATCTGGCAGTCCTGCCCGAAATGTTCTGCTGCCCCTACGAGAACAAATACTTTCCGGAATATGCGGAACCAGAGAGGGGAGATACCTGGGAAAAATGTTCCCGACTGGCGGCAGAACACGGAATTTATCTCGTAGCAGGAAGTATGCCGGAGAGAGATGAAGCCGGCAATATTTATAACACTTCCTATGTCTTTGACAGAAATGGTCATCAGATCGGTAAACACCGGAAGATGCATCTTTTTGACATTGATGTAAAAGGCGGTCAGTATTTTAAAGAATCCGATACCCTGACACCGGGAGACCAGGTGACGGTTTTTGATACAGAATTTGGAAAGATGGGCCTTTGCATCTGTTACGATTTCCGCTTCCCAGAGCTTGCCAGGCTGATGGTGGACGAAGGCGCCCAGGTGATCATCGCGCCGGCTGCTTTTAACATGACAACAGGGCCCCTCCATTGGGAGCTGATGTTCCGCCAGAGAGCCGTGGATAACCAGGTATACACCATCGGAGCTGCACCCGCCAGAGACCTGAACGCCGGGTATCATTCCTGGGGTCACTCCATTGCCGCAGACCCTGGGGAAAAGTCCTCATGGAGATGGAAGAGAAGCCGGCTGTGAAGGTTGTGGAACTGGAACTGGACGAGGTAAAAAAAGTCCGTGAGCAGCTGCCGCTTTTGAAGCACAGGAGAGGGGATATTTACGCCCTGACCACGTTTTCGTTGTAATTTCCATGCCCATATGGTATTGTATAAGACAGGCAGGAAATCCTGTATCAATATATAGAAAGAAGGTGAAGCTGTGGTTGAGTTAGATCAGTTCAAGAGTATTCTTGCAACATACACAGAGCCATTAGTGGAAGTGAGGGATTCACTTTGACCTCGCTAACAAAGAGCAGAAGGTCGAAGAATTAGAGCGCGAGATGGAGGCGCCTGATTTCTGGGATAATGCGGAAGCATCCCAGATGAAGATGAAACAGTTAAAGAGTCTCAAGGACGATATTGAGACATACCATAATCTGGAAACGCAGATGGAAGATATGGAAACCATGATCGAGATGGGATATGAGGAGAATGATCCTGAGATCGTCCCTGAGATCCAGGAAATGCTGGACGAGTTCCAGGCAAGCTTTGACAGCATCCGTGTGAAGACACTTCTTTCCGGAGAGTACGATGGAGAGAATGCCATCATCAAGCTGAACGCAGGAGCCGGCGGAACAGAGGCTTGCGACTGGTGCGGAATGCTTTATCGTATGTACAGCAGATGGGCGGAGAAGAAGGGCTTTGCGCTGGAAGTTCTGGATTACCTTGACGGTGATGAGGCCGGTGTGAAATCCGTAACCTTCCAGGTGAACGGAGAGAACGCCTACGGTTATTTGAAATCCGAGAAGGGTGTTCATCGTCTTGTACGTATTTCTCCGTTTAATGCAGCAGGAAAGAGACAGACCTCTTTTGTATCCTGCGATGTTATGCCGGATATCAAGAAGGATCTGGATGTTGAGATCAATGATGACGATATCCGTATCGATACCTACCGAAGCAGTGGTGCCGGTGGACAGCATATCAACAAGACATCCTCTGCGATCCGTATCACCCATTTCCCGACAGGAATCGTGGTACAGTGCCAGAATGAACGTTCTCAGCACATGAATAAGGACAAGGCTATGCAGATGCTGAAGGCCAAGCTGTATCTGCTGAAACAGCAGGAAGCCGAGGAGAAGCTTTCCGGCATTCGAGGCGAAGTGACAGATATCGGCTGGGGAAACCAGATCCGTTCCTATGTCCTGCAGCCATACACCATGTAAAAGACCATAGAACCAATGAAGAAACCGGTAATGTTGACGCAGTTCTGGACGGTGGTATTGACATTTTTATCAATGCATACCTGAAATGGATCGCGCTGGCGAAAAAGAAAGAATAACATTACTGTCACGGAACCCCATAAAGACAGAGAAAAGGACTCCGCAGGCAAAAAGCGCTTGTGGAGTTTCTTTTATTATGATAATATATCTCTTGTACAAAAACAGTTGTCTTTATGAAACGGACAGGAGGCTGCTGGCCACAATGTGAACAGCAGTCAGAGAGGTTGCTATGCAGAAACAGGTTGAAAAGAAAAAATACTATGTAGTAAGAGAACGGGCAGTGCCGGAGGTACTTCTCAAGGTGGTTGAGGCCAAGAGACTGCTGGAATCCAAACGGGTGGCTACTGTTCAGGAAGCTGCTGAAAGGACCGGGATCAGCCGCAGTTCTTTTTACAAATATAAGGACGATATTTTTCCTTTCCACGAGGAGACCAAGGGAAAGACCATCACCTTTATCATTCAGATGGACGATGAGCCGGGGCTTTTATCAATGGTGCTGCAGACGATTGCCCGTTTTCACGGTAATATCCTGACCATACATCAGAGTATTCCCATTAACGGAGTCGCAACGCTGACGCTGAGCGTTGACATCCTTCCGGGAGAAGCGACGCAGAGGCTATGGTGGAGGATATTGAGCAGAGAGACGGTATACACTATTTGAAAATTTTAGGCAGGGAGTAAGCATATGATAAACATAGCAGTATTAGGCTACGGTACAGTAGGAAGCGGAGTTGTTGAAGTCATCAACACCAATCATGAGAGCATTAACAAGAGAGCTGGAGATGAGATTAACATCAAGTACGTTCTTGATTTAAGAGATTTCCGGGAGATCCGGTTGAGAAGTTCTGGTTCATGATTATGAAGTGATTGTAAACGATCCGGAGGTAGATATTGTTGTTGAGGTTATGGGCGGGATCGAGCCGGCTTATACCTTTGTAAAAAGAGCGCTTCAGGCAGGAAAGAGCGTAAGCACATCCAATAAGGCTCTGGTAGCCAAGCATGGTTCCGAGCTCATGGAGATCGCAAAAGAAAAAAATATCAATTTCCTTTTTGAGGCAAGCTGCGGCGGCGGTATCCCGATCATTCGTGCACTGAATTCTTCACTGACAGCAGATGAGATCGATGAGATCACAGGAATCCTTAACGGAACCACCAACTACATGCTTTACAAGATGAGCACAGAGAACTGTGATTTTGATACGGTTCTGAAGGAAGCTCAGGCAAAGGGCTATGCAGAGGCAGATCCGACTGCAGACGTAGGAGGTGCTGACGCATGCCGTAAGATCGCCATCCTTTCTTCACTTGCATACGGAAAATTCCTGAATTACGAGGATATTTATACAGAAGGAATCACAAAGATCACACCGGCAGATATGGAATATGCAAAAGAGCTTGGCATGACTATCAAGCTTCTTGCCACAAGCCGCAGGATCGGAGATTCTTTCTATGCAATGGTAGCGCCGTTCCTGGTAGCCAGAGTAGCCCGCTTTACAGTGTAAATGATGTGTTCAATGCAGTATTTGTGCACGGAAATGTTCTTGGAGATGCCATGTTCTACGGAAGCGGAGCAGGTAAGCTTCCGACTGCAAGTGCAGTAGTTGCAGATGTTGTGGATGAAGCAAAGCATCTCCACAGAAATATCATGACAAACTGGAGCAGCTATGCCTTGAAGCTTATGGATATGGATGAAGTTGAGGGACGTTTCTTCGTACGTGTGTCTGATACTACTATGGATGAAGTGGAAAAAGCTTTTGGTGATGTACAGACCATCGAGCCGGATGACCTTCCGGACGAATTCGGATTTATCACACCGGTGATGAAGCAGGCTGAATATTATGAGAAGATCAGCAAGCTCACCGGAAAAGTACTGGCAATGATCCGTGTAAAGGATTGATGTCGAAGGGAAGAAAAGAACATGTTGATTGTAAAAAAATTCGGCGGTACTTCTGTGGCAAACAAAGAGCGTATCTTTAATGTTGCCAGAAGATGTATCGAAGATTACAAAAAAGGAAACGACGTGGTGGTCGTGCTTTCTGCAATGGGTAAGTATACCGATGAGCTGATCACCATGGCAAAGGATATCAATGACAAACCTCCGAAACGTGAGATGGATATGCTTTTTACCATCGGAGAGCAGATGTCAGTGGCACTGATGTCCATGGCTATGGACAGTCTGGGAGTACCGGCTGTTTCTCTGAACGCCTTTCAGGTAGCTATGCACACAACAAGTGCACATAGCAGCGCACGCCTGAAAAAGATCGATGCGGCACGTATCCGCAGAGAGCTGGATAACCGCAGGATCGTTGTGGTCACAGGCTTCCAGGGCATTGATAAATATAATGACTATACCACACTTGGACGTGGCGGTTCTGATACCACAGCTGTAGCTCTTGCGGCAGCGCTTCATGCAGATGCCTGTGAGATCTATACCGATGTGGACGGTGTTTATACCGCTGACCCGCGTAAGGTTCCGAATGCCCGCAAGCTCAAGGAGATCACTTACGATGAGATGCTGGATCTGGCAACTCTGGGTGCGGGAGTGCTTCATAACCGTTCTGTGGAGATGGCAAAGAAATACGGCGTGCCGCTGGTGGTACGTTCCAGTCTCAACAACAGCGAAGGAACTGTGGTAAAGGAGGAAGTAACAGTGGAGAGAATGCTGATCAGCGGTGTTGCTCTGGATACAGATGCAGTACGTATTGCTGTGATCGGACTTAAAGATTCACCAGGAGTGGCATTTAAGCTTTTTGATACCTTGGCTAAGAAAAATATCAATGTGGATATGATCCTTCAGTCTATCGGCCGTGCCGGAACCAAGGACATTTCCTTTACTGTTGATAAAAATGATTTGGACGATGCAATGGGTGTTCTGGAAGCTAACCAGGCACGCATCGCTTATTCTGAGCTTCATGCGGAGAAAAACATTGCCAAGCTTTCTATTGTAGGAGCAGGTATGATGAGCAATCCGGGTGTTGCTGCAAAAATGTTCGAGAGCCTTTACAATGAGGGTGTGAACATCAATATGATCGCAACATCTGAGATCCGTGTGACGGTTCTCATTAACGAGAAAGATGGCGTACGTGCATGAATGCGGTACATGATGCGTTTAATCTTGCAGACTAAACAGATGTGAAATATGAGAATATGATATATCTGAAGTAAAAAATGACGGGGCGGAGGCTTGGATGAGTCTCCGCCTTCTATAACGAAGGGATACAGAATTATGAGAAAAAATCTGAAGGGCTGTAAGAAGCTGGCAGGGGAAACTTTGGCTGGTAATTTTACGGTCCTGTGATCGGGAGTATTGCGGTTGCGGCGATGAGCGCAGTTTCAAGCTATATTTCCATAGCACTTTTTCCGGGAGATTCCCTGTATGCGATCATTGGAGGAGAGGTATTCAGCTTTGTCCTTTCTCTGGTGATCTGTATTTTTTCCGCAGGCTTTACCGGATCTATCTGAATATTTCCAGAAGGGAAGCCTACTCTTTCGGAGACCTTCTGTACTTTTTCAGCCATCAGCCGGATCATGTGATCGTGGCATCCTTTGTGCTGGCATTGATCAATCTGGTGACATCACTTCCACTGGCGTGGTTTTCTTTTACAAGCAATATGGGAAATACAACGGAGGAGCAGATGAACTGGGCAGTAACTTACATGCTGCTCACACTTCTCGGGTTCGCGCTGAACCTGCTGGCAGCTATGCCGTTCACCATGAGCTATTACATCCTGTCCGATAATTCGGACATAAAAGGAGTGCAGGCACTGAAAGCCAGTGCAAAGCTTATGAAGGGACATTACTGGGAATATATGAAAATGCTCTTAAGTTTTGTTCCGTGGATCATTTTTTCCATATTTACATTGTATCTGGCATTGATCTGGCTGGTGCCTTATATAGAAACCTGTATGGCAGTTTTCTATCGGAATATTTCCGGAGAGTTTGATGAACCTCCGGTGGATTCTTATCCCCCGGTAACTCCGATCCCGCAGTTCCACGATGAAACCGAAGCCTGATCGCCTTCCGGAGGATGTTTTCCCTTTCCGGGAGGATGCTTGAGACGCAGGTGATGCCTTTCCGGGGGGATGCTTGAAACGCAGGTGATGCCTTTCCGGGGGGATGCTTGAAACACAGGTACTTTCTTTCAGGGGGACCATTTGGCATGGGCAGGTACGAGGGGGAAAGCACTCAAAGTTGCGAAGCCCGCTTTCAATGCCATTTAGATAGAACATTTTGTAGATGATTCTTTATGTTACATTCTGTAATGTTTTGATATTTGGAGTGCTTTGAGAGGAAAAAATACGCAAACTTCCCCTTTGGGGTAGAAATCGTACTTT
>ENA-OQAS01000496-OQAS01000496.1-human-gut-metagenome-genome-assembly--contig:-NODE-496-length-20311-cov-6.793103_pt1 | contig 20311 bp, 37 predicted proteins | sample MGYA00242733_ERZ504523 | MGnify/ENA primary metagenome ERZ504523 (study PRJEB26092, sample SAMD00036239) | human gut metagenome | host: Homo sapiens | study: EMG produced TPA metagenomics assembly of...
GAAAAACACAGCCACCATGCTGTGCAGTCTGCACTACAACAGCCAACAGCGCGCGGTCCTGGGCGTGATCGGCTCCACCCGCATGGACTACGCCACCATTGTGCCCCGGGCACAATATATTATGAATAAAACCACAGATCTTCTTGCTGAAGGAGGTATAACCAATGGCTAAAAAGAAGCAGGCAGAGGAAAAGCCAAACACCCAGGCTGCCGCTGCCGAAACAGAAACCGAAACCACACCGCCACAGGCGGAAGAAAGCAACCAGACCCAAACAGACGACCCTACGGCGGCGCTGGAAAAGGAGCTGGCAGACACAAAAGATCAGCTGCTGCGGCTGACGGCGGAATACGCCAACTTCCGCAAGCGCAGCGATAAAGAAAAGGGCGACACTTACGCCTACGCCACCGGTAAGACCGTGGAGGCATTTCTCCCGGTGTTTGACAATCTGGAGCGGGCGCTGGGCGCCACCCAGCAGGACTTTGAGGGCCTGCAAAAAGGCGTGCAAATGACCTTTGACGGTCTGACTGCCACCCTGGAGAAGCTGGGCGTCACCGCTTACGGCGCCCCGGGCGAAACCTTTGACCCCAACCTGCACCATGCAGTGATGCATGTGGAGGATGAGAACCTGGATGAAAATGTCATTACCGATGTTTTTCAACGGGGATATAAAATGGATGATCGGATCATCGACCGGCAATGGTCAAAACAGCAAATTAACAATAAGCAGGAGGTATTCCATTATGTCTAAGATTATTGGTATTGATTTAGGTACAACAAACAGCTGCGTCAGCGTGATCGAGGGCGGCGAAGCCGTAGTGATCCCCAACGCAGAGGGTGCCCGCACCACCCGTCCGTGGTGGCGTTCAGCAAGGACGGCGAGCGCATGGTGGGCAATGTGGCAAAGCGCCAGGCCATCACCAATCCGGAGCGCACCATCGCTTCCATCAAGCGCCACATGGGCTCCGATTACAAAGTCAACATTGACGGCAAGGCCTACACCCCCCAGGAGATCAGCGCTATCATTCTGCAAAAGCTGAAGAGCGACGCAGAGAGCTACTTGGGCGACAAGGTAACGGAAGCGGTCATCACCGTACCCGCTTACTTTACGGACGCACAGCGCCAGGCCACCAAGGACGCCGGTAAGATCGCCGGTATGGAAGTAAAGCGAATCATCAACGAGCCCACCGCTGCGGCGCTGGCCTTTGGTATTGACCAGGAAAACGACCAGAAAGTGATGGTCTACGACCTGGGCGGCGGTACATTCGATGTATCCATCATTGAGATGGGCGACGGCGTACAGGAAGTACTGGCAACGGCCGGTAACAACCACCTGGGCGGCGATGACTTTGATAAGAAGATCATGGACTGGCTGGTTGCCGAGTTTAAGAAAGAACAGGGCATTGACCTGTCCGGCGACAAAATGGCTATGCAGCGCATTAAGGAAGCTGCAGAGAAAGCAAGATCGACCTGTCCGGTATGACCACGGCGCAGATCTCTCTGCCCTTCATCACCGCAGACGCTACCGGCCCCAAGCACATGGAGACCACCCTGTCCAGAGCCAAGTTTAACGAAATGACCGCAGACTGGTAGAGGCTACCATGGGCCCGGTTCGCCAGGCCATGAGCGACTCCGGTCTGACCATGAACGACATTGACAAGATCCTGCTGGTAGGCGGTTCCACCCGTATTCCCGCCGTACAGGAAGCCATTAAGAAGTTCAGCGGCAAAGAGCCGTTTAAGGGCATTAACCGGATGAGTGCGTAGCTATGGGCGCTGCCCTGCAAGGCGGCGTACTGGGCGGCGATGTAAAGGGCCTGCTGTTGCTGGATGTGACGCCCCTGTCCCTGGGTATTGAGACCATGGGCGGCGTGAACACCGTGATCATTGAGCGCAACACCACCATCCCCACCAAGAAGAGCCAGATCTTCTCCACCGCAGCCGACAATCAGACCTCCGTGGAGGTGCACGTGCTGCAAGGTGAGCGTGAGTTTGCCAAGGACAACAAGACCCTGGGTATGTTCCACCTGGACGGCATTATGCCGCCCGCCGCGGTGTGCCCCAGATCGAAGTGACCTTTGATATTGACTCCAACGGCATTGTGCATGTAAGCGCCAAGGACCTGGGCACCGGCAAGGAGCAGCACATCAGCATTACCGCCTCCTCCAACATGAGCAAGGACGACATCGACAAGGCAGTGAAAGAAGCAGAGCAGTTCGCCGCCGAGGATAAGAAGAAGAGAGAGGCCGTAGACCTGCGCAACAATGCAGACCAGATGGTTTACCAAACCGAGAAGCTGCTCAGCGAGAACGGCGACAAGTTCAGTGATGACGACAAGAGCGCGCTGAACACCAAGCTGGACGCACTGAAGGAAGCACTGAAGGGCGACAATACAGACGCCATTAAGAGCGCCGAAGAGGACCTGACCAACAAGTTCTACGAGGTGTCTCAAAAGATCTATGAAGCCACCCAGGGCGCGCAGGGTCCCCAGCCCGGCGCAGCACCCGGTGCAGATACAGCACAGGGCGGCAATGACGCCGGTTACACCGACGCAGACTACACCGAGGTGGACGATAACTAATCCCCTCTCAGGAACGGCGGCAGGCGGTAATACACCAGTATTGCCGCTGCCTATACCGTTATCTATACTGAAATCTAAACGACGGAGGCTACTATGCCTGAAGAAAAACGAGATTACTACGAGGTGCTGGGCATAAGCAAAGGCGCCTCGGAGGATGAGATCAAAAAAGCATACCGCAAAACCGCCAAGAAGTACCACCCGGACCTGCACCCGGACGACCCGGTGGCCGAGGCCAAATTCAAGGAATGTAACGAGGCCTACGAGGTGCTGGGCGATCCCCAAAAGAAAGCCCGATACGACCAATTCGGCTTTGCCGGGGTTGACCCCAGCTACGGCGCGGACAGGGCGGCTACGGCGGCGGTGGCTTTGGCTTTGACGGCGGCGACATTGACCTGGGCGATATCTTCTCCTCCATCTTTGGCGGTGGAGGCGGCGGCTTCGGCTTTGGCGGGCGCAACCCCAATGCGCCGGCGCGCGGTCGGGATGTGCGGGCGTCTGTGACTCTGACTTTTGAAGAAGCAGCCAAGGGCTGCAAAAAGACCGTCAGCACCCAGCGGGTCGAGGATTGCTCTGCGTGCGGCGGCACCGGTGCGGCGAAAGGCACCAGTCCCAAGACCTGCCCGGACTGCCAAGGACGCGGCGTAGTCAATGTGCAGCAGCGCACCGCCTCGGTGTAATGAACAGCCAGCACACCTGCTCCCGCTGCGGCGGCCGGGGCAAAATCGTAGACGACCCCTGCAAAAAGTGCGGCGGCAAGGGCAAGGTGCGTGCCGCACGGCAAATTGAAATCAACATTCCCGCCGGGATTGATGACGGCCAGGTTGTGACCGTGCGCGGTAACGGCGACGCCGGTATGAACGGCGGCCCTGCCGGTGATCTGCACATTGAAGTGCGGATCAAGAAGCACAAGGACTTACCCGGGACGGCTATAATGTGTGGTACAACAAGCATGTGAGCATTACCGAGGCCACTCTGGGCGCAGAATTACAGGTGCCACCCTGGACGGCAATGTGAAGTACAATATGCCTGCCGGTACACAGCCGGGCGCCGTGTTTAAGCTGAAGGGTAAAGGTATTCAGCGGCTGAACAGTGTGGGCAAAGGCGACGAATATGTACAGATCATTGTAGATATTCCCACCGGTCTGACTCACGAGCAAAAGGAACTGCTGCGTACCTTTGATAAAGCTACACGCCCCCCAAGAACCCGCCTAAAGAAGGCTTTTTTGACAAGTTCAAGAAGAAATAAGTACAAAGAGAAAAGCGCATTGCAAGGCTTGCAATGCGCTTTTTTGCACTTTACAGATCGTCCGCATCCTGCACCGGCTCTGCGGGAATGTCCTCATAATAAGTTTCCCGAGGCACGCCGGTGTAGCTGCCGTCCACATCTGCCTGCAACATCTCCGGCTGATATAGGAGGTCAGGTCAATGACTTCCTTGCCCTTTTTCTGCCGTTTTTCCTTTTTGTTCTTCTTCGCCATAAAAAATCACCCCTGTGCAATCGGTGCCGCGGCACCGGTAATAGTTTGCACAGGGGCGCTGTATTTACTCACAGCTTGGCCACATCCACGGCGGCAATTTTTTCCATAAAATCCTTCGGTGAAATCACCGTTCCCATATCCAAGAACTCGTCCATATTCATATTAAAATTATTCACATACACCGGCACTTGCTTGTACTCAATATCAATATGCAATCGGGCAGCGTCTGCCTTCACCACAGCCGGATCATAGCCGTTTGCATCATAATACCGGCTGACGATTACCTCGTTGTTCTTCACATACAGCAGCACCAGATTGCGCCCGGATTTGGAGATGCTCACATAGCTTTCGTCTGTCTTGGAGAGAGCTTGTCCCATTTTCATCTGCGCCACTGCCTTACAGGCGTCGGAATTGAGAAACAGCTCGTTGATAAAAATAGATTCCAGCGCGGTGGTATCGTCCGGCACCAGGATTGCCAAAATGTTTTTGGACAGCTTTTTGCCGTACATACTCTTGATGAATTCCTTAAAATAATGCTGGGTCTCGCTGATCTTGGCGGCATAATGATGATAAAAAGGAATATTGGCCACCACCGGCGTGCCCGGCAGGGAGAAGGTCTTAAAATCGTCCGTGTCCCGATCCTTCACCAAAATGTCCGAATTCGTAATGATCATAGGGATTGTTTTTGCCATAAAAAGGTCCCTCCGTGGCTCCTATTTACTATAATGCCCGTGCCAAATCAATAAAAATCAAAAAATATAGTGAAATCCGACGGCAGTTATGGTAAAATAAGGTGACAACATTGTTGTGAGAGGAGGAGTTTTATGCATGATTCCGATGAGCTGGATGATATTCTGAACGAAATTCGGAACCACCAAAACCCGCACACAGAGGATGCGCCCCCAGAGCCGGAGCCGCCTCAGACCGTAGATATGCCGCTGTTTGACCACGCAGACGCCCCCACGCCTGCGCCGAAGGATTTGCCGGAGAATCCCACCCTGCCCACAGAGGCAGCAGAGGAAACACCGGCCGCCCCCGCTATGCCGGAGACCACACCCACCGCAGACGGCAGAGAAGATGTATATACCAATGTATTTTCCGGCACGGAGGAGACCCGGGCAGAGGCAACCTACACGCCCCCGACCCGACCCCTTGGTGACGATGAATATCCGGAGGAAGAAATGAAGAAGAACGATAAGCAAAAGAAAATCATTATTGCCGTTGTGGCCGTTGTGGTTGTGATTGCCGTGGCCCTGGGCATTTACTTTGGCGTGGTGCGCGGCAAAAACGAGGAGCCAACCTCCGGCGTGACCAATGCCGCTACCGAAGCCACCACCCAGGCACCGGTGGCCGTGGTGAACCCCTTTACCGGTGAGAACGACTACAATGAGGACGCGGTAGGCCAGCGCCCGGTGGCCTGGTGGTAGAGAACGCCCAGGCCGCCCGTCCCCAGTGGGGGATCAATTCCCCGGACATTATCGTAGAGGCGAAGTGGAAGGCGGCGAGACCCGTATGCTGTGGCTCTTTGCCGACTACACTTCTGTGCCGGACAAGATCGGCCCTATGCGCAGCGCCCGCCCGCCGTACATTCGCTTTTCCGAGATGTTTGACGCCGTCTTTATCCACTGGGGTCAGAGCAAGAGCAAAGGCAGCTATGTAGCGCCAACACCGTGTTTGACCAGGACAATGTGGACCACATTAACCAGATGACTTACAGTGGCAAGGTGGATCTGTTTACCAGAGATCAAACCCGCAATGTAGCCAGCGAGCACACCGGTGTGCTGCGAGGCAAAAAATTGCCTCTGCCCTGAAAGAGCAGAAGATCCGCACCAAGGTCAACGAGGCCAAGTTTACCACCTTCGACTTTAACAAAAAGGCAACTGCCGTGGGTGATGATCCCTGCAACGCACTGGCGCTGACCTTCTCTAATCGCACCCGCACCCGCGACTGGACCTATAAAAGCGATGACCAAATGTACCACAGCACCGATTATGAAACGGATGTAAAGATGAAGAACCTGATCGTGCTGTTTGACAACACCTCTTACACCACTAAGGCCAATTACAAAGGCAGCGGTAAGGGCGAGACCTACTGCAACTACGATCTGGCCGGCGGCAAGGGTGTGTTGGCTTCTCAGGGCACCTACACCGAGATCAAGTGGAGCAAAAAGGACGGCAAGCTGTCCCTGACCACCACCGACGGTCAGCCCTTAAAGCTGAACCCCGGTCGCAGCTGGATCGGCTACGCCTCTGCCAACAACGGCGGTAAAGTCGTGGAAAAGTAAAAACCGGAATCCATAAAAGACCGTCTCGGATCATCCGGGGCGGTCTTTTGTATGTGGATGTGCATAAATACCGGCGGAAGCAAGTCCCCACCTTACAGGAATTTTATAACCGATGTAATATTATAAAACACCGCAAGCACATAAAAAAGGACCGATACACCGTGTATCGGTCCTTTGATTTGCCAAACGATTACAGCAGGCCGGCCACCAAGTCGCCCATTTGGGCGGTGGTCACCGGACGGAAGCCCTCCTCGTAAATATCCGGGGTGCGGGCCTGGGTCAGTGCCTGATCCACCGCGTCCTCAATAGCCTGGGCAGCCTCCATCTCGCCAAAGGTGTAGCGCAGCATCATGGCGCCGGACAAAATGGTTGCCAGCGGATTGGCCTTGCCCTGACCGGCAATATCCGGTGCGGAACCGTGGATAGCTCGTACAAGCCAAAGGTGCCCTCTGCCAGAGAAGCAGACGCCAGCATACCGATGGAGCCGGAGATCATAGACGCCTCGTCAGACAGAATATCGCCAAAGATATTGGAAGTGACAATCACATCAAACTGGTTGGGATTGCGCACCAGCTGCATCGCGCAGTTGTCCACATACATATAGGACACCTCCACCTGGGGGTAATCCGCCTTGGTCTCTTCTACAATCTTACGCCACAGGCGGGAGCTGTCCAGCACATTGGCTTTGTCCACGCAGGTCAGCCGCTTGTCCCGCTTCATCGCGTACTCAAAACCGGCCTTGACAATGCGCTTGATCTCCGGGTAAGTGTAGCGCTCCGTATCATACGCGCCCACCACGCCGTTCTCCTCATAAGTGCCGCGGTCGCCGAAGTAAATGCCGCCGGTCAGCTCGCGTACAATGAGAATGTCCAACCCGTCGCCGATGATCTCCTCCTTAATGGGAGAAGCACTCTTCAGCGGGGCAAAGATCTTGGCCGGGCGCAGATTGGCAAACAGACCCAGGTCCTCACGAATGGCCAACAGACCCTTTTCCGGTCGATTGCTGCCCGGCTGGTCGTCCCACTTAGGCCGCCCACAGCGCCCAGCAGCACCGCATCAGATGCTTTGCAGCTGCCGCCGTTTCTGCCGGATAGGGCACGCCGGTGGCATCAATGGCACAACCGCCCAGCAGCTGGTCATTGTAGTCAAAAGAGAAGCCAAACTTCTCCCCTGCCTTGTCCAGCACCTTGATACATTCGTTCACGATCTCCGGCCCAATGCCGTCACCGCGCAACACGGTGATTTTGTAATTTTTCATGTTCTTGCCCTTTCTGTCTTAGCAAACCTCAAAAATGCCGGGCATGGTATCGTCCCGCATGGTGTCTGCCTGGTCCCGGTTGATGGCGCAGATAATGCCCTTCATGGACGCATAACCGATATTATGGCTGACGCCGATACCGAAAATGTCCTTACCCTGTGGGTTCTTTAAGTGAATATAGCTGATGGCCTTGGAGTCGGAGCCCACGGAGATGGCGTGCTCGCTGTAATCCACAACTGGTAGCTGGCCACCTCGGTTTGGTTCATAGCGTCGCAGAACGCAGCCACCGGACCGTTGCCGTTACCCTCAATCTGCACCGGCGCATTGTCCTTGTATTTCAGCTCGCCGGAGAAATGCACATGGGTCAGATCATCCTGCTCGTTCTTCTCCTCGCTGATCTTGTAATTCACCAGGCGGTAAGGGCCGCACACATTGCGATACTCCTGCTGGAACAGGTCAAAGACCTCCTCCGCTTTCAGTTCCTTACCCTTCTCGTCGCAGGCTTTTTGTACCACGGCGCTAAACTCCGGGTGCATGGACTTGGGCATCTTGATGCCATAGTTGTTGGCCAAAATAAAGGCAGTGCCGCCCTTGCCGGACTGAGAATTGATCCGAATGATGGGCTCATACTCTCGGCCCACATCTGCCGGGTCGATAGGCAGGTACGGGATCTCCCAATAAGGGGTGCCGCTTTCTTCCATATAGATCTTGCCCTTGTTGATGGCATCCTGATGAGAGCCGGAGAATGCGGTAAACACCAACTCGCCGGCATAAGGCTGGCGGGGCGGCACCTGCATCTTGGTGCAGCGCTCATACACTTCCTTGATTGCATTGATGTTGTGGAAATCCAGCTTAGGATCTACCCCCTGGGTCCACATATTCAGCGCCAAGGTCACAACATCCACATTGCCGGTACGCTCGCCGTTGCCAAACAGGGTGCCCTCTACACGATCGGCGCCGGCCATCAGCGCCAGCTCCGTAGCAGCCACGCCCTCGCCCCGGTCATTGTGGGGGTGCAGGGAGATAATGGCCGCGTCCCGGTTGGGCAGGTGACGGCAGAAATACTCGATCTGGTCTGCATAACCGTTGGGAGAGGAGCCTCCACAGTGGAGGGCAGGTTCAGGATAATGGGGTTCTCCTTGGTAATATGCAGCTCCTCCATCACCCGGCGCAGATCTCTACCGCATTGTCCATCTCCGTACCGGTAAAGGACTCCGGCGAATACTCAAAGCGAATGTTCATCTCCGGGTGGCGCTTTTTCTCCTCCTCGGTGAGTTCATAGATCAGGCGGGCGCCGTCCACGGCGATCTGAATCACGCCGTCCATATCCGTCTTAAATACCACCTTGCGCTGCAAAGTGGAAGTGGAATTGTAAAAATGCACGATCACATTCTTGGCGCCGTCAATGGCCTCAAAGGTCTTTTTGATCAGGTGAGGGCGCGCCTGCACCAGCACCTGAATGGTCACATCGTCCGGGATATAATGGCCGTCGATCAGCGTGCGCAAGATCTCATACTCCGTCTCGCTGGCAGAGGGAAAGCCCACCTCGATCTCTTTAAACCCAACTTCAATCAGGGTCTTAAAATATTCCAGCTTTTCCTCCAAATTCATCGGGTCCACCAGTGCCTGGTTGCCGTCACGCAGATCTACCGAGCACCAAATGGGCGCGTGGTCGATCACGCGGTTGGGCCACTGGCGGTCCGGCAAATCAATGGGGGTAAAGGGCTTATACTTCTTGTAGCCTTGGTTCATCATCACAGTTTCTCCTTTCTCTGTTGGGGAGGCACAAACAAAAACTGCGCCCCCAATGGATAGGGACGCAGTATCTATGCGTGGTACCACCCTACTTCAGCAGAAAAAATCTGCCCTTTGGCATCAAGCAATGCCTCAACCGATAACGAGGTTAAACGGCTCTTCCTATTGATTTCTATTCAGAAGAGCAACTCCGCAGAGAGCTATGCACCTATGTTTCCTGTGCGGCTTGCACCGTCCGCCGCCTCTCTGTGCAGGAAAACGCAGGTCTTTTTCTGCTTCACAGTCTTTTGTGGGTACTGTATATTCAGTAAGATTATTATAACACGCGCGCCGATTTTGTCAACCCAAATTTTACAGTTTGGAGTAGCCGTAGCCGTTCATAATGGCGTCTACCGGCTGACCGGCCTTGCACATGGGGCAGTCCTTGGCGGCTGTATAAGAATAATTGGGCAGATCCTCCGGGGTAAACAGGGTGTTGACCTCCAGCCCGCACAGTTCCTTGGCTGCGCTGAACACGGAAGAAATGCCGATCACATTGCCGCCGTAATACCGGGCGCTCTGTACCGCCCGCTCCACCGTGCGGCCGCTGGTGATACAGGAGATGAGCACCACCACATTCTTGCCCTGGATCATCCGGCGCAAATTGTCCCGAAAGATCATATTGCCCTGGGTGTCATACTCCGGACCCAGCACATAAACCTGTAAGTCCGGGTTGGGCGCAGCATACTGGGGCTTGCCAGTTCCTGGGCCATATAAGCACCCAGCGCCTGGGTCTCATACAGGCACAGCACCGTGTCCACATCCATATTCCGCACGCTGTAATACTCGGCCAGCAGCTTGGCAGCCTCCACAGACACCACCCGATTATGCTTAATATCCGAGGTGCCCACATAGTAATTCAGGTGGGCGGAAGCGGTTACATAATGGCCGGGAATCGCGTGGATAAACACATCTTCATTTCTGTTACAAGGTATTGTATAAATCTGGCTCATTGGCACACATCCTTTCTATCCTTATTGTATCTGATTTTGCTCCGCCTTGCAATAAAAAAATTAAAATCCGGGGAAGATTACACTACAAGAGGTCAAATTGGTTGCACAAAGAAAACAAACGGCAAGGTCTCCCCTGCCGTTTTGTGTGATTTTGATAAATTTGATCTTACCAAACCTGCCGGGCGACGGTGCGCACCAGGTTCAGCTTGGCCCACTGCTCATCATCCGTCAGCTTGTTGCCGATCTCGCAAGAGGCAAAGCCGCACTGGGGCTTAGGCACAGGTTTTCCAGGGGCACCAGCTCCGCTGCCTGGGCGATCCGCGCTTTTACCGCCTCCGGATCCTCCAGCACCGGGGACTTGGTGGTCACCAGGCCCAGCACCACTTTTTTGCCCGGGGCAACAAACTGCAGCGGTGCAATCGCCGGAACGGGCGTCATCAAACTCCAGATAAAAACCATCCACATGCGCCTTGGCAAACAGAATGGGCGCAATAGGCGCATAGCCGCCGGAGCTGGCCCAGGTGGAGTGATAATTGCCCCGGCACACATGGTGGTCACCACTAGGTCCGCCGGCTTGCCCTCCAGGGCAGCATTGTTGAGTTGCAGGTACTTCTCTGCCTGGTCCTCCAGCTTAGCGCCGGTACTTGCCAGAAACTGCTGATACCCGGCGTCGCAGAACATACCCCAGGTGCAGTCGTCCAGCTGCACATTGCGCACCCGGCGGCATACAGATCGGCGATCACCTGGCGATATGCGGCGGCAATATCGGAAAGCAGTGCGTCATCGTCCGGATAAACCGCCCGGGTGGCCTTGCCGTTATCCTCCCGGAACAGCTCTGCATACAGCTGCGCCGGTGCGGGAATGGTCTGGCGGGCAACGGTGTTGTCATCTTCAAACTGCTTTACAAATTTAAAATGCTCCACAAAGGGGTGATTCTCGCCGCTGATCTTGCCCACCACCTGCACAGAGCCGGGGGTGGTCTCCTCCCCATGGAAAATATAGCCGTGGTCCAGGGTGATCTCCTGCAGTCCTTGCAATCCCCACATAAAGTCCAGGTGCCAATAGCTGCGACGGAACTCGCCGTCGGTAATGGTGTGATACCCGGCGGCTTTTTGGCGAGAGATCAGCTTGCGGATTTCCCGGTCCTCCACTTCTTTCAGCCCGGCAGCGTCCAGCTCACCGGCGACGAAAGCGGCGCGGGCGGCCTTAATGGGTGCCGGGCGCAAAAAGCTGCCTACAAAATCATAGCGAAAAGGTGCGTTCTTGCTGTACATATTTTTGTCCTCCGTTTGGTTGTTGTTGCTTATAGTATAACGGAGGTTATCGCTATTGTAAAATACGGATATCCAGCTGTTTGTAATAGTTTTATTCTATGGGCACATACTGCTTCAAATTTTCAATATACGCCCGGCACAGACTGCCCGGCTGCACGCCGGCAGGCAAAATATAGCCGATCTCCATGGGCGCCACGCCGGTAAGGGGCACGGCTACAATATTCTCGCCGTTCAGCTTGCTGTCGATCACGCCGCTGCACACGGTGTAGCCTGCAAGCCGATCAGCAAATTAAACAGGGTGGCGCGGTCCCGCACCCGGATATTTTTGCTGCGCACTGCCGGCTGAAGATCTCTTCCGAAAAATAAAAGGAATTGTGATCCCCCTGCTCAAAGGACAAATAAGGATACGGCGCCAAATCGTCAAAAGACACTGCCCGGGCACCGGAGAGCGGGTGATCGCTGCTGAGAAACACATGCGCGTGGGCGGTAAACAGGGGCGTAAAATCCAAATCGGCTCCCCGCAGCAGCTTTTGCAGCGCCGTGCGATTAAAGTCATTGAGATACAACAGGCCGATCTCGCTTTTGCGCTGTGCCACATCCTCAATGATCTCGTAGGTTTGCGTCTCTCGCAAAGAGAAGTCGTAGCGGTCGCCGCCCCGCTCCCGGATCAGGTCCACAAAGGCGTTCACCGCAAAGGAATAGTGCTGGGTAGATACACAAAAGGCCTGCTTGCGCACCGGGTCGCCCTTGTAGCGGCTTTCCAGCAGCGCCGTCTGCTCCAAAATTTGGCGAGCGTAAGACAGGAACACCTCGCCTTCTTTGGTCACGATTACGCCCTTATTGGTGCGGTGGAACAGGGTCAGGTGCATTTCGCTCTCCAGCTCCTGAATGGCGGCACTCAGGCTGGGCTGGGCCACAAACAGCGCCTTGGCCGCCCCGCTGACGGTACCGCACTCCGCCACCTTGACCACATATTCCAGTTGTTTTAATGTCATAGCCATCTCCCCTTTGCCATTATTATACGCCATTCGGCACCCGGTGTAAAGGTTAAATCTATGGCAAAGCGATTCAATGTTCCCTGTTGCAGCAACCCTCCGTCGCTAACCATTTATAAAACCAAAAGCGGCGGTGCAAGTGCACCGCCGCCAAAGGGACTTAAAATCACTCTACGATAGAGGTACCGGTCATTTCTGCCGGCTGGGGCAGACCCATCACCTTGAGCATGGTGGGAGCAATGTCGCACAGCTTGCCGCCCTCACGCAGGGTGCAGGGGTAGTTCACCACGATAAAGGGCACCGGGTTGGTGGTGTGGGCCGTGAACGGCTCGTCGTTCTCGTCCAGCATCTTGTCTGCATTGCCGTGATCGGCAGTGACAAACAGCACGCCGTCCATATCCTTTACCGCCTGAACCAAGCTGCCAACGCAGGCATCCACCGTCTCCACAGCTTTTACAGCGGCGGGGATAACGCCGGTGTGACCCACCATATCACAGTTGGCGAAGTTGACAATCACCACATCGTACTTGCCGCTGCGCACGGCCTCGTTCAGCTTTTCAGACACCTGAGGTGCGCTCATCTCCGGCATCAGGTCAAAGGTTGAGATCTTGGGAGAGGGCACCAAAATGCGATCCTCGCCCGGATACGGCTCCTCTGCGCCGCCGTTAAAGAAGAAGGTCACATGGGCATACTTCTGGGTCTCGGCGATTCGCAGCTGGGTCTTGCCCTGCTTGGACAGGTACTCGCCAAAGGTGTTCTCCAGGCTCTCCGGACCAAAGGCCACATGCACGCAAGGCATCTCCGCATCATACTGGGTCATGCACACAAAATAGGGGTTCAAGGCGCCACCCTTGCGGTCAAAACCGGTGAACGCCGGATCCACAAAGGCGCGGGTAATCTCCCGGGCACGGTCGGCCGGAAGTTAAAGAAGATCACGCTTTCGCCGCTCTGCACACGGCCCTCGTTGCCAACAACGGTGGGCAGCACAAACTCATCGGTCAGGTGCTTTCCGTCCTCGTCCACCGTCTCATAAGACGCACGCACGGCCGCCACCGCGTCCGTAGCCTGCACGCCCTCGCCGTACACCATAGCGGCATAGGCTTTTTCCACACGGTCCCAAATATTATCACGGTCCATGGCGTAGAAACGACCCATCACAGAGGCGATCTTACCAACGCCCAGTTCGTTCATCTTGGCCTGGAGCTGTTCCAAATCCTCCGCTGCAGAAGCGGGGGCACATCACGGCCGTCCAGAAAAGCGTGCACATACACTTTGGAAACGCCCTGTTCCTTGGCCATCTCCAGCAGATTGTACAGGTGGGTCATATGGCTGTGTACGCCACCGGGCGACACAAGACCCATCAGGTGCAGGGCCTTGTCCTTAGCATTCTCCATAGCGCCAACCAGCACCTCATTCTTATAGGCCTCGCCGTCGGCAAACGCCTTGGAAATGCGGGTCAAATCCTGGTACACCACGCGGCCGCGCCCATATTGGTGTGGCCCACCTCGCTGTTGCCCATTTGGCCGTCCGGCAGGCCCACATCCAGACCGGAGGCGCCGATATAGGTATAAGGGCACTCGGCCATCAGCTTATCCAAATTGGGCTTCTTGGCCATGGCAATGGCATTGCCGTGCTGGGACGGGTTCTTGCCGAAGCCGTCCATAATGCAAAGCACATAAGGTTTCTTAGACATAGTAATAACTTCCTTTCACGGATAAAGTGACAAAGCAAGAGGGAGCAGCGACCATCGCCGCAACTCCCCCCCAGCCATTGATTTTTTATTTAGAAGCAGCCTTCACGATCACGGAGAAGTCCTTGGCCTTCAAAGAAGCGCCGCCGATCAGTCCGCCGTCTACATGCTCCTTGGCCAGCAGCTCCTCTGCGTTGCGGCATTCATAGAACCGCCGTACTGCACCACAAAAGCATCTGCAGCAGCCTGGCCGTACAGCTGAGCGATAACGGAACGGATGTAACCGTTCACCTCGTTGGCCTGATCCGCCGTAGCGGTCTTGCCGGTGCCGATGGCCCATACCGGCTCATAAGCGATGATCACATTCTTCAGCTCTTCCTCGCTGACGCCCTGCAAAGCGATCTTGGTCTGCATGCCGACCACCTCAAAGGTGACACCCTGCTCGCGCTCCTCCAGCACCTCACCAACGCAAAGGATCACTTTCAGCCCATTGTCCAGGGCAGCGCGCACACGCTTGTTCACGGTCTCGTTGGTCTCGCCAAATACTGGCGGCGCTCACTGTGGCCGATGATCACATAGGGCACGCCCATGGCCTTCAGCATGGGAGCGGACACCTCAGCAGTGAAAGCACCTTTCTCTGCCCAGTGGCAGTTCTCAGCGCCTACCTGAATGTTGGAGCCTTTGGTGGCGTCCAGGGCAGCCTGCAGATCCACAAAGGGTGCACAGATGATTACATCGCAATCCGCGTCTGCCACCAGGGGTTTCATCTCCTCCAGCAGAGCAGTGGTCTCTGCGGGGGTGTTGTTCATTTTCCAGTTGCCGGCAATGACGGCCTTACGAAGTGCTTTGTTCATAATTCACTTACCTCTTTTATAGAAAAAATAGATTTAGCAATTAGTCCTTATCCTGCAATGCAGCGATACCGGGCAGCTCTTTGCCCTCCAGGAATTCCAAAGAAGCGCCGCCGCCGGTAGAAATGTGGCTCATCTTATCGGCAAAGCCCAGCTTGGTCACAGCAGCCACAGAATCGCCGCCGCCGATAATGGAGATGGCGCCGCTGTCTGCAATAGCCTTAGCCACAGCGATGGTGCCGCTGGCGAAATTGTCCCACTCGGACACACCCATGGGGCCGTTCCAAATCACAGTGCCCGCGCCGTCAATGGCGTCCGCAAACAGCTTCTCGGTATTGGGACCGATGTCCAGGCCCATCCAGCCGTCCGGAATATCGTCGGACTTGCAAACCAAAACTTCGGTATCCTCTTTATACTCTTTGCCGCAGCGATTGTCTACGGGGATCAGGAACTTCACGCCCTTATCCTTGGCAGTCTGCATCATCTCGCCGGCCTTGTCCACCCAGTCAGCCTCCAGCAGAGAGGTGCCGATGTTGTGGCCCAGGTACTTCATAAAGGTATAAGCCATACCGCCGCCGATGATGATGGTATCGCACTTGTCGATCAAATTAGAAATCACACCAATCTTGTCAGACACCTTAGCGCCACCCAGAATGGCAACCAGCGGGCGCTTGGGATCTGCCAGTGCGCCGCCCATAAACTGGATCTCCTTTTGGATCAAATAACCGCATGCACCGGCAGGTAAGAAGCCACACCGGTGGTGGAGCAATGGGCACGGTGTGCAGTGCCGAATGCGTCGTTCACAAACAGGTCTGCCAAAGAAGCCAGCTCCTTGGAGAAGTTCTCCTCGTTCTTGGTCTCCTCTGCACGGTAACGCACATTCTCCAGCAGCATCACCTGGCCGTCCTGCAAGTCGGCAGCCATCTTCTTCGCATTGTCACCGACTACATTCTCGTCCTCAGCCAGCGGCACATTCACGCCCAGGTACTCGCTCAGGCGCTTGGCCACGGGAGCCAGGCTGAACTCAGGCTTATACTCGCCCTTGGGTCTGCCCAGGTGGGAGCACAAAATCACCTTGCGCCCTGCTCCATCAGGTACTTAATGGTGGGCAGTGCAGCCACAATACGCTTGTCATTGGTGATCTCGCCGTCTTTCAGCGGAACATTAAAGTCGCAGCGTACCAGTACGCGCTTGCCTTTAACATCCAAATCTTCAACGGATTTTTTGTTCAGTGCGTTCATAAAATAACAACTCCTTCAAGTTAATCTGTCTTCTTAGAAAAGTCTGATATTTTTACCGATACAATTATAGCCGATTTGCCCCTATATTGCAAGAAAAAATTGGTCTCTGTCTGCAGATTTGTTATATTATTCACAACTTGCACGCCGCTATGCAAAATCTTGTGCAAGGTGAATAGAATTCCGAATTGTTCGGGGGAGCAGGCCGCCGTGTAATCACTCCGCGTTTGTCTACGGCAAACCATCTCCGAGGCAAATCGGCATACAAACGCAAAAAGAACGGATACCGAAGTACCCGTTCTTTTGATTGATAATTTGGAACTTATTTCTCCAGGTTGGCTTTTACGGTAGCCAGCTCGTCGGCCAGTTCCTTAGGCAGATGATCGCCGAACTTTGCGTACAGCTCCTCAACGCCCTTCAGTTCTTCTTCCCAAGCGTCCTTATCCACATCCAGGATCTTGTCCAGCTGCTCCTCGGTCATATCCAGGCCTTCCCGGTTGATATCCTTGGCATAAGGCAGATAGCCGATCGCAGTCTCCTGCGCATCCACCTTGCCCTCGCAACGGTCAACGATCCAGTCCAGAACGCGCATATTGTCGCCGAAGCCGGGCCACAGGAAGTTGCCCTCATCGTCCTTACGGAACCAGTTTACATTGAAGATCTTGGGAGCCTTATCGGGATCCAGGGTTTGGCCGATCTCGATCCAGTGCTTCCAATAATCGCCCATGTTGTAGCCGCAGAAGGGCAGCATAGCCATGGGGTCACGACGAATCACACCAACAGCGCCGGTAGCGGCAGCAGTGGTCTCAGAGCCCATAACGGAGCCAACGAACACGCCGTGTTCCAGCTCTTGGACTGGTACACCAGGGAGTCAGCTTTGCACGACGACCGCCGAAGATGAAAGCGGAGATCGGCACGCCCTGCGGGTTCTCAAACTCGGGAGAAATGCAGGGGCAGTTCTTTGCAGGCGCGGTAAAGCGGCTGTTGGGGTGTGCGCCCTTCTCGTCGCTAGTCTGGCCGTTCCAGGGGTTGCCCTTCCAGTCAATGGCATTGGTAGGCGGATTCTTATCCAGGCCTTCCCACCACACGGTGTTGTTGTCCATATTGTGGCAAACATTGGTGAAGATCGTGCCGCTCATGGTGGACTTCAGTGCGTTGGGGTTAGACTTCATATTGGTGCCGGGAGCCACGCCGAAGAAGCCGTTCTCCGGGTTGATGGCATACAGGCGGCCGTCCGGGCCCTTGCGGATCCAGGCGATATCGTCGCCAACGGTCCAGATCTTGTAGCCCTTCTTCTGATAGCCTTCCGGCGGAATCAGCATAGCCAGATTGGTCTTGCCGCAAGCAGACGGGAAAGCAGCACACAGGTATTTGATCTCGCCTGAGGGCTTTTGCAGACCCAGGATCAGCATATGCTCAGCCTGCCACATCTCGTTCTTACCCAGGTAAGAAGCAATACGCAGAGCGAAGCACTTTTTGCCCAGCAGCACATTGCCGCCGTAAGCAGAGTTCACGGAAATGATGGTGTTGTCCTCCGGGAACTGGCAGATCCAGCGATTCTCCGGATCCACATTGCACTTGCAGTGCATACCGCGCACCCAGTCGTTAGAGTCGCCCAGTACATCCAGAACAGCCTTGCCTACTCTGGTCATGATGTTCATGTTCAGCACAACGTAGATAGAATCGGTGATCTCGATACCGACCTTGGAGAAGGGAGAACCAACGGGACCCATGGAATAGGGAATGATATACATGGTTCTGCCTCGTAAGCACCGGCAGCGATGTCATAGAGCATTTTATAAGCTTAGAGGCTCCATCCAGTGGTTGGTGGGGCCGGCGTCCTCTTCTTTTTTGGAGCAGATCAGAGTTCTGTCCTCCACACGGGCCACGTCGTTCTCTGCGGTTCTGTGCAGATAGCAGTCGGGCAGCAGCTCCTCATTGAGCTTGATCATCTCGCCGGTTTCCACAGCCTCCGCCTTCAGGGCGTCGATCTGTTCCTTAGAACCGTCGATCCAAACGATCTTAGAGGGCTTGGTCAGTTCCACTTTTTCGTCCAGCCACGCAAGCAGGGACTTGTTGGAAGTCAAAGTTGTTTCCATAACTCTATTCTCCTTTAAGTTATTTGCAAAAAATCCAAAAAATCAGTGCATTTTTTGTTACTATCATTATACCAAAAGCGGCAAAAAATTCAATAGATACGGCTTCTAATTAGAACTTTTTCACAATTTTTTCAAAAAGTCGGCCGATCAATTGGCATAGTTGCATAAGCGTTCAGATCCGGTTGTGCGCGCACGCCGGACACATACTCATAGTAACCCTGAGCGCCCACATGGCGCCGTTGTCACCGCAGTATTTCAATGCCGGCAAATGCAGCTGCCAGCCTTTTGGCGGCACAGGCGATCCGTTTCCCGGCGCAGGCGGGAGTGGCAGACACACCGCCGGCCAGGACAATGGAAGTGTAGCCGTAATCCGTGGCGGCCTTTTCCAGCTTCTCCACCAGGCAATCGGTAACGCCCTTTTGGAACGAGGCAGCCAGGTCGGCCACCGGCAGGGTCTTCCCCTTCTGTTCCATCCGGTGCACGATGTTGATTACCGCAGTCTTTAGCCCACTGAACGAGAAATCATAGGGCGTATCCAGCCGCGGGTGGGGAAAGGCAAAGGCATTCTCGTCCCCGGTGGGGGAGATCTTGTCTATGCTGATCCCACCGGGGTACGGCAGCCCCAAGGTGCGCCCAGCCTTGTCCAGCGCTCGCCGGCAGCATCGTCTCGGGTCTTGCCCAGCACTTATAAGTGGTGTAGTCCTCCACCGCTACAATGTGGCTGTGGCCGCCGCTGACCACCAGGCAAAGAAACGGCGGTTGCAGATCGCCGGTAATGTAATTGGCTGCCACATGGCTGCGCAGGTGGTGCACCGGAACCAGGGGCGTATTTGTAGCCATAGACAGCCCCTTGGCAAAGTTCACCCCCACCAGCAGGGCGCCAATGAGCCCGGGGGCATAGGTCACCGCAATGGCGTCAATCCCTGACATATCGCAATTGGCGTCCGCCAGCGCCTGGCGCACCACGCCACTGATACTCTCTGCATGGCGGCGGGAGGCAATCTCCGGCACCACGCCACCGTACAGCTTATGCTCCTCCAGCGAGGTAGCAATCACATTGGACAGCACCTGCCGTCCGTCCTGCACCACGCTGCCGCCGTCTCATCGCAGGAGCTTTCAATTCCTAAAATTCTCATTTTTTAATATCCTCTTGGGTCTTGACCGTCGGTATGGTCTGGCCGCTTTTCTCCGCAATAGCCAGCAGCTTTTTCTCCGTCGGGCCGCCGGGCACCAACTCGCCCACATAGTAGGAATGATCCTTGCCGTCCGAAATGGCGTAGCCGTTCTCCACCGGGGCGAATGTGCCGTCCTCGTCCGTCTCCCCCTCGACTCTGTAAACCCGCAGGTTCCGGTTCTCCACCTGCACCACTTGGAACAGACTGCCGTCCGGAGAGTAGCACACATATTCCGCGCCAATGCCAAAATTATTGGAAGCCGCATACACAGACAGCAGTACCATTAAAAGCATACCTACAACGGCCTCTGCTACCTGCTTGCCGGTGCGGGCGCTCTCATTCTCCCGAGCATAATAGGCTCGGCTTTTTTCGTCCTTGGGATAAAAGCGCTTCATCACGGGCGTGCCCAGCAGCACCTTGCCGGTACTAAACATACCGATTGCGCTGATCAGCCCGAACAAAATACACTTGGCCGTGCCACGCGGATCTCCAGCGTACCGATGGGCAGCGTGTACTCCACCAGCCGGGTGCCCCGGAACAGCAGGCACGCAGCCCGAACACCAGCACCATGGCACGATCAGTCCAACAACAGCAATAATCCCATTCACCTTGCGGGCGCAGCGCTTATACTGCCGCTCAAAATC
>ENA-OQAS01000497-OQAS01000497.1-human-gut-metagenome-genome-assembly--contig:-NODE-497-length-20297-cov-2.372930_pt1 | contig 20297 bp, 28 predicted proteins | sample MGYA00242733_ERZ504523 | MGnify/ENA primary metagenome ERZ504523 (study PRJEB26092, sample SAMD00036239) | human gut metagenome | host: Homo sapiens | study: EMG produced TPA metagenomics assembly of...
CATCATCATCTGAAACAAAGCTGTTCATCATATCAGCCAACTCAGATTTTGTTACAACATCCTTCATTCCTTCTGCAACATCTGAAATCTGCTTTTCCAGTGATATCATATCTGAGTTGATTTTGTTTAATTTCTATTCTGTTGTTAGCCGTCTCCATACTTAACTGAAGTATTTCCCGCTGACCAATAAGATCTTGATTCTCTAAAATGTAATCCTTCATTCTTTTGAAGGTTCTCACCAATGCAATGCTTTGTCTTACCGCAAGTTTTCCTTTTAGTACAGTCATTAACATATATACACCTTGTTCCGTAAAAACGTAAGGATTGCTACGGGATTTGCTGCTTATATTTGCGGTCACAAATTGTGACGCAATATTCAACTTCATTATCAGATAATTGGAACATCATATCATTCTGAAATCTTTCTATATTTCTTTTTACCTGCTGATTAAAAGCCTTAAGTTCATACCCATATACTTCGGCCAGATCTGCATCTAATAATACTTTACATCCCCGAAATTCATATAATTTTTGTTTCATAAATTCTTCATTAATCTCAATTACTTCAATTTCTTTCTTTTTATCTTCTGCCATTGAACTCCTCCATTCATTTTGCAGTCAAAAAAATCATCCGCAATTCTCATATAAACATATTGCTGACATAAGCAATATGTCCGATTTGTTATTTCAGTTAATCATTTTCTTTCCCATATTAGATTTCCTCCTCCCATATTGAACCATTTTACTAACCTCAGTAAAATGGTCTATTTTTCTTTTTTATTCACCTTGTCATAATACGCTTTATACCTATAAATCGTCCTCTCACTGACATTGTTTCGCTTTGCAATTTCTACCATTGTTATGCCGCTCTCATATCCAATGACAAAATCATTGTAAATTGCCATCCATTTGGCGTTATGTTTCTGCCGTCCACTTAATTTACGATTTCTGTAATACTCCAATTCCTCTCGAAGTTCTGCGTTCTCTTTTTCCAACTCCTCAATTCTTTTTAATGACTCTTCAATTGTTACAGATTTCTCCATTACCCTGTCCTCCGTTTATGTCATTCTCGTTTTGTCTATATTATAAATATCTGTGTTTCTTTAGTCAATTCGATTTTGTCATATTGCATCATCATAATATTTCTTTCTAATTTGCCCACAACTTTCTGTGCTTAAATTGCTTTGGTAGCCAATTAGAGTTATCTGCTTTCAACAAATCATATACATATATCTTATTCGGCTTTCCTAATCCCTGATGGCTTCTATAAATCAGATTATATGACTCCAATTCCCTCAACATCTTGTTAATTTTCTTATTTCCGAGATGCAGCAACTTCATCATTTTCTTTTATCAATATTGAAATGTGTACTTTTTGAAACTACTAAAAAAAGGACTGATAAACAGTCCCGAAATGTATAGACATCCCTTTACGAAACGTCCCAGTATTTTTGTATGTTTTTTGGCACCACCTACTTAAAAATGGTATAAAAAAAGAAGGTGTATTTCCACCTTCCTTAATATTAATCAGCAATAATCGTTAATGTTTCTAAATATTTTCTTACTTTTTTATTAACATCATTCAACCTATTTTGGAAATCTTCTGACATACCAATTTCATCTTCTGTTATAATTTTATTAATTTCCACGCATTCTGCTTCATATTCCTTTATTCTAGCAATAATTCCCCAAAACAAGGTATTTGCCAGCTCATTTAACGCAAGATATTCATTATATATTTCCTCAGGAATAAATGGTGCATTTTCAAAAAGCAAATTTTGAGCAGTACTATTTACACTAATTATTCTACTAACTTCTTCCATAGAATTATATCATCTTCTTCAATAGAAATAATACGATTGCCTATTCTCTTATATGCAAATGATGATAACTTAACTGCTACAGAGAAAAATGCTTTTGATAGTTGTTTATATATCTGGTATTCATTATCAAATTGAGTTTTTGATATATATCTACGATGTTCCATTATACTTTTGTACTTTTCAAATTCTTGCTCAAATCTCTGCTGATATTTTCCATCAATACGTTTTGCAATTCTCTCTGAAATAAAATTTGCTAATGCACATATTATTACTCCAGAGCCACCCACACTTATAATTATTGATGTTGCAATTGCAATAATATCTTTAGCTATCATAATTAGTTCTCCTATGCAAATATATCTATTCTGCCATTATCTCTTATCAATTACATTCTTTCTATTTTATAAGATAATCTTTTTCATCATACATTAATATAACTTGATAAAATAACCTCACCAGACACCAATCCAGTGAGGTCATATAATCACGCTTTCTGTTTAGGTACAAACTCAATCTTAAGAGCCATTCCCATACCATCCGCTAATCTTTTAAGCAAATTAACAGAAGGGTTTCGTGTTCCATTCTCAAGCTTGCTGATATCTGCTTGATTAATACCAGTACGTTCGGCAAGTTCCTTCTGTGTCATATTCTGGGAAGTACGAGCATCCACGATAGCTCTTATAACATCCATCTCTGGCTGAATAGCTTCATACTCTTTTCTGAACTCATCATCTTTTAGCTGCTTAGAAAGCATATCATCAAATGTTCTCATCCTTCATCACCCTTTCTATGAAATCTTTTCTTCTATCCTTTGCAATCTTAATCTCCTCTTTAGGAGTTTTCTGTGTCTTTTTAACAAATCCGTTCGTCAGTATTATTTTTCCCTCATAATAGAAAAAAATATAAAACTCTGGTAATATCACTTCCGAATTTACAACGCAATTCAAATATTCCATCATCCAGATGTTTACTGTAAGGTTCTCTAAGCATATTTCCCCTTTCTTGTAATATACCAAGCAATCCAAATATTTTAGCTCGCATCTTAGGATTAACAGAATCAAGAAATTCTTCTACTGGAACTTCGCCATTTTCTTTTTCATATGCTATCAGTTAAATTCTGTCATGTAATCACCTTTGTAAATATTATATGGCATATATACCATAATGTCAATTATCCATTTAATATAATCATACCAAGCTATTTCTCTAAAAACGTGTAGTAGAGCACTTTTCCAGCCGAGAAATGGCTTATTTATAGGCTTTGTAGGAGTATCTAGTGATATTGCCGTGACACACCATCAATTTTGCTAAATCAATTTAAAATACCTCAACGCATCCTTAATATACTCCACCTTCTCCTGTGGACACTGCTTCACTTCTGGATTTTCCTTCTTGGACTTATTATAATTCTCTCCCATATCCAGACCACACATCCGCTTTACCTGTGCAATATAAGAAGTATGCACATTCACACCATACTTTTCCTTCACATATTCCTTAATCTTTGAATAAGTAGCCTTTTCCTCTGGTGTATAATTACTCTCTTCATCAGGCTCCATTGTAACCTCAATCTTAGGTGTATCTTTTTTGAGGGATAATTTGACTACCGTCTCCACATGCCCCGTATTCGGAAACATATCCACACAGCACCCTTTCTTAACCTCATACCCACTCTCCTGCAACACAACCAGATCCCTTGCTAGACTTGTAGGCTTGCAGGAAATATACACCATTGACTCCACACCATAGTCAATTATCTTCTTAAGTGCCTTAGGATTGATACCATCTCTTGGTGGGTCGAGGACGATAAGTCCGGCTTGTCCTTTATGTTATCGAGGGCGTTAAGCACATCATCTGCGATGAATTCGCAGTTATCAAGACCATTTATGCCGGCATTAATCTTAGCCGCTTCTACGGCTTCTGGTATTATCTCAACGCCGATGACTTTCTTTGCAACCGGGGCTAACATCTGTGCTATTGTTCCTGTTCCACTGTACAGATCAAAGATTACCTTGTCTTTGGTTGTTCCGACATAATCTCTTGCCTTAGAATACAGAACTTCCGCACCAAGCGAGTTAGTCTGAAAGAATGAAAATGCTGTAATCTTAAACTTCAGTCCAAGCAGCTCTTCTTCAATATAATCTCTTCCATATACTATATCTGTCTTTTCATTGATTACTGCATCGGCAACACTGTCATTGTAAGTGTGTAAGAAGCCTGTTATCTCTCCATCAAGTGACAATGCTTTTAATCTGTCTGCAAGCTCGTCCATAGGGATATCATTTACTGTAGTTGTCACAATGTCCACAAGGATTTGTCCTGTCTTTACGGCTTTTCTTACAAGCAAATGTCTAAGATACCCTCGTGCTTCATTTTGTGGTAATAAGTGAGATTTTTCTCAAGTGCATAATCATATACACACTTGAGTATTTTTCTGTAATCATTATCCACAATCTTACAGCCTGTTACTGTTACTATGTCATACATACTGTTTCTCTTATGTAAACCAAGGGCTATCGGACCATCTTTTACCTCATCGCCAAATGAGAATTCCATCTTATTACGGTATTCACTTGATACAGGGCTTCCAATTATTCCCTCCCACTCATATTCTGTATTAATAACAGGAGCAAGAAGCTTCTTCACTGCATTTTCTTTCATCTTTAACTGTTCTTCGTACCTTACAGTCTGGTATACGCAGCCACCGCATTTGCCAAAATGCTCACATCTTTCGTTAGTTTCTGTATCTGCCTGACAGACAACTTCAAGAAGCCTTCCTTCACATTTGCCGTGCTTCTTCTTGTTTACCATAAATTTAACTGTCTGTCCCGGTATTGAATTCTTTACAACAGCCCTTTCCTCTATAGTCTGTCCGTCTTCCTCTGTCTTAACTATTACATTTCCCTTATTAGGAAAATCCACGCTTTCTACATAACCTGTATATATGCCGCCTTTTTCATCTTTTATCATCCAATCCTTCTAATATAAGCAATCAGGAAACTAACCCTGTCCTTATTCTTTATCAATTTTTATACGAAACCAACCACCAGCTAACCAGCCTTCCTCCCACATCACCGAACATCTAAAAAACCACTGGCTGTAAGCCAGCCAGTGGTCTTTGTCTTAATCATTCTTTAATTGGCAGAATAATTAGTTCTCGAATTCATCATCATCTTCAAAGTCTTCATCAAAGTCGTCATCATCGAAATCATCATCAAAATCATCAAGATAATCTGGTGTGAAGTATCTATAGATTGCATATACGATAGCTGCTAATGCTGCAACCGCTCCAATAACTGCTAATACTATGATAATTACATTACTTTTCTTCTTGCTCTCTTCTACATCTTTCTTGTGAAGAAGTTCATTGAGCTTGCTTGCCGCAATAAGCTCTTCAATCTTATCCTTATTCATAACAACCGCTCCTTTCAAAACACTTTTAAAGTAAATATATTGTATCACAACATATTTTATTTGTCACCATATTTAGGCTTTTTTAAGCTTTGCAAAGCCTGCAAGCATTTTCTTTAAACCATACTCATCAAATGTTACAGTTACCATATAATCTCTTGTGCCATTATCAATTGAAATTACTTTTCCTTTTCCAAATTTGGCATGAACCACGGTATCGCCAACACCATATCCAAGTCCAGATGTTCCACCAGCACTGCCAACAGAGGCAGTCAAACCCGCTGTGCCATATGAAGCACCTGCATAACTTCCGCCTGATACAGATTTTCCACCTGCTGTCAATCTACCGCCAGTTCCACTGTCTCCAGCTCCAGCAGCCTTCGATGACTTCTTTAAGTCAAATATATCCATAGGAAATTCTTTACCAAAACCAACCTTAGTATTCGCCTTTCTCACAGAAGACCTGTAGCCTGCTGAGGTTGAGCCGCCGATTGATACACGTTTTGGTTCTTTATAATTCACATTGCCTGAACCGTATCTGTTAAGAGCGGCTTTGGCATTGGCTCTGATATTATACGAACGTGTTTCCTCTGAGTCATCTTTTCCTCCATATGCAATCTTACCTTTATTATATCCTGAACTATTATTTTCTATGTGCATATATTCTTCGGGAATTTCTTTAATAAAGCGTGATACTTTATTCATCTGTGTTTCACCGCGTACCATACGCATCTTCGCACTGCTTAAGTTAAGTATCTTCTCTGCTCTTGTTATTCCTACATAGCAAAGTCGTCTTTCTTCCTCTATCTCTGCAGGGTCATCTGACACTATTGTCATATAACTTGGAAAAAGGCCATCTTCCATTCCTGTCATATACACAATAGGGAATTCAAGACCTTTGGCACTATGTAATGTCATAAGCATTACCTGCTTATCTGACTCATTAAGATTATCAATATCTGCTATGAGTGCAACTTCTTCAAGGAAACCACTTAATGTAGGAGTCTCTTCCTTCTGTCGGCAGCTCTCCTCATAGCTTACTATTTTGTTAATCAATTCATCTATATTTTCCTGTCTTGCTTCTATTTCTTCTGCTGTTTCGCTCTCTGCAAGACATTCTATATATCTTGTATCACTTACAACAGTTTCGGCAAGTTCTTTTATGCTCATAAATTCCTGCTTTGCCTTAAGTGAACCTATAAGTGTAACAAATGGCTCTAACTTTCCAACACCTCGTTTTATCGTATCGATATGCTCAGCATCGCACAGAGCCTGCCAGAATGTTATGTCATTCTGGTCTGCATATTCCTGAACTCGTTCAATTGTTGTCGCACCAATTCCACGCTTTGGAACATTGATAATACGCTTTACTGCCTGTCCGTCCATACCATTGTCTATAGTCTTTAAATATGCAAGTATATCTTTTATTTCCTTACGCTGATAAAAGCTTATTCCGCCATATATACGGTATGGTATATTCTTTAACATAAGTTTTTCTTCCAACGCTCTAGACTGTGCATTAGTCCTGTATAATATGGCAATATCGTTGTAATTCCAGCCGTCCCTTACCATAGAACTTATGCTGTCAACAACACCCTGTGCCTCATCATATCCATTTTCATAAAGTGTATAATTAACCTTTTCACCCTCGCCATTCTCTGTCCACAGACTCTTTGCTTTTCTTCCTATATTATTGCTTATGACCGCATTGGCTGCATTAAGAATTGTCTGTGTTGAACGATAATTCTGCTCAAGCTTTATTACTTTAGTTCCTGCAAATGTATTCTCAAAATTCAATATGTTGGTAATATTAGCACCCCTGAACTTGTATATTGACTGATCATCATCCCAACCACGCAGAGATTGCCATATTTGGCGGCAAGCATTGATATAAGCTTAAACTGCGATGTATTAGTATCCTGATACTCATCAACCATAATATACTTAAATCGTTCCTGATAATAATTAAGTACTTCAGCATCATTTTCCAATAATTCTACTGTCTTGTATATTAAATCATCAAAATCAAGTGCATTATTAAGCTTTAATGTCTTCTGATACTCCCTGTATACATTGGCAATTCTCTTGCGTTGTAGTCACCACCTGCCTCAAGCTCCATCTGATCCGGACTCATAAGCTCATCTTTGGCGTGCGATATCGCATTCATAATTGTTTTTTCCTTGAGCATCTTCGTATCTATATTGAACTTCTTACATATATCCTTTATAACACTCTTGACGTCATCTGTATCATATATTGTAAATGTATTGGAATAACCAATTCTATCTATATAACGCCTGAGAATCCGCACACAGTAGAGTGGAAGGTGCTTACCCACACTTCGCCAGCCTGCTGTCCTACTGTCGCATCAACTCTCTCTCTCATCTCCCTTGCCGCTTTATTAGTAAATGTAATAGCAAGTATATTATATGGTGCTACACCACAATCATCTATAAGATAGGCTATCCTGTTAGTAAGAACTCTTGTCTTTCCAGAACCTGCTCCCGCTATAATAAGAAGCGGACCCTCTGTCCTTTTAACCGCTCTTTTCTGGCAATCATTTAAACCATCTAAATTCATATACGCTCCAATCCAATGTGTGATTATACTCACACTATCTCCACTTTAACTTACATATGCACTTAACTAAAATCAACAGTACATCTAAACTTAACCTTCACATACTGTGCATACACAATATCATAATTTAGTATAACAAATGTTCGATAATTTTAAAAGCAAAAAATCAGAAACCATTGTCTGAATTAGTATATCATTAAATATATTTATCCAGCTATGATTTCTGATTTATAGTGTATGTTCAACAAATGTATTCTTATATATCCTACTTCTCTGTTATGACTGCACTATCCATTACTAAATTCTGTGCCTTCTTAACAAGCATAGACTTAACAATAGTTTCTTTGTCATATTTATCTGTAAATGTATCTACCTTTGAATAACCGCTGTCCTTAGCGAACTGCTCAAGGTCATCCTTGTATTCATAATCTGTAATTGCAAGTCCTTCCTTTTCTGCAATTGCCTGATATACAAGCTGCTGTCCTGCTGATGCCTTAACGAATTCATCAAATGTCATGCCATAAAGGTTCTGGCAATATTCATCATTAGTCTTTCCCTGAAGTGTGCTGTAAAAGCTTATTGATTCCTCAAGCTTTGATGACTGCTGTGCAAGGAATTCCTCTGGATAACCTGTAACCTTGCATTTGTCAAGGAGCTGGGTAAGTATTGCTTCATTCTTAGCTTCTGTTATCTTAGTTTCTATTGTTCCACTGACATCATTCTTAACATGTGCCTTATATGAATCAACTGTTTCGCAGTTGAACGCACTCTTAACAAAAGCATCTGTAAGCATAGGAACATTAGCCTGCTGTACATAACTCATTGTAAGCTCGAATACAACTCTCTTGCCAGCATAATCAGAATACTTTGAATTCTCTGGAAGTGTGATTGTTATTACCTTAGTCTGTCCTGCAACCATTCCATATAATTCTTCATCTAAGCCAGTTCCTGCAACAGGGAAAGCATCCTTACCAAGTGTCATACTATAATCAGAACCAGTAAAATCATCTATTGAAAGTCCGCCTGATGTACCAGTATAACCAAATGTAACCTTATCGCCTTTCTGTGCTTCCCTGTTAACATCTGTATATGTTGTCTCACTTTCAAGCTGTTCTGCAATCTTATCATCTATAACCTGATTAGTTATGGCTGTTACATCAACCTCAGCCTGAATTCCCTTATAATCTCCAAGCTCTACATAATCAGTTGGATTGTATCCATAATCTACCTTTATCTTACTGTTACAGGCTGTTGTCATCATAACTGACATAACCATAGCTGCTGTAACAGCATATTTTACAACTTTATTCTTTAATACTTTTCTCATAACCTGTCTCCACATTAAATATTGCCGTAACACCGACTTATAAACTATACCACAATATCACATTTAAAACCAGTATTATGCAAATGTTTCACAATATTATCACAAAAAAAGACAAAAAGCCCAATCTGATATGCTCCCGAATTACTGGAACACATCAATTCGCTTTCTGCCTTTTTATATAACTGGTATTAATACCAATATAAATCTTAATTAAGCAAGCTTAGCCTTAGCTACTTCTGCTAACTTAGCAAATCCTTCTGCATCGTTTACAGCCATCTCAGCTAATACCTTTCTGTTAAGGTCGATGTTAGCTAACTTTAAACCATACATAAACTTGCTGTATGAAAGACCGTTCATTCTTGCTGCAGCATTGATTCTTGCAATCCATAACTGTCTGAACTGTCTCTTCTTCTGCTTTCTACCCTTGTAACTCTCTGTAAGAGCTCTCATTACAGACTGCTTAGCAACTCTGTACTGCTTAGATCTAGCTCCTCTATAACCCTTAGCGAGCTTTAATACTCTGTTATGCTTCTTCTTTGCGTTCATACCGCCTTTAATTCTTGCCATTTCTTAATTTCCTCCTAATAATCAATCACAGACATCCATATCTTATAAATATGGCATAATCTTCTTCATTGTCTTTACATTAGTTGCATCTGTCATAGCTGCATGTCTAAGATTTCTCTTTCTCTTAGTAGTCTTCTTTGTAAGAATATGGCTCTTGTAAGCTTTCATTCTCTTTAATTTACCTGTTCCAGTTACTTTAAAACGCTTTGCAGCTGCTCTTTTTGTCTTTACCTTTGGCATAATAATCCTCCTAATTTAATTCTCATATGGAATAAATAATATTTTAACGTTTTTCAGTTAAAAACATAGTCATGCTCCTGCCTTCTAACTTTGGAGCTTTGTCTACTACTGCAATATCACTTAACTTCTCAGCAAAATCTTCTAATATATGCTTGCTGGAATCGATATGTGCCATCTCACGGCCTCTAAATCTTAAAGATACCTTTACTTTATCGCCTTTCTCGATGAACTTTCTTGCCGAATTACACTTAGTATTCAAATCATTAACATCTATGTTAGGTGACAAACGAACTTCTTTGACTTCTATTGTTCTCTGCTTCTTCTTAGCTTCCTTCTCTTTTCTGACAAGTTCATACTTATACTTGCCATAATCCACAAGCTTACATACAGGTGGCTTTGCAGATGGGGCAATCTTTACTAAATCAACCTCTGCCTCTCTTGCCAGTTTCATAGCATCCTTAGGAGACATAACTCCAAGCTGCTGTCCTTCTTCTCCAATAACACGAACTTCCTTATCACGGATCTGCTCGTTAATCATTAATTCGCTAATAGTAGTGCACCTCCAAAATCAAAAAAGTGGATAGTCAGACTATCCACTTTTTAATCATAATGCATCTTAATTGCTGTTTATCATGCACATTCTTAAAAATATAAACCCAAGTCGCCCGATGCGCTAAGGTGAGAGTGGATACTCTGCTTTGTTTAACAACTATTAGAGTGTATCACTAATAATTATAGCTGTCAACTAATATTTTATATAATTATGAAAATAATTGCAGAAATTTTCAATTAAGCTCTGCAATTCCTGACAGCCTTACATATCTGTCCGATATTCTGTACCATGTTGGGAAATCCACAACACCAAGTCTGCGGCATATTATTAATTCTCTGAAACTGCCTTACTGCCTCCGCTGTACGCTCTCCATATATCCCGTCAACCGTCAGTGCCGGTATTGCTGTGTAATAATCCCCTATAAGATTAAGCTGTTCCTGCAGCTGCCTTACCTTCTGCCTGATGAGCCTATATCAAGATCTGCACCGGGCCACGATGACGGAATACCCTGTATCTGTTCAGCCGTATTAATGTACATATTATCTCCATAATAATATCTTAATATATCTATTGAGGAATATCCCTGATCACCCAGATATTTACTTCCCCATTGTGTCATCCAGTCAGGACAGCTCGATTTCTTTCCATCACAATACTGTGTTAATATCGGCTGTTTTACATTCGGTCTTGACAGATAATTATCAAATATTTCATCCACAACCTGTGAAATACTTTCAAATATATTACGTCCGTTGACCCATTTGTGGTCAAATGCAGTTGATGAGGTTATCGTAAAGTTGTAATTCTGGTTTCTGTACCACTCTGTATACACTCTGTTTAATGTAAAGGACATAATTGCTAAAATATTAGCTTCCAACGTCTGTCTTGGCCATGTCGAATATATTTCACTGCTCGCTACATTTTTAATATAATCCTTGTACCTCACATAATAATCAAGTGCTGTGGAGTCTGTAGGAACACCATCGTGCACAACTATTGTTTCTGGTATTACAACGCGGCTTAACACAATCTCCCCCGACTGGCGTACCGGCTTAATCTCGGTCTCTGGTATCTTGGCAGGATAGCTGCCATACAGCGTATTAACTGGAATTACAATATTATTCTCAGGAATCTCCCTGTTATCCTCATTCAAATACACATTCTGAATACTTGTTTCCCCTGAGAATACATCAATACCGGATATATTAATCTCCTCGTAACCATCTGCATTAACATCAATAGTGTATTCCGAAAATGGCTGGTTCTCACCTGGTTCCATACTATACTCCACCGGCGGTGTGAGAAGATCATCAAGATTAACTGCTCCTTCTGAGTCAGTAGTTATCTCATTGATAATTCTTTCAGGATTTCCTGTATATGCAAGTGAAATCCTTGCATCTGCCAATGGTGTGCCCTGCTGTTTATCATATACGTTAATGCGCATTTTCCCTTTATCTATTGCATCGGCAGGAGTTTCCATTGTATGTACATACACCATAATCTAATTCCTCTTATATTATTCATTATATTTTTGATTATTATATGTATCTTTATGAAATTTTATGAATAAAAATAAACTGATATTTCCTTTAGGAGGATTTATGGCTGATTATAGAATCGCCCTTGATGCTGGACATGGTGGAAGCGACCCCGGTGCTGTATATAAGGCAGACAGGAAAAAGATGACACTCTCGACCTTACTTTAGCTGTCGGTGACATACTTAAAAAAAATGGCATAGATGTATATTACACAAGAACTACTGACGAATACGAAACTCCATTTAAGAAAGCAACCGATGCGAATAATTCCGGTGCCGACCTTTTCGTATCAATACACCGCAATTCCTCAGAAAATCCTAACCAGTATTCAGGCGTTGAAACCCTTGTATACAGCGATACTGGTTTAAAGGCTGAGGTGGCAAGAAATATTAATAACCAGCTTGAAGATGCTGGCTTTAAAAATCTTGGTGTAGACGAACGCAAAAACCTTGTTGTCCTTAAACGTACCAAAATGCCAGCCGTTCTTGTTGAAGCTGGATTTATTAACAACGATAAAGACAATTATCTATTTGATGAAGAATTCGACAGCATTGCACAGGCAATCGCAGACGGAATATTAGAAAGCATACCATCAGGCAGACCCGGAAATACCACTTCCAATAAAAGCAATCGCACTGACAAACAATAATAATAGCAACAACAATAGTAACAACAATAATAGCAGCAACAGCCAAATGAATAACTCTGGCAGAACTGCTTCTGCCCAATTGACAGCACAGCTATGGTTAATTCCATCCCACCTGATAACGAGGTGTTTTCTGTCCCTGTCAGTAGTTCAAATATTATGCCACAATGTCCTTGTGACAATAATGATTATGACACAGAAAATGAAGCACTTTACCGTGTACAGGTTGGCGCATACCGCAACAAGGATAATTCCGATAGAATGCTTAATTCACTTTTAATGGACGGCTTTCCTGCATTTATAATATATGAGGACGGCTATTATAAAGTCCAGGTCGGTGCTTACCGTATTCTCTTAAATGCTATTAAAATGGAACAGCGTTTAAGAAGATTCCGCTACAGCACATACATTGTATATTCATAACAGATTGCTATTTAATTAACAAACATTTAAAACCCTCCAAAAGTCAGAAACAGTGTCTTACTTTTGAAGGGTTTATTTTAGGTTATTTTACATTTTAGGAGCTGTAGTTATTAATTATAGTTTATTATTCTGCTGAATATATTGTTACACCATGCCACTCAATAGATGCAATATTATCAACACTGATAACCTGTTTTAATGCAAATGATATATGCATAATACCTGCTTTGGCACTTAAATCAGAAGTTTTATTGTCAATACTAACAACTGTGCCATCTTTAAGATGTACTACAGGTGCATATTTACCACTCATGCCAAACCACTTAAGTCTGCATTTCCTGTTCCATATATATCAAGTACGAATCCATCACATTTAAGTGTATCTATATTGATAGTCTGGTCTGCATTACAAGATGATGTAACCGATATATTAGGAGTTGTACTAAGCACACCTGTGCTGCTACTCTTAAGAACTGTTTCAAAAGACCACTCCCCTGTTGCTAAGGTTCTGGTTTCTCTTGTTTTATTATCTTCACCATTTCTGTACGTACACTTAAGATCCTTAACATCAATCGAAATGTTATGATTAACAATATCTCTTGAATCAGCATTAACATATATTAATTCTGCATATATTTCTGAACCATCATCTGACATACCATTATAATTAAGATGGTATAATGTACCTGTTTGATTTGAACTGGTCTGTTTCATCACTTATTTTTATTACAGTATCTGCAAAATCAAATGTACCAATTATTGGACTTAAGGTATCATCATTAGGTATAATCGGACTTCCGTCTTTTGACTTTATAGTCAGTTCAATATAAAATCTTCCACCATTAGCAACATATTTTCCCCATTCCACGTCAACATTAGATTCTTCTGTAGATGTAACATTACCTGTATTATAGACATTAACCGAACTATCCCCGCTCATATGAGATTCAAAATTGACATTACTCTTTGGGACAAGATACTTCTGGTACGCGTATACACCAGTGTAAGTTAATCCCGAGATTGCAATCACTGCGGCTGCCGCTGCTGCTATATTTCTATATATTTTTGATCTGGTTCTCATTATGACAGGCTTATTAGCTGGCTTTGCTGCTCAATCCACTCCTGATTAATATTGTTCATTGACTTAAATAATTTCTCACCATTCATACCAAAAACGCCCTCACTTTCCAAAAGCTTCTTTAAATCTTTCCTTAATCTGTGCAGTGCAACCTTAACTGAACTTTCGCTCTTTCCAAGTTCTTTTGATATAACTTTAACAGGTTGTGAATACCAGTATCTTTTGATAAATATATTTCTCTTATCAGTATCCAATGTTTTAAGAAATGTATTAATCAATTCTCCTACCATATGTTCATCACCCTCAAGTGCTTTATCAGGCTTGCCGATACACTGTTCCATCTCGGCTGTAAGTTCTATAACATTAGAGCTTCTTTTTAATGCATTGTCATGGTCTATTCTCTTGCAGATTATATGTCTGCATATAGTAGCTGAATATGCAAACAAATATTGCGGTCTGTTATCTGGAACTGATTTCCATACTTCATAAAACGTATCATTAACACATTCTCTTGCATCTTCCTCACTGTCAAGCATATTCATTGCAAGCTTCATTAATGGTCTTTGATACCGCTCCATTAATTCACGCATTCCAGATTCATCTCTGTTTGCTATTAAATCAATTATTTTTTCTTCGCTGCACACTTTATTAAATCGTCCTTAATTATTTCTTTTTGAAAGCTTTCACTTATAGAGTACGCTTTTTTCAGGATTGGTTACAGAAATGTAAAATAATTATTTTGCAAAGACTTATTGGATATTAATATTTCCTGATGCCTTAAGCTTTAAACTGTGATTCATAAAATGTATATCTGCATCGGCTGACACTCCTATTACATTATCACTTTGCATATCTATCTGTATTACCGAATTCACATATTCAGCCTGTGAATATTCAGCCATAATATATAGCGTCATATTATCCAGTCCATCAAAATCAATAACCATATTACAGACAGCGTTTTGATTGTAATATACTACAGCACTCACCTTTACAAGGTTATTATCCCTGTCAGCCTCTATATCAAGCACTACATTACAGTCCTTTACTTCCGTGGCAAATTCAGATTTAATACTGTCCTTTTTTATGCCATATACATTTAACAACGAAATATATGGAAGAACCTGTGAATCTTTATATAATTCATCCACAAATGTATTAAAGCCATTAACTAAAGCTGTTTCATCTATATTAATATTATAAGTGTGTTTTCCTGTTTCGCTGACTGTATTCACGCAATCCATTGCCATAACTTCATAGCCCTTCACAAAGTCAGCTAATGCAGCTTTTAAAACAGGCTTAAGCTGATCTGCATCTATATTAATATATCTTGATATATCAGCTTTAGATATTAAAAATGTATCATTAGTCAATTCAGGTATAACTACATTTATTCCATTATTATCGATATTAGCTGTAATGGTATATTCTGCACTATTCTTACCCTGCATATAATCAGCATTATCATATATCAACTCCGATATATTGATTTTCCAGTATAGTTATTGGCACTTACATCTATGTTGTTTTATATATTTTTCAACTGTGCTTTGTAAAGTTCTCCAGATTTCAACATCGTTTTTAAAGCTTTTTTCTCTGGAGAAGCATACATTTGTGTAACGCCATATGCCGATAATATTATTGCTATTACGGAAAGAAATATTATACCAGCCACAGCACGCTTTACATTTTTCTTTTTATTCTGGCATTTCATCAGCCTTACCCTTTCTTTCATACCTTACAAACTCATAACATATATCAAAATATGTATGTTCATCACTCTGTCCTGTAATTCTCCAGTCTTTAAGCTTATCAAAATCACTTATATAAGTATCTGCTTCGTAAGAGTAATCAACCTTTGTAATATGTGCTGTATCACAATATGGAAGGAATTCTTTGTATATCTGTCCACCACCGATGACATATACATCCTTACTATCCACATTTTTTACCTTCTCAAGCACATCTTCAACACTATGGCATAAACATACGTCTTTAGCTTCATAATCTTTATTTCTTGTAAGAACAATATTCTTTCTTCCAACAAGTGCTGACTGGTTAGGAAGTGCTTCTAATGTCTTTCTTCCCATAATAACAACTTTTCCATAAGTTTCTTCACGGAACAGCTTCTTATCCTCTGGAATATCAACAAGTTCTCTTCCTTTATTAGCTATTCCCCATTTTTTATCAACAAGTGCAATTAATTCATAGTTTGCCTCCTACCCAGGCTGGCACATATCCTTTGACACTTATGCCCTCCTGTGTGTATTCCTCACTTTCAAGCTGTCCGTATTCTCTTATAAGTTGGATTTTGCCTGCATCGCTGTAAGGAAATACTCTTTCTATTCTAATTCTGCTCTTTAATATAATATCCTGCACATCTTCCAGAAATTCATCTATTCCCACACCCGTCCTGGCTGAAATATTCTCAACATAATCAGCTTTGCTGTCCTTGAGTATAGGAAGTTCGCCGTATTTATCACATTTATTAAAAAGTGTAATTATCGGCTTATCACCTACATCTAACTGCTTCAATGTCTCATATACTGTTGCCATATGTCTTTCGTAATCATCATTAGAGCAGTCCACAACGTGAATTATCATATCTGCATATTTCGCTTCCTCAAGTGTACTCTTAAATGCCTCTATAAGATTATGTGGAAGCTTTCTGATAAATCCAACAGTATCTGTCATAAGCACTTTTTCCTTGTTAGGAAGTGTAAGTGCCCTCGTTGTAGGATCAAGTGTTGCAAACAGCTTGTCCTCAGATAATACACCTGCATCGGTCAGCCTGTTAAGAAGTGTTGACTTACCCGCATTAGTATAACCTACTATAGCCGCTACTGGTGTAGAACTGTCCTGTCTGTTCTGTCTTTGCACATCTCTGTGGCTCTTAATCTCTTTTAACTCACCTGACAAATGAGCAATCCTGTCCCTTATTATTCGCCTGTCTGTTTCTATCTTCTTCTCACCCGGTCCTCTTGTTCCTATTCCACCACCAAGTCTTGAGAGTGTTGTTCCAAGTCCTGCAAGTCTTGTTGACCTGTATTTAACTGTGCCATCTCAACCTGTATCTTACCTTCACTTGATGAAGCTCTTGCGGCAAATATATCAAGAATAACCATTGTTCTGTCCATAATCTTAGTATTAAGAACATCTTCAAGATTTCTTAACTGTGCTGGAGACAGCTCATCATCACATATTATTCCTGTTGCACCAAGCTCATCTATCATAAGCCTTAATTCTTCAAGCTTACCCTTACCAATATATGTTGCAGGGTGGAAACTGTCACGCGGCTGTATCATCTTCCTACTGTGACCGCTCCGGCAGTCTTAGCAAGCTCTGCTAACTCCTCTAACGACTTCTCGCAGTCGTCAAGAGGATTTAACTCTACGCCGACAAGTACAACCTTTTCCTGCTCGTCATCTGTATCATATAATGCCATATTTTCCTCCAATTAATTTTATTATGCCAGAAGCAGATGTCTTAACATATCAATCATCACAAAGCATTTATTATATAATAATCTATTCTTTTGCTATGCAGTCGCTAAGATAGTTAGATACTTCCTTTTCTTCCGAATAATTCATAACATTTTCTGTTATCTCTTTTACTTCCTTACTGCTCCACGAAGCTATCTCTTTTCTAGTTTCAAGCACCCTGCTCACTGTAACAGAGAACTCATCAAGTCCAAAATTAAGAAGAAGTGGTATCATTCTTTCATCTGCCGCCGCTTCTCCACACATTCCTGCTTCTATACCTGCATTATGTGCACACTCAATTATGTGTTTAATACTTCGTATAACGGCTGGATTGAGTGCAGAGTAAAGATAAGCAACATTCTCATTGCCTCTGTCAACAGCAAGTGTATACTGTGTCAAATCATTCGTACCGATTGAGAAGAAATCAACTCATGTGCCAGTACATCTGCCATTATTGCCGCGGCTGGTGTCTCTATCATAACACCTATCTTTATGTCCTTATCATACTTAATGTCTTTCTTGTCCAGATCCCTGCATATACCATTTATAATCTTCTTAACCGCCTGCACCTCTGTAACAGAAGTTATCATAGGAATCATAATTCTTATATTGCCATATGCACTTGCCCTTAATACAGCCCTTAACTGGGTTGTAAATATATCTACCCTGTCAAGGCAGAACCTTATGGCCCTGTATCCAAGAAATGGATTTAACTCCTTTGTGAGTCCCATATAAGGAATATCTTTATCTCCGCCAATATCAAGCGTTCTTATCGTAAGCTGTCTGCCATCAAGCACAACTGCTGCTTTCTTATATTCGCTATACTGCTCCTCCTCTGTTGGGAGTGCCTGCTTGTTCATAAATAAGAATTCCGTCCTGAAAAGTCCGACACCCTCAGCTCCAGCCTTTACAGCTTTAGCAGCCTCATCAGCATTGCCTATATTAGCAGCAAGCATTACTTTTCTGCCATCCCTGGTAACAGTCTGTTTATCTATATATTTCTTAAGTTCCTTAACTCTTTCATCATATGCTTTTTTCTTTTTATTATATATCTTAAGAGTTATAGGTGTAGGATTGACGAATACTTCGCCGTAAGCTCCATCAACTATAACCTCCTCACCCTCTGCTATTTACTGCATATATCCTTAACACTTAATACAGCAGGGATTTCTAATGCTCTTGCAAGAATTGAAGCGTGTGATGTATCTCCACCCTTCTCTGATATAATACCGGCAATATGCTCTGTATCCATATTAGCTGTCATAGATGGATGGATTTCATCGGCAATAATAACAGTATTATCAGAAAGCTTAGTAAGATCAATATGCTTCTGTCCCTGCATTATTGCTATAAGACGCTGTTTCATATCTTCAATATCGGCTACTCTCTGTGTCATCGTATCATTGTTAAAGCTTAAGAATATGTTCTTTAACATCTCACAGGTATCTTCAACCGCTGCTTCTGCATTAAGCTTGTCATTAGTTATAGCACTTATTACACCACTGGTAAACTCAGGATCTCTTATAAGATATTCCTGATTTTTTAATACAAGAGCATTCTTATCATCACCATTAAGCTTCTGTGACAACTTATCCACAAGTTCATTAGTTTCCTGTATGAACTTTTCCACAGCCTCATTGAACTTATCAACCTCAGCTTCTGTATCCTTAATCTTAACACGGCTGACAGCATTCTTACACTTATGGATAATAAGTGCTTTTCCTATACCAATTCCCTTAGATGTACCTATACCTCTTAACATATAGACCCCCGTTTCCGCGTACATTTACGCATATATGTTACCAAGCTAATCACTGGTTAAATACATACTTTATCATATTAATCAATGTCTCACTTGTATCTCTTGAATATATAACCTCTCTTGCCGTTACAGGTTTGTCAGTTATTATATTATCAACACCTTTATTAGTAAGATTCTTTATAGAAGCGTCATTATTAACAGTCCACGCATATACCTGCTTTCCTGAATTATGAATAGCATCAACAACTCTCTTAGTAAGGAACGAAGCATTGACGCTAAAGAAATCCACGTCATCTATCTCATAGAACTTTCCATAAGCCACCGATAATATATACCCGACTTCTATGTCTCATCATAAGACCTAACAGCCTGCAATGCACTATAATCAAATGAGGTGATAACGCACGAATCCTGCATTGAATATTTCTGTATAAGCTTTACAACCTTCTTTGCTACCTCATCACTGTTATCCGCCGTTTTAATCTCTATATTAAGTTTAATCTTTCCTTTGGCAAGCTGCAATACTTCTTCAAGTGTTGGAACTTTCTCGCCCTTGTACTCCTCTGAATACCAATACCCGGCATCAAGTCTTTTAACTTCTCTTAAAGTAAGCTCCGTAATATTCTTTAGAACACCTGTAGTCCTGTATGCTGATGTATCATGCATAACAACAATATAGCCGTCTTTGGTCATCTGGACATCTAACTCTATAACATCAGCCATATCTTCAATCGCCTTACTGAATGACGCAAGAGTATTCTCAGGTGCATCTACTGAAGCACCTCTGTGGGCAGTTATATCCGTATTGTGGAATATAGCCACTCTCTCAAACGGATTATTATTAAATGACCCAATTATATATATAA
>ENA-OQAS01000498-OQAS01000498.1-human-gut-metagenome-genome-assembly--contig:-NODE-498-length-20253-cov-2.022459_pt1 | contig 20253 bp, 24 predicted proteins | sample MGYA00242733_ERZ504523 | MGnify/ENA primary metagenome ERZ504523 (study PRJEB26092, sample SAMD00036239) | human gut metagenome | host: Homo sapiens | study: EMG produced TPA metagenomics assembly of...
ATAAATGTCTACGCACAAGCGCAAAAGAGACTGAAGAAGAATAGACATAAGAAGAAATAAGTCTATCTAACGAACTCTAAAGAACAAACTTAATAAGTGACCTTTTAAGTTTGTTCTTTGCGTATTTTATAAGGTCTGATCTTAAAAACACATCTTAAGTGATTAGTGAATTAGTAGTTGATGTACAGCCCAAAGAGGTATCTATCGCCGTCTTGGAGGACAAGAGCCTTGTGGAGCTCCAAAAGGAGGCCCGCAACGTCTCGTTCGCTGTTGGTGATATCTATCTAGGTAAGGTTAAGAAACTGATGCCGGGCTTAAACGCTGCGTTCATTGATGTCGGTTACAAAAAGGATGCGTTTCTTCACTATTTGGACTTAGGTCCTAACTTCAACACCCAACAGAAATATTTAAAGCAATTGCTGAGCGATCCCAAAAAGGCGCCGGTACTGTCGAAAACTCAGATTCTACCGGAGATCGAAAAGAACGGGAGTATTAGCGACGTGCTGAAAGTAGGACAAGAGGTGTTGGTTCAAATTGCTAAAGAGCCTATCTCGACGAAGGTCCCCGATTGACTTCCGAGCTTTCTTTGCCGGAAGATATATCGTGCTGATACCGTTCGCCGATAAGTATCTGTCTCCACCAAAATTAAATCAAGCGAGGAACGAGCCCGTTTGCGCCAGTTAATCCAAAGTATCAAACCGAAGAATTTCAGTGTTATCGTACGGACATCCTCGGAGGGCAAGCGTGTCGCAGAGCTTGATCATGAATTGAAGACATTGATGAAACGATGGGAAGATAATATCGTGAAGGTGCCTAAACTCAAAGCTCCGGCTATTATTTATGAGGAAACGGCACGTACCGTAGCTTTGCTTCGGGATATATTCAACCCCTCTTTCCAAAATATTTATGTAAATGACAAGGAGGTCTATAATAATGTCCGCGATATGTAAGCTTGATCGCACCGGGACGGGAAGAAATCGTACAGTTATATACGGGAGAGCTTCCTATCTTCGACAACTTTGCGGTCACCAAGCAAATCAAGTCGCTATTCGGACGAACTGTCACTTACAAGAGTGGAGCTTACTTGATTATCGAGCACACGGAAGCTATGCACGTTATCGACGTGAACAGCGGGAACCGTTCCAAAGGCAGCGATGCCCAAGAGAAGACAGCTATCGACGTAAATATAGCCGCCGCCGATGAGATCGCCCGTCAGCTCCGCTTACGAGACATGGGAGGTATCATCGTCATAGACTTTATCGATATGGCAGAGGCTGCCAACCGGCAAAAGCTATTTGAACACATGACAAAGGCAATGGCAAATGACCGGGCTAAACACAATATCCTTCCTCTTAGTAAGTTTGGCTTGATGCAGATTACCCGTCAGCGGGTACGTCCGGCAATGGACGTGGATACGTCAGAAGACTGCCCATCCTGTTTCGGAACAGGAACGGTTAAGCCTTCCATCCTGTTTACCGACAGCCTGGAAGAAAAAATAGATTGCTTAGTAAACAAACATCACGTGAAGAAATTCACCCTGCATGTACATCCGTATGTCGCAGCGTATGTGAACAAGGGGTTGTTCCCCTTGAGCATGAAGTGGAAAATGAAGTACACACATGGTTTAAAAGTTATTCCCAATCAAAGTCTCGCCTTTCTTGAATACAAATTCTTTGATGCCGACAAGAATGAGCTTGACATGAAAGAAGAAAAGGAAATAATCAACAAATAACAAGAGAAGCCCCGGGCCTATTAAAACGGTTCCGGGGCTTTCTGTATTCTGCCAAACCGCCAAAATGTCACGATTCATGACACGTATTATTTATTTTCAAACCCAAACTTCTTTGGCACGGCATTTGTTGAATACTATGTGAATCCTTTAAACAAGGAGGATGACGGACGATGAATAATAACAATTAAAATATTTACAATCATGGGAAAGATTATTGGAATCGACTTAGGAACAACCAACTCTTGTGTTGCCGTATTGGAAGGTAACGAACCGGTTGTTATCGCGAACAGCGAAGGTAAAAGAACAACACCTTCAATCGTAGCTTTCGTAGAAGGCGGCGAGCGTAAGGTAGGTGATCCCGCAAAACGTCAGGCTATCACCAATCCTGAAAAGACTATATTCTCTATCAAACGTTTCATGGGTGAAACTTATGACCAAGTACAAAAGGAAATCAATCGCGTTCCTTATAAAGTAGTGCGTGGTGATAACAACACTCCTCGTGTAGATATCGAAGGACGTTTTGTATACTCCGCAGGAAATCTCAGCGATGATCCTGCAGAAAATGAAAAAGACAGCTGAGGATTATTTGGGACAGGAAGTAACGGAAGCCGTTATCACAGTACCTGCTTACTTTAGTGACGCTCAACGTCAGGCTACGAAAGAGGCTGGTGAGATCGCAGGTTTAACCGTACGCCGTATCGTAAACGAACCGACTGCCGCTTCTTTAGCTTATGGTTTGGATAAGACGAACAAAGACATGAAGATCGCCGTATTCGACTTAGGTGGTGGTACATTCGATATCTCCATCCTTGAGTTAGGTGACGGCGTATTCGAGGTAAAATCAACAAACGGTGATACTCACCTAGGTGGTGATGACTTCGACCACGTAATCATCGACTGGTTGGCTGAAGAATTCGAACGAGAGGAAGGCGTAGACTTACGTAAAGACCCGATGGCTTTACAACGTTTAAAAGAAGCTGCCGAGAAAGCGAAGATCGAGTTGTCAAGTACGACTAGCACGGAGATCAACTTGCCGTATATCATGCCGGTAAACGGTATTCCAAAGCACTTGGTTAAGACTTTGACTCGTGCTAAATTCGAACAATTGGCTGACGGTCTGATCCAAGCATGTATCGAACCGTGCGTCAATCCTTGAAAGACGCAGGTTTATCAACTTCTGATATCGACGAAGTGATCTTGGTAGGTGGTTCTACTCGTATCCCGGCTGTACAGGCTATCGTTGAGAAATTCTTCGGTAAAGCTCCGTCTAAGGGCGTTAACCCGGATGAAGTAGTAGCCGTAGCGCAGCGATCCAAGGTGGTGTATTGACAGGTGAGGTTAAAGACGTATTGCTGTTGGATGTTACTCCGCTGTCTTTAGGTATTGAGACAATGGGTGGTGTAATGACTAAATTGATCGAGTCTAACACGACCATCCCGACCAAGAAGTCCGAGACATTTACGACTGCCGTAGACAATCAGCCTTCTGTTGAGATCCACATCTTGCAAGGTGAGCGTTCTTTGGCTAAAGACAACAAGTCTATCGGCCGTTTCCACCTAGATGGAATACCTGCCGCACAACGTGGTGTCCCTCAGATCGAGGTTACATTCGATATCGACGCCAATGGTATCTTGAACGTATCCGCCAAGGATAAAGGAACCGGTAAAGTACAAAGTATCCGTATCGAGGCTTCCAGCGGTTTGAGCGATGATGAGGTTAAGCGTATGAAAGAAGAGGCTGCCGCAAACGCAGAGGCCGATAAGAAAGAGAAAGAGCGTATCGATAAATTGAATCAAGCGGATAGCATGATCTTCCAGACCGAGAAACAATTGAAAGATCTTGGCGACAAGCTTCCGGCAGACAAGAAAGCTCCGATCGAAGGTGCCTTGAACAAATTGAAAGAAGCTCATAAGGCTCAGGATATCGCAGGTATCGATGCTGCTATGGCAGAATTGAACAGCGTATTCCAAGCAGCTAGCCAAGAAATGTACAACGCTCAAGGCGGCCCGCAAGCAGATCCTAACTTCGGTGGTCAACAAGCTGGCGGTAACGCAGGTAGCAGCAACAACAGCAAAGACGGTAACGTTACGGACGTTGACTTTGAGGAAGTGAAGTAAGTATCGGTAAACAACGATAACTAACGATAGAGAAGTAGGGTGTAGCTCAATGAGTTACACCCTACTTTATTTTTAACACTTTCTGATGGATTTGCTTGTTTCTCGGATTTTTATTGTATATTTGTACCATATTTGTGCCGCGATAAGAAAGTCGGAAATCTGCGACAAAATATAAACGGATTGAATACAAACAAGTAAAAATCAGCATTATGCCAGCAGCAAAGTTCGAGATAAAGCGCAAATGCCAGGTGTGTGGTCAGGAGTTCATCGCCAAGACCATAGAATCGTGGTATTGCTCCAAACGCTGTTCCAACATTGCCTATAAGCGCAGGAAAGACGAAGAGAAGCGGAATCAGCGATTGGATGAAATTGTAAAGAGCATCCCGAAGCACCAAGATTACATCAAGGTGTCGGAAGCTTATGCCATGTTCGGCATCAGCAAAGATACGCTGTATCGTCTGATACATAAAGGGACTATTTCGCACATAAATCTTGGAACTAACCAAATCCGTGTCAGCAAAGAAGAACTGCTGAAACTCTATCCGCTACGAAAGAAAGCTCTGACAAAACCCAAACCCGTTGCAAAACTATATAGCTTGGAGCCTAAAGACTGTTATACTATCGGCGAAATATCCAAGAAGTTTCATTTAGAAGACAGTACGGTCTATCTACATATCCGTAAATACTCTATCCCTACCCGGCAGATAGGTAACTTCGTTTATGTGCCCAAGAAAGAAATTGATAACCTATATAAAGGGATGAAGCAATGAAGAAAGCGTTGGCCAATACACGAGTTTCAGTAAAACTCCGCAAATCGGAATACCGCGAGGAATGGTACCTGTATGTTGAAGCTTATCCGGTTTTCCAAGCAGACAAACCCACTCCCCAAAGAGTGCGTGAATATCTGAGCCGTACTATAACCACTCCCATATGGGATAAGTCGCGGAATGCCCGAACCGACAAAGACGGCAAGACCACTTATAAGCTAAAGCGTGACTTGAACGGCATCATCCAATGCAAATCTCAATTAGACCAAGAATCGTGTATCTATGCCGACAAGGTGAGGAGCCTGCGCCAAAAGGAATACGATAACGCTTCGCTTTATTCTGAAACGGATGCAGAACAGGCAGAGCAGCTAGAGCGTTCACGTTGCAACTTCATAGACTACTTCGACCATGTGCAACGGTTACGCCACGCCCATAGCTCCGATTCCATTATCATCAACTGGAAGCGTGTACATGAATTGTTGAAAATCTTTGCGAAAGGAGATACCATCCTTTTCTCACAGATTGACTTGAAGCTGATAGAATCATTCCGTATGTTCCTATTGAACGCCCCACAGGGAGGAGGCAAGAAAGGTGTTATCTCGCAAAATACGGCATCCACTTATTTCTCCATATTCAAGGCTGCATTGAAGCAGGCTTTCATTGACGGCTATTTGACGGTTGATATTGGGGCAAAGATCAAGGGTATTCAAGGTCAAGAAAGCCGTAGGGAATACTTGACCATTGAAGAACTGAACCGCTTGGCTCAAACTCCATGCGACCCGTTGTTGAAGCGTGCCGCCCTCTTTTCTGCACTTACCGGGCTTCGTCATTGTGACATTCAAAGTTGAAGTGGTCAGAGATAGAGGTATTCAATGGTGGTTACCGTTTGAACTTTACTCAGCAAAAGACCAAAGGCGTTGATATATGCTATATCCGAACAAGCATTTCAATTATGTGGTGAAAGGAAGGACGGCGAACAATTAGTTTTTGGCGGACTGCCAGACCCGTCATGGATTAACCGTCCGATAAAGAAATGGGTTGCAGAAGCCGGAATAACGAAGCACATCACCTACCATTGTTTTAGGCACTCGTATGCAACCCTGCAACTCGCCGGAGGAACAGACATTTATACTGTTAGCAAAATGCTTGGTCATACGAATGTCCGTACAACTCAAGTGTATGCAAAGGTTGTTGATGCTAAAAAGGAAGAGGCTACCAAGACGATTAAGCTTGATTTACCGTATTATTGACTATAATTTTATATTCTAAATCAAATTATTAGGTAAATACGTAAATAGTTTTATGTCACAATAAAATATATTGTTGTTTTTCGAAATAATTTTGCATCTTTGAAGGTATAAGACAATAGAGTGTAATTATATGGCAACAAATAAAAACATTAATCGTATCAAAGTAGTTCTCGTAGAAAAGAAGAAAACGAACAAGTGGCTTGCTGACCAAATAGGTAAAGATCAGGCTACAGTGAGCAAATGGTGTACTAACACAACTCAACCCACTCTTGAAACTCTAGTAGAAACTGCAAGAATACTTGAAGTTGATATTCGGGAGTTGCTCGTACCTACAGACAATCAGAAAATTATGATGACGATCTTGTAATAACTAAATCTAATAGAATATGGTCAGCAAATCAATAATAGAAAAATTACGTGAGATATATCAATCTTTGCCTAAGGTTGAACTGGTTGACAAGGGTGATGGATGGGTGAACCAGTATGATTTCTTACGTGCTGTTGGAAAGTAGGTATCAATTATAAGAATCTGGGGTACGATCATTTCTATGAATTTTTAACAGATTCTGGATTGTTTTCATTCTGGACAGATTTCTCGGGAGAAAAACCTATAAGGTATGTAATTGAAAAAGCTAAGCCAAAATCTCACGAAGAGCAAAGAAGACCACAATACAATCGTGCAGCAACCCAATACGTAGATTCCGAGGAGGTCGTTAAAATCAAACGCAGATTGCGTCTTGAGAACAATCAGTTTATTGGTCAGTTTGCGCCTCAAAGAAATGAAGGTTGGTTTACGATAACAGATATCCGTAATACTGATTTTACAAAGATTGAAGATAAGGAACGTGGTATAAAGAATCTGTCTATCTCATTCAGAAGCAACAAGGAGTTCAACCGCTATGCATACTACAAGTTCACTTGGGTATTGCTTGAAACCGATCCTCTCAAGTTCGGTATTGACTTGCATGAGGAAATAACACCAATTTACCCCAAAGACATTGTGAGCAGTCTTTACGAGGGCATTATGCGTTACCCTGCAGGTGCTGCAAAGAAGATTGCTCGTTCGCTTGATACTCTCAAAAAGCAACTTACACAAAGCGGTAAGGAAGTATTCATCTATGAGTTGCTGCAGAATGCTAACGACTATCCTCTTCGTACAAAAATTGATGGTAAGATTCAACCTTTGCCTGTTGATGTAGAGTTCCATATTACCGAGAACTACTTAACATTCGAGCATACAGGTGAATATTTCAATCCAAAGAATATTGCAGCTATTTGTGATATAAATGATGGCGAGAAGTCTGACAATACCGAAGCATCGGCTACAAAGGTATTGGTTTTAAGACCGTTTTCCTTGACAACGACTATGTTCTCCTCAATACTGGTAATTACACATTCAGGTTCGACAAGTCTGCTACGGATGTAATCAATACACCGTGGCAGATATTGCCAATCTGGACGGAACATAATGAGATCGATAATGAAATCAAGTCTGTATTCCGTCAGCATCCTAACGAAGAGTTCAGAGTAAGTTCGCTCTCCAACCACGAGATAAGGAAATTCTGACCGATGAAGACAGAGATGATAACTACATCGATTTGTTTACCGATGTATTTGAATCAGAGCGCGTCATATTGTTTATCCCGAACATCAAGAAGGTTAGCATCTTTATTGATGGTCAGGATGAACCGATTGTACGTGAGAAAGACAATAAAGACTGGTGTGTATCAGATTCTCTTGTAGATGATATTCCTGAGGATATTACAGATAAGATAAACGATGTCTTGGAAAATCCAGACTCTCTTCGTTCGGATGGTTATGAGAAAATACCTGAGAAGTACATGAACTTCCGTAAGACTGCGGTAAAGTTTGCGTGCAAGAAAGCTGAAAGAAAGTTGACGCCAGTTGATGATGCCATACTTTATTGCTATCTGCCAGCAAAGCGGCTGATTGGGGCTTCAATTTCCTAATGAATACCGATATGGTGCCCAACGGACAGCGTGATGATATTGAGGATATCGAGCTCAATCACGTTATTGCTCGTATTGCAGGTAAACAGTTCTTTTATTGGATCAAGCAGCTTATTGAAAGCAAAAAATACGACCTTGACTCTATCTTTGCACTTATCCCAGACTTTGATGAGTGCAAGAAGAGACGCGTGTATAAGACGTTTATAGAGGAGTTCCAGGAAGAATTTGAAAAGTTTCATAAAAGAAGAGCCTTTTGTTCCATGCGTGGATAAGGATGGTGAACAAACCTTTGAATGCATCGACAATATTATTAACGACATGACTGGCATGACAGCGAACGGAGTCATTTCAGACGAAGACTTCATAATTCTTATGGAGTTGGGTGACTACTCCTTGCCAGTTGACGAGTTAAGACAATCGGAGGCATTCATGGATTTCTTGTACAAGCATTCTCCTTCGAGCCTTGATGTAAAGGTTGATGCTGTTGTAAAGAAATGTGAGGAAACTGATTTCCAGACATGGTTGACAGTTCCCGAAAACAATACACGATTTATTAGACATTGGTTGAGTGAGGATGAACTAAACGAGTTTGCGAAGAAAAATATATTTATTGAATACGAAGGCGATTTGTTTACAGCAGGAAGTCTCTACTATGATTTTGACACGAATTGTAATGGAATAGGATTCTTGCGTAGATTTGTACCGCATCTTTGCGAGGCATCAAGAGCAAATTTTGAGGAAGATGAAAATTGGAAATCATTTGCAGACAAGTATTTCCTGTCTTTCTCTGCTGCGTCTATGATTACAGATTACATTCTATCCAATGAGGATGCTATGGCGTTGCTTAACGTACCAAGCAATTTCTGTTGCATTCTATCGTTATCTTGCAGTAAAGGAAGTTGATTTAAAGGCTAACAAGACAAAGGTTCCGTACATTACCGAGGATGGTGGTGCAAGTACCGACTATACCAATTATCACTACTTCTTCAACGAAGAAGCTCATGGCTTAATACGTGAGAAATGGTTGGGCGAGAATCTTATCAACGTACTATCGCATATCTATTTTGACAGCCTGGCTGATGACGAGAAAGATAATATAACTGCAATATTTACTAACCTTGGATTCAACGAATTTACCAAGGACTCCTTCATCACGACTGTCATAGTTGGCGATGCCGATTTCCGAGCAAAAGTAAACGCTGCCATAGAAAACAATTATGCCGCCAACAAAGCATTTGTTGAATATGTGTATGGTTGTGAAGCGCAGTTGAAGGAAACGTTTTCAAGGATTATGTCTTGCGTTGTGTTGACATCCACAAAATGAGGTATATCTTTGCAACGATGACGTGCGATACTTCAATCAGGATGCGTATGCTCAGAACAGCACCTATGCTGACAATATCAATCATGCTTGGTTGCAGGATAGCATGATGTATGCTCTATCGAATGATTACTTTGAAGGTCGTGAGAAGGAAGAGGTAAAGAAACTGGAATCGTTCTTGCGTCAGCAGTTTGGCGTTAAGACCTTCACAGACAAGTCGTTCTTCACAGATGTTGTAATCAAGAATAAGGCGGTTATCTATGCCGGTCTTGTTGACGAGGCAACTATGCTCACATTCTTGGAGTACCTGAAGCGTGACGCAGACAGACTCTTTGATGATACTATGAGTTCAACGACATCAAGGATATGCCTTACTTGCCTATGACGGAACCATAGTAAGAGCAAGGGAACTGAATATCCAGTATATCGAATACAACGAGGACGCAAAGATTCTGTGCGAGAAGCATGGTGTCCGAAGATGTATGTTGTGCTCTCACAGAAATATACCGATGATTTCTCTCAGGATATGCGTCAGCTGTTCAAGATTGTGAAGTTTGACATCAATACCACAACTGACATTCTTGCTCAGAACGCAAACTTGCGTCAATCGGTTAATGTTATAAACAATAACGTTGATTTCTGGCGATGGGTAAAGGTAAACCAGAAGCAAATTGCATCTGTTGATAAGTTTAAGACTATTCCGTTACTTGACAATAACAACGCGCTTATCAATTGTGTATCACTTTACATTTCTGACACCTATCAGCAAGAACAAATTGAGGCGCTGGTAACTAAGTATGTAAAGGAGGCGCAGTTTGTGTCTTCGTCTTACATCGAAACCGCCAATGAGAACGAGAAGTCAGAGTGGATGAAATTGTTCAGGAAACTCGGTCTTAAGTCCGATAACAAGGATATTCTTTTCTCAGACATCTTGCCTAAGCTTTCAACTATTGAAGTAGAGTCTTTGGATTCTGTTGTAGCGATGATGACCAAGCACCTTAAAGACCTGAAGGATAAATGGGCAGAAAGGAAATACCAAATTATGCAGTTGAGAGTTCGCACTCAATATGCTGGTTATAAGACTCTAGATCAGGTAATAATCGTCAATATGGATGAGGATTCTGTATCTGAGCCATTCAAGTACATCACTCTTGCCAACGAGGTTCATCCCGATATTCTAAAGGCAAATAAGGACTTGCTTCATGCTATCTCTGAAGAGTACGGTAATCGCAATCTCATTACCACAAAGCAATGTGGATTGACGCAAAGGTTAAGGATTATCTTGCAAAGTTTACTGCCGATGAGAATAGCGTTGCAGACATTCACATTCAGTTTGTACGTGAAGTAGTCAAGATACAGAGTGAGTATGACATAAATGACACACTTCGTAAGCAGATAAAGTATCTGGTCAAGTCGAATGAAACGACATACAAGCTTGCTCATGAGCTGACACTTGGAACAGAATATTCTCCAACGTGCGACTTTGAGGCAAATGGTGTGGCTGAATTGTCGTATCTTTCAGACACTTACATCTTCGAAGGCAACAAGGATATCATCAAACAATATTTCAAGGCGGAGAACGTGCATCAGAATATGACGCGAGAGGACTTGAAGTATCTCGCAAACCGCACATTTGCTTGTTATTTCTGGTCGAAATGTTTCTCTCGTCGCTTGGTCGAATATGAATCCTGGGTAGAAGATGGATGTTTCAATAACCGCGTGTGCATACCAACAGAGAATTCTGTTCAAAAGCCGGAGTTGTTGTATACACCTCACATAGCTGGTTATGCTGTTCGTGCCAAGGTACCTCAATGGCAAGAGAAGGTTCCTTGCAAAGCTATTGTTGACTCTATTGACAATCGTGATGCTCGTGAATTATTTGAGAAGATCAACTTCTGTAAAGCTCTCTCTTTTGAAGATTGCCTTTATTACCTTGCTCGTGTTACGCATCCAAGAGAGGAAGAAACTAATTTCCGCAGTATAGTGATTAATTGGATGCTGTCTTCGCCTATTCAAGATGAGACTTTGGTTGACAACTATCGTAAAACGCCAACTGCAGAATGGCGTAATGGTAAGGGGCAGAAGAAGCATATTACGGAACTTTATGCTATCCATCCAGATGCGACACAGGAAAGGAATATCTTCCGTGGCGATGAGTTTGTTATGCAGACAAGTGCTTTCCCTTATGATACAGATTCGTTTGTCAAGGTCTGCAACATGCTGAAGATAAAATGTCTGACAAGTTCTGATTTGTGGCAACACCTATAGGCAAACAAGATGAAACAGCTGATATGGTTGCCATACTCAGACCTCGTCTGCTTATCTTGTCGGCTATCGAGAACCCAGATCGATTCCAAGAACTCTACGAACGTTATAATACAAAGCTGTCGCAGTATCATTTTGTTGTATGTGAAAAATAGACCTCGGTTATGACACTATACATAATGATGTGGAGCGTATCTATAACGATGACAACCACCTTTATTATGTAAGCTCATGGAAGCATAATCGTACCTTTACAAGTTCTGTAGTAGATTGAAGCGACTGGTAGGTTTTGACGTGTATGATAATGTATGTGAAGACGTTCTTGATGATAGCGTTTCTGTAGAAGCGTGCATCGAAAAGTATTGCTCTTCACTTGCATACGATGAAAAGTTCCGCGCTTATCTCAGATCGTTGGATTTGACCATCAACGTTGAGCCAGAGGAAGAAGAACCTATCGAAACAGAAAACGATTACTATAGCAATGCTACGAATGAACCAACAGATTCTGCTACTGAAGCAACTACAGAGACATCAACAGAAAATCAGCATGTTGACGATACGAAAACTATTCGCGAGGATGACAAGCCTGGTGCACCAAATAAAGATGTAACGTCAAGACCTGTTAACGAACTTGAAGTTGGGGAAGAATCAGAGACATCACCAAAAGAACCTATTCAAACCGCATCGCAGCAGTCAACTTCTGACTCTCGTCCACAACAGCAGTCGCAACAAACTGAATCACTAGTTGGTCAAGCAACGTCATCTACAGCAGAGGAAGAGCCAGAAAATGACCTTGGTCAGTATGACACATATGAACAGGTTGATGAAGAGGATATTGAAGACTACGATGACACAGATGAAACAGACGATGTAGAAGCTGACGTTGATGAAGATGTTGACACAACGGATAATGCCAGCACAACGTCTTCTAATACTCATATGTCTAACACGTCTCACGCTTCATCAAACAAGCCTCATAAGGATTATGATCCTGACAGTAATGGGTACATGGGATCTGTTGATAAGGACAAGAATTATCAACCTGTTGGTGACAGACCTTACAAACCTCGTACACGTAAGCATCCGAAGATTTTCACCAAAAAGGAATTAGAACGCCTTCGCTCACATGGAACGCCTCTTGAACTGGAATCATTACCACCAACGAGGGAGGAAATAGACCTCTTAGCTCAATGTAACATCAAGCCAGAGCAGATTGCCGACACCAACTATCTTGCTCAGTTGCGTCTGTACCAGAACCTCAGAAATGAGATGCACGCAGAGCCTGAGGAAACAATGGAAGAGTTCGTGCGTAATGCGAGTGATGTAACTGTACACAAACTTAAAGATGGCAGATACATTCATGCTTGTAGTGCTGCTCGTGGCGTGATGTATATTTCTCCTTCTGTATGGAATAAGATGGTTGATGACAAGTGGAAGATTTGCGTTTATCTTGATGGACAAGGCAAGAACTTCCATTACATTAACAACGCCGAGGAATTCCTGAAACTCGTAGAAAAAGACGATGTTGTTATCAAGATTACCGGCAAGGAGAAGGTTGATGTAGTAAGGGCTCTTTATACAGCATACTTGAAGATGCCAAAGGTACTGCATACACCTTGATTCGTGTGGCTGCTCGTACAAATATGGATGCCGTATTCGCTCACTATGTTGGTGCTATGGCAGAAGCGGAAGATGGTAACGATGATTACAACGATAACGACTATTGATTATGATTGACAATATCAAACTTGCAAACTATAAGTCATTCTTTGCTGACCAAGTGAAAGAGGCTATCGACGAGCAACAAAAGATCAATCGCTCGCAGATGCGGAACTTATTTAAGACAGGTGAATTATCGCTTGCTTATGTTGATTCCATTCAGCATGAGACAGGCATGATTATCCTCAAATGCCCTCGTCGTATGGCTCCACGTTTGAAAGTTCTGAAGGGCGTGTGCATAATTAAGAAAGGTGCTAAGCAAGCATTAGGTGAACACGTTACGGAGTGGATCTGCCGTTGGGATGAGTTCGTTGACAATAAGGATTTTCATTCTTCTGGTTCTGACATGACTCCAATGTACTATGTTCATACTGGTGATTCCAACTATGACTATGTTGCATGCTCTGGATTCAGTTTTAAGTTGTACGATATCTTGTCAAAGGCGTTGGTTGATGGCAAAAGTCTTTCACTTATCGTCCATAATCCATTTCCTCCTGTAGAGTATTTCCGCAACCTTGCCAGCTATATGGATGCATTCTCTTCAAACGATGAATTGAACCTTGAACCGACTATAGATTATGAGGAATGGACACCCGAGGAACTCGCATTTGATGAACAGAAGCCAACAGGCATTTCTGACACAATCATAGACACGCTCGCTAATGAACATTGTTGTATCGTACAAGGTCCTCCGGGAACTGGTAAGAGTTACACCATCGCTTCTGTGATTTCATCGTATCTTGATGCTGGCAAAACCGTCTGCGTCACCACCATGGCGAACAAGTCTTATCGAGTTGATAAAGCAGAAGCCTTTGCAGAAGTATGTGAAGGAAGGTCGTGTCAGCAAGACAAATCTCTCTATTGACGAACGCAAACAGGTGTCTGGTGTAAAAGCTGCCTCTGCCGACTTGCAGGTTCCTGGTGGCGAAATGCTCTGTGCGACAAACTATCAGTTGTCAAGTGTTTTTAGCGAAAAGAAGATGACTCTGTATGGTTTGCCACAATACGATTTGGTAGTCATAGAAGAAGCTTCTCAGGCTTTTCTCACGGCTATAGTTGCGTTTAAGCAGTTGGGGATTGATTGCCTAATTGTAGGTGATCCTATGCAGTTGCCACCTATCGTGAAACTTAACAATCCACAATATAATTCGTGGAATGTGGCAACACAAGTTGAAGGATTGAAGTCTATGGTGCTGGGGACATCGATAAAATCTTATCGTATAGTAACCACTTTCCGTCTCACGAGTCGATCAGCCTCCCTTACAAAATGCTTTTACGGAAATCGTTTTGTGTCTGTGAAGCAAGACTATTTAGATTTTACCAAAGCGAATAGTGTCTTATTTCCACAAGATGGCGGTGTACTTACCATTGTACACTAGATGTCCGCAATGGAGTTTATTCAGATAAAGCAGATGCTATTATACGAGATGTGATTGAAAAGCTGGAAAAATTTTACCCTGATCGTTCTTTAGCTATCATAACACCTTTTAGAGATTCTGTAAAGGAACTGCAGAAACGTTTCTGTACGTCTGACCTTGAACTGGATATAACTATCGAAACGATAGATAGAATCCAAGGTATGACTGTTGATTATGCTATTCTATACATTCCTGGAAGGAATCCGGGTTTCGCACTAGAAGATCGACGTTTTAATGTAGCAACAAGCCGTTCGCTTAGTACGACTCTCATTATTTCAGATATGCCTCTTAACGAATTTCACACTGTATCACCTACAGTATTACAGTTTATAGATAATTGTGATAAGTTTGATGGTAAAACAAATGTATGGAGAACTAATTTGCAAGAGTCAGAATCATCAGCCCCTATAGTCCAACCTATATCTGAAGAAAAAACAGTATCAACGGTCTCCTCCACAATAGGGTTGAGAGTTGTAGGTAAAATTGACCTTTCTCAATTTGAACGGAAAAAGAAGGAATTAAGTATAACAAAGAAAAACTATTATATCATTGATACTAATGTTTTTGTGGACTATCCCGATATTATTTCTAAGATTGACAGAAAGTATCCTATCATCTTGTCTGCAAAGGTGACGGATGAGCTCGATAAGATGAAAATCAAATTAACTGAAGAACGAAGACAAAACGCGGAGAAGGCTTTACGTAATCTTAATAATGAGTCACAGCATGAGATTTTATACGAGTTCTCAGATACTTCTTTATTGCCAGATGACTTTGATAAACGTTCACCTGACAATATGATATTATCAGTCGCATTAAAGTATAAAGAACAGAATCCAATTATGCTTACATCAGACAATGGGCTACAACTTAAGTCTAAGCTATTGGGTATAACTACAATCTCGCTTAAGAAATTTCTAAAAAATAATTTACGCTAAGTATAGAAAGCGACATTGATTTCTTATTCTGTAAGCCATCTGCATCTTTCATGTGGGTGGCTTTCTGTTTCTATACATTTTTATCTTCACAACCTTATGATTCGATGATGATTCCCTTATGTCGAGAGGCATAAACGAAAAAATCTAATAATGGAATTTGTCATTATATGCACTGATAATCAGTGCATATAGTTTATGATTCTTATGACCTGCTGATGTTTCTTTATGTGATATTTGCCATCCATAAATCAGTATTGAAATTTGCCATTACTTTGCAGCAAAATCAACTAATAACGATATGGAAGACATGAACATTACATTTGAAGATTTGCCTAAGGCAATGTCATGGATGATGGACAAGCTCAATAAACTTGATTCCAAGATTGACAGTCTGAACAACATCCCACAAGTACGGCCTGTCGACCAGTGGATGAACCTGAAAGAACTGTGCGAATACCTACCCAGCCATCCGGCGGAACAGACCGTTTACGGATGGACGAGTTGCCACCAGATTCCGTTTCATAAGAGAGGGAAGCGTATCATGTTTCTCAAATCGGAGATTGACGCATGGCTTCATGACGGCAAACGGAAATCGCAGAAGGAACTGGCGGATGAAGCCGCCCAATTCATAAAGTCAAAAAGAAATACCAGGTTCTAATGGATTCAACCAATTTATGCAATGCACTCAGAATGGAATTTGAAGGGGTCTTTGAAAGCAAGATTCCTTTGGATGCTTTTCCTGCCAAAATTCAAGATATGATATTGGCTTTAGCACGGCAAGAAAATTATTCCATTGAGTACATGATGGCTTCTCTTTGGTGGCAGTGTCAACCGCTATTGGCAACGCTGTCAATATCCGTATTCGTGGTGGATGGATTAGTAATCCTGCCCTCTATATGATATTGGTAGGTCGTCCCGGAATGGGCAAAACCCCACCTTTGGATTTCGCATTCCGCCCTATCCGAAAGCATGATGCAAAAATCATCAAGCAATTCAAATTGGATATGGAGCATTATAATAGCTTGATTGAAAACAACAAGGTCAAAAAAGACAAATCCTCTTCACTGCCGGACAAACCTGTTTTACGAAGAATCATCATATCCGATTTTACACCGGAGGCTTTAATGCGTGCGCTGGATGACAATCAGCGAGGTGTCGTGGTATATGTGGATGAAATCATGGGAATGTTTAATGCCGTGAATCAATATAGCAAAGGGCAACTCATTGAACAGTTATTGACTGCATTCAGCGGAAAGCCATTGGATATTTCAAGGTGCAGCATCCCTGTACCTATTCATATAGAGCATCCTTTTATAAATATTGTCGGCACGATGCAAACGACACGTATGCACGAACTAATAGAGAAAGGATATAAAGACAATGGGCTGATAGACAGAATAATTTTTGTTTATCCATCGTCTCAGGAAATTTCAGATTGGGGCTTGGATGAAGATTCTTCCGTATCAACTTTTGGTAAATACTCATCTATGTGGGATTCTATTATAAATAAGGTGATTAGTTTGCCATTTACAGAGAATGAAGATGACAGAGCCATACATAATGTACTGGAATTTTCTTCGGAAGCCAAAGCCTATTTTACAAACTGGCGCAATAATGCGATTCGGGCTGTTAATCAAATCCAAGATGATGGATTGGTGGATAGCAGAGTGATTAAGGCTCCCATGATTACGGCTCGTTTGGCTTTAGTCTTGCAGATTCTTCGCTGGGCTTGCAATGAAGCACACAAGGATTTTGTGGATATTGACTCAACCAAATCAGCTATTGCATTGAGTGAATACTTTGAGAACTGTTATACCAACATTCAAAGATATATGCTGAGAGAGAGCGTTGAACCACAAAAGAGAGAATTGCTTGATTGCCTTTCCGCAACTTTCACTACTGCCGATGCTATTCAAGCCGGAAAAGAAGTAGGGTTGTCGGAAAGGTCGGTGATGTACTCTTTGGTTAATCTTGCCACGAATAAGATTATCAAGAAGGTAAAGCGAGGTGAATATGAGAAACTGCAATAAACGACACCTTTTGCAGTTTGCAGTTGTTGCAGTTTGCACTTTGCGCTTACATAGTATCTTGTCCTAGAAAAACTTTACAGATTATATTACTTTGTCCTATCTTAGCTTGACATTATCAGGAATTGAGTGTTTTAGTCCTGCTATGCCTTTACACTTCGGATCAAAGATAGGAACTTCTTCATTAAGTACATTCTTCTTTCGATAATAATTCTTCCATCTACGTTCTGTTTTAATATTTGCTTGATGAACCAAGGCAGGAACCATATAACTAATACTCTGATGTGGTCTTTGATTATTATATAAATCAATAATTCGACTAATGAAGTTAATAGTTTCCTGCATGATTTTAGCTTAACATCGTATATCCATTCTGTTTTCAGAATGCATTTATTCTTTCTGCTATTGCATTTTCAAGTGGATCGCCACTTTCCGTCATGCTAATTTGTACCTTATGCTGCGTTAGCAAATTAACATAACTGGCGCTGCAATATTGGCTTCCTCTGTCTGAATGATGAATAAGCCCGGAATATCCTTCCGGTAAACTATTTAAAGCCATTTTCAAGGCAGCAAGAGCATTGCAAGCACGAAGTGATGGAGCAAGCTCCCAACCAACGATCTTATGAGAATAGGCATCTGTTACAAGTGCTAGATAAGCAAAACGCCCTGCCATCTCAATATAAGTAATGTCGCTTACCCATAATTGATTGGGAGCCGTTGGTATATAATCCTTATCAAATTGGGGTATTTACGCATCCAATGATTGGAAAAAGTCGTTTTTCTCTTATTTCTCACCCTTCTGACCAATAAATAATTACGATACAGTAATTCAATGAAAGCATCTCGACCTATGTGTATACCCATCACTTGGAATGTAGGTTGAAGATAGATTAATAACTTCTTCGCACCCATACGTGGAAAATCTTTTCGAGCATTGTGTACCAGAGACAAGATTACAATCTTCTTCCACATTCTTATTGGCAACATAAATGAGACTTTTCATAGTAAGCCTGACGGGTTTTGCAAACAGCCGGCATAAAACATCTATCTTATATGATGGATGCTTTTGCCTTACTTCTTTGGACTGTTTGCACCAGATTTTTTCTTATATCAACCTTTAGCTCACGTTCCGCAATATCAATCATAGTATCTAAACAAGTGGAACGCATTTTTTCTTTCGCCAGTTGTTGCTCTAGTTCACGGATACGTTCTTCCATTGCTTCAATAGGTAGCTTTTTCTTCTTTCATAGGTATTATACTTGATACCACGAATTTACTACTTTCTTTGGGATTGGAAGCAACTCTTTTACGATGAACCCAACTACTGACCGTATCTCTCTTTACCTGAAAGCGTCGGGCTATCATGTCGACTGATTCATTACTGTTGTAGTAAGCAGTCAAAACACGCTCACGGAATTCTTCTGAATAGAATTTCCTTTCTCGTCTAATCATAACTTGTACACTTTTTATAGTTATTACTGTGTAAAGCTATTTTAGGACAAGTCATAGGATTTCTGCAAAACTGCAATAAGTGCAAGTTGCATGGACTGCAATAACAAGACAAAGAAGTATGGCTGAATATAGATTTTCTCTTCAAAAATATAAGCGTGGTTCAAAACTTTCATGCCCGAAGTGTGGAAAGAAGCAATGCTTTGTCAAGTACATAGATAGTCAAGGAGAAATAACTTTTCCTGATTATGTAGCAGATGCGACCATGAACAATCTTGTCAATACCATTACACTCCATCAGATTATTTTCATGATAACCCAATGGTGATGGATTACAAAAAGGATGATTTCGTTGAAGTCGACAAGCCTAAGTCTCATTTGCCATCTCCTACCTCTTTTGTTGACAATGAACTAATGGAACGTACTCTTACCAACTATGGCATGAATCCATTGTACATTTACCTATCCGGAGTATTGGGCAAAGACGAGACTTCCCGGATATTCCAACTGTATCATGTTGGTACATCAAAGAAGTGGGGCGGTTCTACCGTCTATTGGCAAATTGATTGGCAGGGTAATGTACGAACAGGAAAATAATGTTGTATGATTCAAAAACAGGACATCGGATAAAAGAGCCAAGAAGTTATATAAGTTGGGTACATACGGAACTAAATTTCCAAAATTACCATTTGAAGCAATGTCTGTTTGGCGAACATCTGTTGTCTGATAATCCGATCAAACCAGTAGCTATTGTGGAAAGCGAAAAATCCGCTTTGGTAGCGACCCATTATATGCCGGAGTTTATATGGTTGGCTACCGGTGGAATGCACGGATGTTTCAAGCCTGATGTGATAAGTATTTTGAAAGGAAGGCCAGTTATGCTATGCCCAGACTTGGGAGCAAAAGAAGTTTGGCAAACCAAAATGCCTTTGCTTACTTCCGTATGTTCCAAAGTTGTATTGAGTGATAGTCTGGAACAATGCGCTACAGATGAACAACGAAAAAAAGGATTGGACATTGCAGATTTCCTTCTGATGAAAGATACTCCGCAAATAATACTCTCCAAAATGATACAACGTAATCCGGCTTTGCAGATGCTCATTGATGAATTGAAATTGGAGTTAGTGGATGTAGAACAGATGTAATAAAAAGATGAATAGGACAGCTCGCTGTCTTTGGGAAAGGGTTTGTAAAATCCCGTAGCTTATTAGGGCATTTTCACCGCTTTCACTCTCCTAGTGGCAGTAAAAAAGCCCATAAGCGGAGGATACCCTCTCGAC
>ENA-OQAS01000499-OQAS01000499.1-human-gut-metagenome-genome-assembly--contig:-NODE-499-length-20231-cov-6.106844_pt1 | contig 20231 bp, 28 predicted proteins | sample MGYA00242733_ERZ504523 | MGnify/ENA primary metagenome ERZ504523 (study PRJEB26092, sample SAMD00036239) | human gut metagenome | host: Homo sapiens | study: EMG produced TPA metagenomics assembly of...
TTCAAGACAAACAACACGAACTTGCCCTCCTGGTATCCAAGAACTTACGAAACCATTTAAAACCCCGATCGAGTACGGCAAACAGATCGCACAGCTTTCCAACATGCTCTGCGACGGCAAGATCCTCGTTCAGACGTACGGCGATTTCAAACGCGGAAGAAGAACGACAGAAGAGCGTCTCTGCCGCAATAACCTGATCCCGACCTTAAAAGATGCCGTTCCGGGCGACCTTTCCCTGGTATTCCCGCACCGTATCATGGTCGACATTGCTGAGATGATCGAAGCCCTCGACAAAGTAACACCGGGTATCGCCAGCGATGAGACACTGCTGTACGGCGTAGAAGTCAAATTCTATTCCAACAAAGTTGTCGTAGACAAAGACTTCTGCACCAGCGTCAAAGGTCTCCGCGCCATCGGCGACGGCGCATCCGTAACCCGCGGCCTCCAGCAGGCAAGCGCAAACGGACTGTCGGTTGCGAGAAGCATTCTGAAAAGCATGAAATAAGAGAGAACGAAAAAGATCCTTCGTCTGTGAAATGAGACGGAGGATCTTTTTTGGCGCCGGAAAGAGGGGTGTTTCAGATTATATGCCGTACAGCTTCCGGAACTGCTTCGGCGTTGTCCCGGTCTGCTGGCGGAAAACCGAGATAAAGTAGCTGACATCGCGGTAGCCGCAGAGGGCGGCGATGCCGTCGAGCGTAGTGTAGGGACGGCTGATGAGAAGCTCCTTGGCGCGGCTGATGCGCAGAACGCTGATGTACGAGCGGACAGAGCTGCCGACAAAACGCTGGAACAGGCGTGTCAGATACTGCGGCGTGATATGGAGCTGTTCCGCGAGATCATCCACATTGAGCGGGTCGGAAAGATGACTTCGATTTCCTGCATTGCCGGGCGGACATACTGGAGATACAGCGGATGCTCCGTCCGGGAAAGGCCGGTGCGGAGCTGGGAAAGGCGTGTCAGGAACTCAAAGCATCCGACGGAGAGCGCAGCATCGTCGATGTCATTTTTCAGAAAATGTGAGTCGATTATGCGGTCAATCCATTCCTGAAACCACGCGCCCTCTGAGGCCGGAACGAAAAGATACGGCGAGACGGCACAGATTTTATAGAGATCATCGGAGAGCTTTCCGTCAAAGGTCAGAAAGGATGTAAACCACATCTCCCTGCCGTCGTTTTCGCGGTATTCATGCGGCACATGCGGAGCAATCAGAACACCGTCACCTGGTTTCAGCAAAAGTTCCTGACCTTCGAGGGTCAGCAGCCTTCGCCGCGTTCCGTCTGAATCCAGTGATATAAGGGGAATCCGTTCGGGCGCACAACGGGCTCCTGCAGCCAGCGGTTGCCGATGCTGTCAGCGGAGAGGGAAAAATCAGAGGCGGATGGTTTAAAGAAAATAGGCATAACAGTCAGTTCCTTTCTGAAAGAAAAGTCTAAAATAAGATTCCGGAATGAGTTTCGAAAATTCATACTTTTTAGACAAGCATATCATACTTTTCTCACAAAGACCAGTATATAATAGAGCCATCAAAACGAGATATCCAAACACAGGAGGAATCAAAAAAATGCAGCCAAAATTCAAAAAAATGTTATACGGAGGAGACTACAACCCAAACCAGTGGCCAAAAGAGATCTGGGATGAGGATATGAAACTTTTCCATCAGCCGGCATCAACAGCACCACGATCAACGTATTTTCCTGGGCAAAAATCCAGCCGTCCGAGAATGAGTACGACTTTACAGAGCTCGATGAGATCGTAGACACCCTGACAAAAGAGGACGTCCAGATCGTCATGGCAACATCCACCGGCGCACTCCCGGCATGATGGTACACCGTTATCCGGAAGTGGCAAGAACCGATTTCGAAGGACGCCATCACAAATTCGGTCATCGCCACAATGCCTGCCCGAACAGCCCGGTTTTCCAGAAATATGCAAAGCGCCTGGCAGAAAAACTGGCAGAGCGTTACGGCGACAACAAAAACATCGTCTGCTGGCACATCAGCAATGAGTACGGCGGCGAGTGCTACTGCGAGAACTGTGCAAAAGCGTTCCGCGTATGGCTGAAAGACAAATACAAAACACTCGATGAAGTCAACAAGGCATGGAACATGGAGTTCTGGGGCCACACCATCTACGACTGGGACGAGATTGTACCGCCGAACGATCTGGGAGACGGAATGCCATGGGGAAGCGGCACTGCATTTGCAGGAATGTCCCTCGACTACATGCGTTTCAACTCCGACGGCATGCTGAACAACTACAAAATGGAGCGTGACGCGATCCGCAAATACGACAAAGAAACACCGATCACCACAAACCTGATGGGAACGTACAAAGGTCTCGACTACTTCAAGTGGGCAAAAGAAATGGATATCGTATCCTGGGACAACTACCCGAGCTACAATACACCATGGAGCCACGTAGCTATGACCCACGACCTGATGCGCGGCCTCAAAGACGCACCGTTCATGCTGATGGAGCAGACTCCGAGCCAGCAGAACTGGCAGCCGTACAACTCCTTAAAGAAACCGGGCCAGATGCGCGCACAGAGCTATCAGACCGTTGCACACGGCGCAGACACGATTCAGTCTTCCAGCTGAGAAGAAGCGTCGGCGGATGCGAGAAATTCCATGGTGCTGTTATCGCACACGCAGGAACCGCAGATACCCGTGTCTTCCGTGAGGTAACCCAGCTCGGAAAAGAACTGGAGAAAATCGGAAGCCGTGTGATGGGCTCCGAGAACCACGCAAAAGTCGGCATCATCTTCGACTGGGAAAACTACTGGGCACTGGAGTACACCAGCGGACCGAACCGCGATTTACGTTACGTAGACCAGATCGAGCAGATGTACAATTACTTCTATAACAAGAACATCGCTGTCGATATGATCCCGATCGACGCGGACTTCTCCAAATATGACCTCGTTGCAGCACCGGTTCTCTACATGGTAAAAGACGGTGTGGCAGAGAGCCTGGAGGCTTATGTACAGGCAGGCGGAACCCTCATCACCACCTACATGAGCGGTATTGTCGGACAGTCGGACAACGTTCATCTCGGCGGATACCCGGGACCGCTCAGAAAAATGGCAGGCGTATGGGTAGAAGAGATCGACGCTCTTGCACCGGAGCAGAGAAACAAGATCCGTTTCGCAGACGGAACCGAGGAAGAGTGCCGTCTCGTATGCGACCTGATGCACCTCGAAGGAGCTGAAGAAATCGCACAGTATGAGAGCGATTTCTATGCAGGCATGACTGCTGTTGCAAAAAATCAGTTCGGAAAAGGAACCGTATATTATGTCGGAACCGAACTTTCTGAGAGCGGCCTTGCAAAAGTTCTTGCTATGGCAGCAGACGGCGCAGCCATCCAGCCGGTGATTGGAGAAGCAACAGCACTTGAGATCACAAAACGCCAGGCAGACGGCGAGGATCTGTACTTATCATCAACTTCAAAGATGAGGAGATTCCGCTTCCGGCAGTCTTCGACGGAAAAGAAGATATCCTGACCGGCGAGAAAGTACAGGGCGGCGAGATGCTGAAGAAATACGATCTGCAGATTGTCAGCGTTCCGAGAGCATAATATAAAACATATTATATAGCAGAAAGATAACAAAAAAGACACAGCAGAAGGCAGAAAGATACTTCCAGCTGTGTCTTTTTGATGCTGTGAATTTATGCGGGTGCTTAGTGGGAAAACGAAGCCCGTGCGACGATGTTCTCCATCTCGCCCCATTTCTCCTCCATATCCGCTACAAGCGCGATCTGTGTCCGCGCCCGTACGAGGTTGTGCTCCGGGTAAGCGGTTTTGAAGTAGGTATCGCCCATCAGGTAATCGGCGAGAAAACGGATGCCGCATTCGAGGGTCATTAATTTTGCACCCATCGGCAGCATTTCGACTTCCGCGCGGGTCAAAGAGCCTGCGCAGCCTGCGAGAAAGCCTTTTGTATAGCTCTCAAAGAGAGGAAGGGAAAGAGACACCTTCGAGACATCCTGTTCGTCCTCAGCAGCCGTATTCGCGCCGAAGCGGATGGAATCGCCGAAGTCAAAGATCGACAGTCCCGGCATAATGGTGTCCAGGTCGATGACGCAGATGCCCTCGCCGGTTTTGTCATCAATCATAATGTTGTTCAGCTTCGTATCGTTGTGCGTTACGCGGAGCGGCAGCTCGCCCGAGGCCTTCATGCGCTCGGCTACGCCGTAATCGTCTGCGTGGTCGAGGAAAAACGCCATCTCATCCGAAACGTTTTTCAGCCGTCCTTTCGGATCCGCCTGCGCCGCCTGTAAAAGCGCCTGGTAGCGGAGCGGTGTGTTGTGGAAATCCGGGATCGTCTCGAAAAGAGAGGCGGACGGAAAATCGGAGAGCATCTGCTGGAAGCGGCCGAAAGCATTACCGGTCTCGTAAAACAGCTTTGGATCTGTCACGGCATCATAGCAGGACGCATCGGAAATAAAGAGAAATGCGCGCCAGAATTCTCCGCGCTCATCGACGAAAAAACAGGCATCGTCTGTCGTCGGAATCAGGTTCAGCGTCTCGCGGAATGGATCTCCTCCTGCGGCTGTGATTTTTTTCCGCAGAAATGATGTTACCTGTGCAATATTCTGCATCAGCTCCGTTGGATTGTGGAAAACGGTGCGGTTCATGCGCTGCAGAATCGATTTGCGGAGGACGCCGTTTTCGGTGGAGCGCACCAGAAACGTATCGTTGATATGGCCGTTCCCGTGCGGCGTCCAGTCTGTAATCGTTCCCGGGAAAGCAAATGCGTGGACAATGGAAGAGAGTTCTTCCTGTGTGTATGTAATCATCATGGGTATAAACTCCTTATTTTAATTAGACAAACCTGATTAAGTAAAGCACACGCAGGGCGAAAAGTCAAGAAAAGGGCGCGAAACGATTGACAACGAGCGGCATTTCTGACTATAATAGACAGTAATTTAAGAAAAAACAAAACCTAAAATGCAGTGACAGGGAGGAGTACCTGGCGGCGCAAAGCAAAGAGAGGAGATGGCTGGTGAGAATCTCCGTGAGCGTGCCTGCGGAAGTAGCCCTCGAGCAGTGGACTGAACAGAAAAAGCGGACAGCAATGTTTTCCAAGTAGGCTCCAACGTAGTTCCCACGTTACCGGGATGCCGTATCGGATGAAAAAAGTTAAATCCTGTACGGAATGAGCAGAAGTGTATTCTTCTGGAATTCAGGTGGTACCGTGGATGGAAACATTCTCCCTGAACGTAAGGCACAGAAAAGGTGTTTTATGTTCGGGGATTTTTTATGCAGCAAATTTAGAACAGGAGGTTTTCATATGAAACAGATTACAGGAAACAAACTTCTGGTAAAGGCTCTGAAGGAGGAGGGTGTCGAGTATCTCTTCGGTTATCCGGGAGCCTGCACCATTGACATCAGCGATGAGCTTTACAAACAGGATGAAATAAAAATCGTTCTGCCGCGCCACGAGCAGGCGCTGGTGCATGAGGCGGATGCCTATGCGAGAACGACAGGAAAAGTCGGCGTATGCCTCGTTACCAGCGGCCCTGGCGCAACCAACCTGGTCACCGGTCTTGCAACGGCAAACTACGACAGCGTTCCGCTTGTCTGCTTCACCGGACAGGTAGCCCGCCACCTCATCGGAAACGATGCATTCCAGGAGGTTGATATCGTCGGCATCACCCGCAGCATCACGAAATACGGCGTGACGGTAAGAAACCGTGAAGATCTCGGACGCATCATCAAAGAGGCATTCTACATCGCACGCACCGGAAAACCGGGCCCGGTTCTCATTGACCTTCCAAAAGATGTCATGGCAGAGTTCGGCAGCGCAGAGTATCCGAAAAACGTCAACATCCGCGGCTACAAACCGAACACCAGCGTTCACATCGGTCAGTTAAAACGTGCGTTAAAGATGCTTTCGAAAGCAAAACGCCCGCTGTTCCTTGCCGGCGGCGGCGTCAACATCGCACATGCGCAGGAAGTGTTCCGCGAAGTGGTCGAGAAAACACAGGTGCCGGTTGTCACAACCGTTATGGGACGCGGCGCGATCTCCACGAAACACCCGCTGTTCATCGGAAATCTTGGCATGCACGGCGCGTATGCGGCGAATATGGCAGTCAGCGAGTGCGATCTGCTGTTCTCGATCGGAACACGTTTCAATGACCGTATCACCGGAAAGCTGCATGAATTTGCCCCGCACGCGCAGATCGTCCACATCGACATAGACACCGCTTCGATCTCTCGAAACATCCATGTCGATATCCCGATCGTAGCCGATGCAAAAGAGGCGATCACGAAGATGGCAGAGTACGTAGAGCCATGCTCCACATCGAAATGGCTTGCCCAGATTGATGCCTGGAAGAACGAGCATCCGTTGACGATGCGCCCGAACGGCGTGATGGGACCGCTCGATATTTTCAACGCGATCAACGAGCAGTTTGACGATGCGATTATCGTCACCGACGTCGGACAGCACCAGATGCTGACAAGTCAGTACGTCGACATTACCGAAAACCGCCAGATCATCATGTCCGGCGGCCTTGGAACGATGGGATACGCCTTCCGGGCGCGATCGGAGCAAAAATCGGCAACCCGGACAAACCGGTCATCGCGATTTCCGGTGACGGCGGTATGCAGATGAATATTCAGGAGCTGGCAACTGCCGTTCTCGAGGAGCTGCCGGTCATCCTGTGTATCTTCAATAATGAATACCTCGGCATGGTACGCCAGTGCAGAAGCTGTTTTACGGCAAACGGTACAGCATGACAAACCTGCGCGCCGGTGCACTTTCCCGCAGAACAGACGGAGAAGAGTACCCGGAATACACGCCGAATTTTATCAAATTGGCTGAGAGTTACGGCGCAAAAGCATCCGCGTCATGAAGAAAGAGGATATCGCCGCAGCGTTTGAAGAGGCGAAGAAAAACACCAAGACTCCGACGATCATCGAATTTATCATCGATCCGGAGGAGATGGTTTACCCGATGATCAAGCCGGGCGGAACGCTCGAAGATATGATTATGGACTGTTAGGAGGAGAGCGCGATGAATAAGGGAATGAAAAAAAGATGGATTTCACTGTACGTAGAAAACCAGGTTGGTGTCCTTTCCAAGATTTCCGGGCTTTTTTCCGCAAAAAGCTATAACCTGGACAGCCTGACCGTCGGAACGACCGAGGACCCGACCGTATCGCGTATGACGATCGCCACGGTCAGTGACGATGAGACGTTTGAGCAGATCAAAAAACAGCTGAACCGCATGGTCGAGGTCATCAAAGTCATCGACTTCACCGACGTGTTTGTGCGCATGAAAGAGATTCTGTATATCAAGGTATTCAACTGCAGCGCAGCTGACAAAGTCGAGCTGTTCCAGATCGCTGAGACGTTCAAGGCGAAGGTCATCGACTACGGAAAAGACAGCCTGCTGCTCGAGTTTGTCCAGACGGCGACGAAAAACGATGCAGTTGTGAAGCTGATGAAAGAGGAATTCAGCAAGATCGAAGTCGTGCGCGGCGGAAGCGTCGGTATCGAGTCGATCAATGTGATGGAGCGGTAAAAGAGAGGACGTTGCGTGAACGAAAAGAGTATTACCACAATTACGTTAAAAAAGATTAATAAGAAAAGTGTGTATCAGTACATCTATGAGCACCGCCAGACGGCGAAGCAGCAGATTGTGCAGGATCTGACGATGGGGCTTTCGATGCACAGCGGAACGCTCGAGCATATCTGCATCGACCCGGAAGGGCCGGAGTGCTACTGCGCTTCTTTTTATTGAAGAGTTTCTGCAGTCGGAATTTTAATTTTTAATTATAGAATTTCAGGGATAGAAAATCCGGGAACGGAAAGTTTTACATTGCTTTCCATTCCCGGATTTTTTCTGTTTTTTATCAGTGTTCGTTTTTAGATAAACATCGCATAAATCGACGCTCCGACCACAGTCAGAATACCTGCAACTGCAATCGAAAGGCTGCTCATCGCGCCCTCGACATCGCCCATCTCCATGGCCTTCGCCGTACCGATCGCATGGGAGGCCGATCCGATACTGATGCCCTTTGCAATCGGCTCCTCAATGTGAAACAGCTTGCAGAGCGTCTCCGCCAGCATATTTCCCAGCACACCCGTGATGATGATAACGGCAACCGTGATCGTCACCGCACCGCCGAGCTCTTCCGAAACACCCATGCCGATGGCCGTTGTGATGGATTTCGGCAGCAGTGTTACATACATTTTATGATTCAGATTGAAGATCAGCGCCAGCGCGAGAACCACGGTAAGGCTCGTCAGCACGCCGGAGAGAATACCGGCGAGGATGGCTTTGATATTCTTTTTCAATGCCTCCATCTGCTCATACAGCGGAATCGCAAGGCAGACCGTTGCAGGAGTCAGCAGATAGCTCAAGTATTTTGCACCGTCATTATAATTCTGATAATCGATATCGAAAACAGCAAGGAATACAATGACGACTGCAATGGAAATCAGCAGCGGATTGAAAATCGGAAGCCCAAATTTTTTCTTTAACAGCATGCCGAGCTCATACGCCAGAAGGCTGATGACAACGCCGAAAAATGCAGATTCACAGAACATATTTGTCATTTTGCGTCCCCTCCTTTGTGTTTCTTTTCCAGCCGGATGACCGCCTGTGTCACGCGTCCGGACACAACCATAACGACGATGGTGCTGACGAGCGTAATCACGAGAACCGGAACGAGAACGGCTTTTAATTCACCCCAGGATTCCATCAGGCCGACGCCCGCCGGAATGAACATGACCGGCATGATCTCAATCATAAACTTGCCTGCGTCCTCGACGGCATCAAGTTTTAATGCCCCCGTCATCAGAAGCGCCAGCATCAGCACAAGACCGTAGATACTTGCCGGAATCGGAAGCGGCAGCACGGCGTGCAGGATTTCTCCGACGAACGAAACCGCCATAATTACAAGGAACTGTCTTAATAATTTCACTTTTTCTGTTGTCCTTTCTCCCCATAACCCACATAACATCACTCCTTCTCAATGTCACGACCCCGATTATACTACCCGCGTAAAAGAATTTCAACCGTAAATGTTACTGCAATTTTGGCTATTTTTGCCAAAAGGCAAAAAATGCCCGCCAATCAAACGAAAAAGTGAAATCGGTGGGCATTTTAACATAATTTTTTGAGTTGATCCGATACGGAACTTTTTAAGCATTGCTTTCGGCATTTTTCCGATCCGGCAGAACGAAGATAAAGATCAGCGAACTGACAAGCAGCATGCCCGGATAGAAGAGGTTTGCCATGATTTCAAAGGCGGAGAGCTCATATCCCAGTTCATGCACCGCGGAAATCGCCACGAGCATCTGTGCGCCGTACGGCAGGATGCCCTGTGAGATGCAGGAGAAGGTATCGAGGAGCGATGCCGTTTTCCGTGGGGTGATGCCGTAGTCCTCGGACATCTGCTTTGCGATCGGGTTTGCCATGACGATCGCGACGGTGTTGTTTGCGGTCGCAATGTCGAGCAGCACGACGAGAATGCCGACACCGAGCTGGCCGCCCTTTTTTCCGCGGAAGATTTTGTGAATGGCACGAAGCAGGACAGTAAAGCCGCCGTTTTCCCGAATCAGCGCGCACATCGCAGCGACAAGAATCGCAACCATACATGTCTCAAACATACCCGAAGTGCCGCTTCCCATGCTGGAGAGCATATCCCAGAGCGTCGTCTGTCCCGTACCGAGCATGATAACGGCACCGGAAGCAATACCGATAAGGAGTACGACAAACACCTGAATGCCCGCGATGCCGCCGATCAGCACGAGCAGGTACGGAACATCTGCAGCAGATGGTATTCGTGGACGATCGGTGTGCCCGGCGCTGTCGGAAGGAGATTACAAGGATCAGCGCCAGCGCGGCAAGAGCAGCCGGGAGAGCGATCCAGAAGTTCGCGGAACTTGTCTTTCATCTCGCAGCCTGTCCGTTGCAGGCGGCGATTGTCGTGTCGGAGATGAAGGAGAGGTTGTCGCCGAACATGGATCCGCCCATGACGGAGGCGACGCAGAGCGCCAGCGAAAAGCCGGAGGTCTCGGCAACAGCAGCGGCGATCGGCACGAGAAGCGTGATCGTTCCGACGGAGGTTCCCATGGCCGTGGAGACGAAGCAGGCAACGACAAAGAGCACAGCGACGGCATACTTTGCCGGAATCCAGGAGAGCATGAAATAGGCAACGCTCTCTGCACTGCTCCTTCCGACAACGCCGACAAACGTGCCTGCGGCGAGGAAGATCAGCAGCATTGTGATGATGTTTTTGTCCCCGATGCCCTGTCCCATGAGGGCGAGCTTTTCTTCAAACGGGACACTGCGTTCTGCAGACAGGCGACGAGGATCGCTGCCAGAAACGCGACGACGATGGGGATGTTGTAGAAGCCCATCGGAATTTTTAAAATATACTCGGAATAAATGCCGAGCCCCAGATAAAACACCAGAAAAACGGCGATCGGGAGCAGGGCGGATGGCTTTCCTTTTTTCATAGAAATAAATACCAGACCTTTCGTGTGATTTTCCTTATTTTTCAATAGGGCGAATAGAATTATTCTATCATCTGGATCAGAAATCGTAAAGTAAAAAAGCAGGAAAAAACACGCCGGACATCTGGTAAATTCCAGAAATCCGGCGTGTTTTATAAGAGGTGCGTTTTGCTGTGCCTGTGCTTTATCATTTTGCAAGGAGCATCATAATCTGATTGCTTCTGCTTACGAACTTTGTCATCTCGTCCGGAGAGAGCGGTTTGTGGCTGATCATTGCCAGATCATACAGCTGCTCGCAGAACAGGGATGTGTTGTCGTTCTCGCCATTCTTCAGAATGTACTGAACGAGCGGATGTTTTGCATTCAGGATCAGGGTTTCCTGTCCGCCGAACATGGACGGATCCATGCCGGTCATGCCATACATCTTCATCATATCCTGCATCCGGCGGCTCTCCTCGGAAAGCGTTACCATGGAGGATACATTTTCGTCTTTCAGGTTCTCAACTTTGACGGTCAGGTCTTTCTTGTCGAGGACTTTGCGGAAGAGATCGGTCAGAGCATTTGTAGCGTCGGTCAGATCCTCACCAGACTCATCTTTCATATCGTTGGTCAGATCTGCATCGATGCGCTGGAAGGTTACATGCTCGTTGTAACGCTCTGCATGGGTGATGAAAGCGGAGTCGATGTTGTGTTTCAGGATGACAGCATCCATGCCCTGGCTGCGGAACATGTTGATGTACTGGCTCTGCTGAACTTCGTCGGTGACGTAGTAAACAGTCGTTTTTTCCGGCTCTTTCTTCTCGTCAGCGTTTTCCGTATTTTCGGTATTCTCCGTAGTTTCAGCCTTCTCTTCGGTGTTCTCTGCAGGAGCTTCTTCTTTCTTATTCTCGTTGATGCAGTCCTCAAGAGTCAGATATTTTCCGTCGATGTTCTTGAACAGAATATAGTCCATCATCTTCTTGGAGAATTTCTCGTCCTTGATGCATCCGTATTTGATGAATGGGTTGATATCATCCCAGTATTTCTCGTAATTCTCACGGTCGGTTTTGCACATGCCGGAGAGCTTGTCAGCGAATTTCTTGGAGATGTACTCGGAGATCTTCTTGACAAATCCGTCGTTCTGCAGTGCGCTTCGGGATACGTTCAGCGGCAGATCCGGGCAGTCGATGACGCCTTTTAAGAGCATCAGGTATTCCGGAATGACTTCTTTGATGTTGTCGGCAATAAATACCTGGTTGTTGTACAGCTTGATGGTTCCCTCGATGGATCTACTCGGTGTTGATACGCGGGAAGTAGAGGATACCTTTGAGGTTGAACGGATAGTCCATGTTCAGGTGGATCCAGAACAGCGGCTCGCGGTAGTCGTTGAAGACTTTGCGGTAGAATTCTTTATAATCCTCATCGCTGCACTCGTTTGGATGTTTGGTCCACAGCGGTGGATATCACTGATGGAAACCGGGCGTTTGTTGATTTTTACTTTCTCTTTGGCCGGGGAAACTTCAACCTGCTCTTTCGTTCCGTCTTCTTTTTCTTTCTCTTCGTATTTTGCGTCCTCGTGGATGTGCTCTACGACAACGTCGTCATCTTTTAATTCGCTTTCATCGATGGTCTCGTATTCCTGCGGCGCATTTGCTTTGGACAGGAAAATTTCAACCGGCATGAAGGAGCAGTATTTTTCCAGAACTTCGCGGACACGGTATTCGTTTGCGAATTCCAGGCAGTCCTCGTTCAGGAACAGAGTGATTTCGGTACCAACAGTTGTCTTGCTGCCCTCGGACATATCGTACTCGGTGCTTCCGTCACAGGTCCAGTGTACCGGGGTGGATCCTTCTTTATAGGAAAGAGAATCGATGTGAACTTCATCTGCTACCATGAAAGCAGAGTAGAAACCAAGACCGAAGTGGCCGATCATCTGATCTGAATTCGTTTTGTCTTTGTATTTCTCCAGGAATTCGGTAGCGCCGGAGAAGGCGATCTGGGTAATATATTCTTCGACTTCGTCTGCGGTCATACCGATACCGTTATCGATGAATTTTAAGGTTTTCTCATCCGGGTTTACAATCACCTGAATGGCTGCTTTGTAGTCATCCGGCAGAGTATATTCGCCCATGCCGTCGAGTTTTTTCAGTTTGGTGATGGCATCGCAGCCGTTGGAAACGAGCTCGCGGACGAAGATATCGTGGTCGGAATACATCCATTTTTTGATAATCGGGAAAATATTGTCGCTGTTGATTGAAAGATTTCCATGTTTCGCACTCATGAGAAACACACTCCTTTTCTTATAAAAATATTTTGATCCAGCAAAGCGGGGATATCATGCTTTTTTAGATGTCTGCAGCTTTTTTACTGCTCTGATAGTTATAGTAATACTGGCACAGGGAAAAGTCAAGGGAAAATTAGCACTCGAGAAAAAAGAGTGCTAACAGAACGACGGAAAGTATTGAATTTACTGGTATTACGGTACTTTCTAAACTTTTTGTAAAGTCTGATCAGAAGGGCTGCGCAGTTGTTTCTGGAGAATGGATATGCTACAATGAAAAAGCATAGAAGCGTTTCGAACAGAAAGATTCCGAGGGTACATAAAAGAAAAATGGAGGAAATACATGACAAATGCGACAAAGGCGGCGCTGGAAGCGTCATTAAAAAAGCTGCTTTTGAAAAAGCCGCTGGACAAAATTACGATCAACGATCTGACGACAGACTGCGGCATCAGCCGGATGGCGTTTTATTATCATTTTAAGGATATCTATGATCTTGTCGAATGGTCGTGCCTGGAGGATGCGACGCAGGCGCTGCAGGGGAAGAAAACGTATGAGACATGGCAGGAAGGCCTGCAGCAGATTTTTGAGGCAGTGCTCGAGAATAAACCATTTATTATGAATGTCTATCACTCTGTAAGCCGGGAGCAGATCGAAACATATCTCTTTCATCTGACGCACGATCTGCTGTACGGTGTCGTACAGGAAAAAGCAAAGGGAACCGGCATCTCCGAGGCGGATCAGAGTTTTATCGCAGATTTCTATAAGTATAGCTTTACCGGTGTCATGCTCGACTGGATCAAAGACGGAATGAAAGTGGATTACCATATGATTGCGGAAAAAATGCACCGCACGATGGAAGGAAATGTCGTCAATTCCATCCGAAATTTTGAAAAAAGAAATAAAATATAGTTACACTTTACAAAACAGGGCGGATGATAAAAAATTTAATCATCGCCCTGTTTTGTAAATGGAAAAGCGGGGAAAAATGAAGTAAGATTCAAATTGTCAACAGACAATGGCAACACAAATAGAAACTTGTAAAACAAAGAAAGCAGCATAACCTATACGAACCGGAAATTCGAAAAAACATTCCGGCAGTCGTATTTAGAAAAGAAAGGATGAACGTCTATGTCAAAAAAAGGATTAAAATTCGGAATCGCATCAGCAGCAGTCATCGGAGCTGGAGCAGCAGTGCTGCAGGCAAAAAACAAGAGTGAAGCAAAAAAGCAGCGGAGAAAACCACTGTAACATCAGAACCAAAGAATGATTACCGCAACACCGAGCGCGGAAAAGATAAGAAAAACAGCAAAGGCATTTATTACACCAACGGAAACTACGAAGCCTTCGCAAGACCGGAAAAACCGGAAGGCGTCGATGAGAAGAGCGCATACCTCGTAGGAAGCGGCCTCGCAGCCCTCGCAGCAGCGTGTTTCCTCGTAAGAGACGGCCAGATGAAAGGCGATCACATCCACATTCTGGAAGCCATGGACATCGCCGGCGGTGCCTGCGACGGTATCTACGATCCGACCCGCGGCTACATCATGAGAGGCGGCCGTGAGATGGAAAACCACTTCGAGTGCCTGTGGGATCTGTTCCACAGCATCCCGTCAATTGAGACACCTGGTGTATCCGTTCTTGATGAGTATTACTGGCTGAACAAAAAAGACCCGAACTACTCCCTGTGCCGTGCAACGAAGAACCGCGGCGAGGATGCCCATACCGACGGCAAGTTCAACCTGAGCCAGAAAGGCTGCATGGAGATCATGAAACTCTTCATGACAAGAGACGAGGATCTGTACGACAAGACGATCGAGGATGTTTTCGATGATGAAGTCTTCAATTCCACCTTCTGGCTGTACTGGAGAACGATGTTCGCATTCGAAAACTGGCATAGTGCACTGGAGATGAAGCTGTACTTCCAGCGGTTCATTCACCACATCGGCGGACTGCCGGACTTCTCCGCACTGAAATTCACGAAGTACAACCAGTATGAATCCCTGATTCTTCCGATGAAGAAATACCTCGAGGATGCCGGCGTAGACTTCCAGTTCAATACCGAAGTAACCAACGTTATCTTTGAAATCAACGATGGAAAGAAAGTAGCAAAAGCCATCGAGTGCAAAGTAAACGGCGTCGAGAAAGGCATCGTTCTCACCGAGAATGACCTCGTCTTCGTTACCAACGGAAGCTGCACCGAAGGCACGATCTACGGCGATCAGAACCATGCACCGAACGGTGATGCAGAGGTCCGCACGAGCGGCTGCTGGAGCCTGTGGAAAAACATTGCAAAACAGGATCCGTCCTTTGGACATCCGGAGAAATTCTGCTCCGATATTGCAAAGACAAACTGGAATCCGCAACAATTACTACTCTCGACAATAAGATCATTCCGTATATCACCAATATCTGTAAACGTGATCCGAGAACCGGAAAGGTTGTTACCGGCGGTATCGTAAGCTGCCAGGATTCCAAGTGGCTTTTAAGCTGGACCATCAACCGTCAGGGACAGTTCAAAGAGCAGGATAAAGATAAGGTATGCGTATGGGTTTACAGCCTGTTCACCGATGTACCTGGCGACTATGTGAAGAAACCGATGAAAGAGTGCACTGGTAAAGAGATCACCGAAGAGTGGCTGTACCACCTCGGCGTGCCGGTTGACCAGATTCCGGAGCTGGCAGAGAACAGCGCTGTCTGCGTACCGACCATGATGCCGTACATCACCGCATTCTTTATGCCAAGAAGAAAGGGCGACCGCCCGGATGTCATCCCGGATGGCTGCGTCAACTTCGCATTCCTCGGACAGTTCGCTGAGACACCAAGAGATACCATCTTCACGACAGAGTATTCCGTTCGTACCGCAATGGAAGCTGTTTACGGACTCCTCGGCGTAGACCGCGGCGTGCCGGAAGTATGGGGCAGCGTTTACGATATCCGCGACCTGCTGGACAGCTCCGTGAAACTGATGGATGGAAAATCCCCGCTGGAAATCGAGCTTCCTGGACCGCTCAACCTGCTGAAAAAACCTCTGCTGAAACTGGTAGATGGAAATGTAGTTGGAGATCTCTTAAAAGAGCATGGAATTATCAAAGAGGATATGGTGAAATAAGAAATAGAAAATAAGTAAGAAATGCAATAAGACCTGCGCTTTCAAACGGCGCAGGTCTTATTGCGTTGCTATGTATGTTCTCAAACAATTAAGCAGATTTCTTCGTGAAAAACAGCGCGGCACAGACGGCGGCGATGCCTCCAGCGAGCTTTGCAACGAGAAGCGGCACGACAAAATCAGGATCGGTGCCGAACGTAAATCCCATATGTGCGGCGATGGTCGATGCGGCGGAGACGAGGAAAGCTGCGTTTACAATCTTTCCGCGCTCGTCCATTTTTTCCATCATTGTGATCGCCGGAACAGGGCTGACAATGCCCATCAGAAGACCGGCGGCACTGCTGTCGTTCATGCCGGTTTTTCTTCCAATAAAAGAGAGCGGCTTTTTGAGCACCCGCTGTAAAAGCTCCGCCGTCGGAAGGCTGCCGAGCAGTACAATGCCGATGGACGAGACGACCGCCATCGCGTCCTCCAGCGGCGCAAGGTCCGGGAGCAGCGAAAAGCCGGTCATATAGCAGAACGCGCCCGCGATGAGGCCGATCGTCGTCAGAAGCCGGATCACATCTGCAAATACCGTGAACGCGCGCACGGTCTGCTCCGGAAAACGCCAGATGCCGAACATCAGCAGAAAGCAGAAGAGGAGCACCGGGAGCGACTGAAGTACGATCTGCAGAAAAGAGAGTCCTGAGAGCAGTCCGCCGACGATCATCGTGACGGGAAGTGTGCCCGTGCCGATCAGCATGCCGCGGGAGAAAAGGAGGCGGTCGCCGCTTTTCAGCATTCCCATGCCGACCGGAATCGTAAAGGTGATGGTACAGCCAAGCGTCGCCGCAATCACAAGTCCTGCGTAGCGCACCATCTCCTGCGATGCCGAAAGCTCTCCGGCGAGCTGGTAGCCGCCCATGTCAATGGCGAGAATGCCGGCGAGAAGTCCCGCATCCAGACCAAAAAAGTTCCAGATGGGAACGAGGGCGAAACGGAGAAAGCGGGAGAGCAGCGGGGTGAGGCAGATGATGCCCGACATGGAAAGTGCCGTCGGTCCAAGCAGCATAAAGCCCTCCTCAAACCGTTTTCCAAATCCGAAGCGATTGCCAGCGATCCGGTCGACACCGCCGAGTACCGCGCCGACTGCCATGATCCACATAATAATCTGATTCATAAAAAGAGAACCTTTCTAAATAAGTATTTTGTCTTTATATCTGTTCTTCAAATGCAATTTCATTTTTCAGCAGAAACTGGCGGACTTCCTCATCGAAGACGCGGTCGAGCGACTTGTCCATCGTAAAGATTTTGAGGGAAGTTCCGGTGGTAAGTAAGAGTTTTCCGTCCTTATACTGAAAATTCAGAAAGCATCCAAACACGTTCTCTATTTCCAGCGGCAGCGCATGGTCCGCGATCATTTTTTCGCACGCCGCCTGCGGAAGCTGAAACACAAATTTGAACTGCAGAGGTGTCCGTTTTCCTTTGATGACGGAATAGCAGAACGATTTCACATCTTTCCAGAGAAGCCGCGTCCGCCCTTTTTCTTTTAAGAGCTGCGCGTCATCGGGATCGAAAAAGTCCGTGTGAAGACTGCCGTCGAGGGAGAACGTCGTAAACGTTGTGATCGACGCCTCGGAGACGGGAAAGCGGTCAAATGTCTCGAGACGGAGCAGGGTGTTCATAAAATTCTTTAACTGTGTAATCTGCAGGATAATCATCCGTAGTTAAAACCAGCCTTTCTTTTTAAAATACCAAATTTCAACAGCAACAATGAGAATACAGACGCCGATCAGGATGAAGTACGCATACGGGGCAGAAAGCTCAGGCATATGCGTAAAATTCATGCCGTACCAGCCGGCGATCAGGGAAAGCGGGAAAAAGATCGTCGAGACGACCGTCAGAATCCGCATCGTATCGTTCTGACGCAGGTCGATCTGCGCCTGCTGCATCTCGCGGATCTGCAGGGCGTACTCCCGCAGCATCTGGGTGTGGTCGTACAAACGGTCCACGCGGTTTCCAAGGCGCGAAAACTGACGGGCGCATTCCTGGGGAAGAAGTGATTTTCGTCCTCGGAGAGTATTTCGCACATGTCGAGAAGCTGCTGGTAATAGGCATGGAACACGAGCAGCTCCCGACGGATCGTGATCAGGGTCCGCTGCAGCTCTTTTGGCAGAGTGTCGAGAAGAGACTCCTCGATTGTCGCAAGGCGCTTCTCAAAATTCTGCAGATAGAGCATATCCTCCTGGATCAGCGATTCCAGAAACGAGAAAAACAGGTGGAAGACATCGGAAGTATCGAGCGGTTCTTCCGGGAAGAGGAGGCTCTGCAAAGCCGGAAGTGTCTGTTCGTCGGCTGCCAGAATAAGCTGCCCCCGGTCGAGATAAAACGCAAGCGAGAATGCAAGGTGAAGCGGATGCGTCTTGTCCGGGACGGCAAGCGATCCGACCAGGCAGTCAGGCAGCAGCTCTGCGCGGCAGTATTCGATGCGCTCCGGCTGCAGACTGCGCCGGAAAAGAGAAAATCCGGGCAGCGCCGCGCAGGCTTTGGAAGCTTCCGAAAACGAAAGCAGGGAAAGCCGGACCGAATCCGAAAAAGTCCATTCCATACGTACCACCTCCTGAAAATAAGCAATGGAAAAATATCCATAAACAAAAAAGCCGTATGACCGTAGTATACCGCAAAAAGGGGAGTGCGACAAGAAAAGGAAAAAACTTTTAACGGAAAAACTTTTATTGGGAAAAAACTTTTTGCAATGGAGCACTAAGTGTGTTATGATAAAATGTAGTTATCAAAACTACATGACAAAATATCAAAAAATTCACTGTGTCGAATTCGTCCCTAGTTCAGGAAGGTTTGAAAAAGAGCGGTGATTGGAAATACGAAACGTCCGCAGTGAGAAAAAGCGGAATCAAGTTTGGAGGGACAAAATATATGAGTTTTCACATTGTTGCAGACAGCTGCTGTGAACTGACAGCAGATATGAAAAAAAGAGGAAATATTGAAATTGCACCGCTGACCCTGGAAGTCGGCGGAGAATCCATTCTGGATGACGAGACATTTGACCAGAAATATTTTTTAAAGAGAGTAGCGGAATGCCCGGAGTGCCCGAAATCCGCCTGCCCGTCGCCGGATTATTTCCGGAAATCTTTTCTGAACGGAGCAGAACGGTGCTACGCGGTCACACTTTCCGCACAGCTCAGCGGTTCCTATAACAGCGCAGTGCTCGGTGCAAACCTGGCGCAGGAGGAGAACGAGGATCTGAAGATTCACGTATTCAATTCCAGAAGCGCATCGATAGGAGAGACCCTGATCGTGAAAAAATCGTGGAGTGCGAGGAAGCCGGCATGAGCTTTGAGCGCGTCGTAGAGACAGTAGAACTCTATATCAGCACACAGCACACCTATTTCGTGCTGGAAAATCTCGAAACTCTGCGGAAAAACGGCCGCCTTTCCAAAACAAAAGCACTTGTTGCATCCGCGCTTAAGATCAAACCGGTTATGGGAGCCACACCGGAGGGCGATATCGTACAGCTCGATCAGGCGCGCGGCATCAACAAAGCACTGATGAAAATGGTCGATGCCATTGTAAATGACGCACAGCATGTAGAAAACAAAACGCTTGCCATCTCTCATTGCAACTGCCCGGAGCGCGCCGAGATGGTAAAAGAAGCCCTTCTGGAGCGCCTTGCGGTACAGGATGTCTTCGTACTCGATACCCAGGGCGTCAGCAGTATGTATGCAAATGACGGCGGAATTATCATTGCATTATAACTTTTCTCTTCCCTTTTTGTTGAAAATGTAGTATAATTTTCAACATGTTTGAAAGTGCCGCCGAGCACTTTTTAGAAATCAAAGGAGAAATAGAACCATGAGTCAGGAAAAAGTTGACCGCTATAAAAAGGAAAAAGCGAACCGTGAGAAAATCATGAGACGTGAAAGATGGATCACGAGACTGGAAGTTACCGCTTTCGTCGTTGTTCTGGCTACCCTGATCGGCTGGTTCTCCGTTGCTGTTTACCAGAACTCGGTAGCAGAGAAAAAGGCGAACCGCACGACAGAAACCACAACGATGAACGTGACGGATATTCAGAATTATCTGAGCGAGACCAACACATCCAGCGACAGCAGTGCAGATGACACCAGCGACAGCTCTGATGCTTCCGATACATCTTCGGACAGCACAGCAGATACGGCAAGTGACAGCACAGCAGATTCCATCAGCGAAAGTACAGCGGAATAAGCAGAATTGTTAAAGAAAGTAAAAAGCGTTACCACAGACGGGAAAATCCCGGAGTGAATAAGCGCTTTTGTTATAGAGATTTATAGCAATCCCCGAAAATAATGCAAAAATTCAGCACCGCAGAGCGTGAATTACTGCGTCACAGATTTCGTCGTACCCGGTACGCCTTCAAA